>ENA-OYZY01000057-OYZY01000057.1-human-gut-metagenome-genome-assembly--contig:-NODE-57-length-39662-cov-7.028455_pt1 | contig 39662 bp, 37 predicted proteins | sample MGYA00244201_ERZ653486 | MGnify/ENA primary metagenome ERZ653486 (study PRJEB26926, sample SAMN06165000) | human gut metagenome | biome: ENVO:00009003; feature: ENVO:2100002; material: ENVO:00002003...
CCGTTTATGCAGTGCGGACAGCTGTGCGGCGCGGTATAAACGTCAACGCCTACAAGGAAGAAGAAGGTAATGTCGCACGAATAAAAGCCCTTGTTGAAATTTACAGGCTCAACGTCTATAAAAACGTTAAGTACCTCGGCCGAGCGCAGGCGCACGCTTAGTGCATTGTTAACAATCGCCTGATCCTCAGGCAGGAAGAAACAGCGCAGGTCTTCAAGACAATCGCGGTCGCAGCAGGAATCGTAAACTCTGCCGGCGTCTACGCAAACCGCTTCTTTAAAGCTGCCGCCTTCGGGTGAGCAGCCGTTTTTTAAGTCTGCCATACAAAAAGCCTCCCGTAGAATAAATTGAAGCTTTATACTTCAATAATATCATATGTAACGGGGCTTAATACGTGAAAAGAACGTGTTTTTTAATTTTTAATATCAAAAATAACAAACGAGAAAACAAGAGAAAACAAGAGAAAACGTAAGAAAATAAGAGATTTCACTTATTAAATTAAAATTTTGAAAAATAAACCCAATATGCCATCTTCTGAAGGAACTTCTTTCCTCCATAGATAACTGTGTAATATCTACATCATTGATATAGACACATCCGTGTGTGGGATTTTCCAAACCACCTAGTAAATTGAGCAACGTGGTCTTTCCGCAACCTGAACTTCCCATAATAGCTACAAATTCATTTTCTTCAACTGTGAAAGATATATCATCAACTGCTCTTAAATAGTGTTCTCCATTAGAATATTCTTTTGTTAAAGATACTGTCTTTACTGCTGCCATATCAATCCCCCCTTATCTTTTTCAGATAGTATAACAGGCAAGTGTCCGCGAAATGTTACAGCGGACGGATTTTTTCAAAAAAGTGCTTTTTCTTTATTATAGGATAGCCCGCTTTTCCGTACAAGGCACAAAATATGAATTATAAAGTTTAATCTTACTGCATATAGCAACATTCCATTGAGAAAATATGAAATATACAATGTAGATGGGTGGTGCTATATGGCAAATATCAAAGATTGTCCCGGCTTTGAAACTTTCGGCGCGGATGTAAAAGAGGCGCGGAAAGTCAAGCAGTTATCGCGTAAGACGCTGGCGGAACAGGTCAATATCGACTGGCGCTATCTTGCCAACATCGAAAATGACGGCACGATTCCCAGCCTGCCGGTTATCATACAGCTTATCAAAATCTGCGGGCTTCCCGTGGAACGGTATTTTAACCCGGAGATCATGCGGGAGGAAAGCGCACAGCGGCAGCGGGTCAGCCACAAGCTGAAACTCTGCCCGGAAGAATTTCTGCCGATCATCGAGGGCGCGATTGACGGGGCCATTCAAATTCAACAGAAGAATGACGAAACGGAGGGTGCATGACAACCCTCTGTTTTGTTTTTGGGAGGACGCAAGGCTGCGCCCTCTCTTTTTTTGTACAGGTTTTCGGAAAAACCGGGATTTTGCGGGTATTTCCTTGGGGTCAGAACGCTTTTTAAGGGAAGAAGAACAAAGACAGCAAGCATAGGGAGTGTAGCCACACTCCCGGCAAACGGCTTCCCGTTTGTATCTTGGGGAAGTCCCCAAACCCCTGAATGAATGGAGGTGAGAAAGTGGCAAACCGAAAACGGAAGTTTGTGCTGCGCGTCCCGGTGACGCCGGAGGAACGGGTGCTGATCCAGCAGAAGATGGCCCAGCTTGGCACAAAGAACTTTTCCGCCTACGCCCGGAAAATGCTGATCGACGGCTATATCGTCCATATCGACACCGGACCTGTCCGGGCGCAGACCGCAGAGCTGCAAAAGATCGGCGTCAACATCAACCAGATTGCAAGGCGTATCAACAGTACCGGGACTGTGTACGCGCAGGACTTGGAGGACATCAAGGGGGCGCTGGCACAGATATGGCAGTTACAAAGATCCATCCTATCAAGTCAACGCTGAAAAAAGCGCTGGACTACATCGAGAACCCGGACAAGACCGATGAAAAGCTGTTCGTTTCTTCCTATGGCTGTTCCTATGAAACGGCGGATATTGAATTTCAAATGCTGTTAGATCAGGCGTACCAAAAGGGCAACAATCTGGCCCACCACCTGATACAAGCCTTTGAACCGGGGGAAACCACGGCGGAGCAGGCACATGAGATCGGGCGGCAGCTTGCCGATGAAGTGCTGCAAGGTAAATATCCCTATGTGATTACCACCCATATCGACAAGGGCCACCTGCATAACCACATCATTTTCTGCGCCGTGGATATGGCGAACCAGCGCAAGTACATTTCCAACCGCCAAAGCTACGCCTTTATCCGGCGAACCAGCGACCGGCTGTGCAAGGAACACGGCCTGTCTGTGGTAAAGCCCGGCAAAGACAAGGGCAAGACCTACGCCGAGTGGGACGCACAGAAAAAGGGCAAGAGCTGGAAAGCAAAACTGAAAATCGCCATCGACGCGGCCATTCCGCAGGCCAAAGACTTTGACGGCTTTTTGCGGCTCATGGAGGCGCAGGGTTATGAAGTCAAACAGGGCAAGTTTATTTCATTCCGCGCCCCCGGACAGGAACGCTTCACCCGCTGCAAGACCTTGGGGGAGGATTACACCGAGGAACGGATCACCCAGCGGATCAAGGGCATTGCCATTGACCGGGGGCCGCGCAGAAGAAGCGCCGGGGAAATCTCCCTGCGGATTGCCTTGGAGGACAGTATCAAGGCCCAGCAGTCGGCGGGCTATGCGCGGTGGGCGAAGCTGCACAACTTGAAGCAAGCCGCCAATTCCTTAAACTTCATCACAGAACACCAGATCGACAGCTACGAGGGCTTGGAAAGCAGGCTGGCCGAGATCAGCGCGGCAAACGACGCGGCGGCCTCCGCCCTGAAAGACGCAGAACGCCGCCTTGGGGATATGGCGCTGCTGATAAAAAACCTCTCTGCCTACAAACAGCTCCGGCCTGTGGCGCTGGAACTGCGAAATGCCAAAGACAAGGCCGTGTTCCGGCGGCAGCATGAAAGCCAACTGATTTTGTATGAGGCGGCGGCAAAGGCGCTCAAAGAGGCCGGGATCACAAAGCTCCCCAATCTGTACGCCCTCAAAACCGAGTATAAAAAGCTGGACGCAGAACGGGAACGGCTGTCCGCACAGTACAGCGAAGCGAAACAGAAATTGAAAGAATACGGCATTGTCAAACAGAATGTAGACAGCATTTTGCGGACAACGCCGGGAAAGGAGCTTACGCAGGAACGATGAACATACCGAGAATGAGTTACCCCCAATACCGCAAGGCCCGCAGGCTCACCCATGAGTGCTGCAATTACTGTAACGGAAACTGCCTCCTGCTGGACGATGGGGAGGGATGTGTCTGTGTGCAGAGTATTTCCTATTCGCTGCTGTGCCGGTGGTTCAAGGTGGCCGTCCTGCCGCTGGACGCGGCCCTGTGTGCCGAGATCACCAAAGGCCGGGACGAGATCAAACGCTGCGCCGTTTGCGGGGCGGCGTTTACACCCAACTCCAACCGGGCCAAATACTGCCCGGATTGCGCGGTGCAGGTGCGCCGGAAGAAAGAGGCGGAACGCCAGCGGAAAAGATACCTCCTGTCTACGCATTTAGGGCGGTAAAAGTCCACGGAAATCAAGGGTTTTTCCGCATGGTCGACAGGCAGGTGGATAAAGTTATCCTGTTCCCCTCAAAACGGGGTTCTAAATGCGGGAAAATGGACAAAAAAGAATCGCCGGACGCAGAGGCAATACAGCCCCTGCGCCCGGCATTTTTCAACGCAATACTTAAATAACATCTTATTCGGAATTAAATTTATAACCATAGCCAATTACTGTTTTTATATACTCATGTCCCTTGCAATATGGTTTTAACCTTTTTCGTATTTGAAAAATCGTGTTTTCTACTGCGTGCAAATGGTTATTTGTGGGTTCATGCCAAATCTGTTCATAAATCTGTTCTTTTGTGAATGTGGTTTGAGGAGATTGCAGTAACAAATAAAGGACTTCAAATTCGTTTGTTGATAAATAAACTTCCTGCTGTTCTAATATTACACAATGCTGGTTAACATCAATGTATAAGGTGTGATTTGTTTGCTTTAATCCCCAAAATTCTTGTGCCATTGTCCGGTCATTCGCAATTTGTTCAAGCAGCAAGGATAATTCATTAAATTTTCTGACTTCCCTCAATTTCTTATATAGGTTGACAGTTATCGTACACCCATATATGTCCTTATCAAAATCAAAAATATGTGTTTCGATTGAAACAAAGCTATCATTATCAAGTGTAGGGCGCGTCCCAATATGGGTAACACCATAATATATCTTGTCACTTAAAAGAATATCTGCCACATACACCCCTGTCTTTGGCAAAAATGTATTTTTTGCTATTTCTATGTTTGCGGTAGGTGTCCCCACATGCTTTCCAATACCTCGGCCATGTATAACGATCCCTGTTAGTGTGTAAATAGGTTCATTTATTTTTTCTTTCATTTCAATCCTCATATAATCCCATTCATTGACAGGATAATCAAAACACAAGTTACTATAATAAAACTTGCCAGCATAAGCAGATCAGTATGCTTTTGTCTTGCTTCATTTTCCAAAGTAGCAACATATCCGCTTTTTCTCAAAGCGGTAACTATGGGCTTATACAGTAAAAATGTAATGGACGCATTTAACCCACCTTTCAATAAGTTAAATGGAAGAAAGGCAGGAAGTAACAATTCTACAACTGCTTCTCTTGGATACCCCATATAAAGCGGCGTTACCAAATAGTTCCACAACAGCATAACGATAACCGTTATTAGCCATCCCGATGCCAGACCAATCACTGCACCAGATAAAGTGTGCTTTTTTTTGTAAATGACAGATGCCGTACACGCAAAAGATAGTGTTTGTACGATATTCATAATACAACCTAATATTCCGGTATCGCTTACTGTAATCATTTCAAGGGTTGCTACAATAACAGATACAATGCAGGAAGTCATCGGCCCCCAAATAAAGCCGCCCAAAGTTACAATAACATCGGATGGATCATACTTTAAGAATAGAATAATAGGAATCCTGCCAACAACCATAGTGACATAAGTAATCGCACATAGCATACCAATAACTGTGATTCTTTTTGTTTTACTGTTCATAATTGCTTTCCTCCGTGGCAAAAAAATTAACACCCAAAAGAAAATGTCTTTCAGGTGTTAGCATTATAATTAGGCCACAGAAAAGAAAGTAACCCTCTCAAAATCTGCGGAAATCTAACCATATCTTCTTTCATCCAGACTATACTGTTGGTTTTGGAATTACACCAAATCGTGCGTTTTACGCTCGCGGACTTTACCGCCAATCGGGAATTTCACCCTGCCCCGAAGACACTTTTATTCAGTTGTTTTCCCTGCAATTATAACATCAACTATTTTTGGAAGCAATGAATTGAAGAAAGTTCGGAAGCATTTCGGAAATCAAGGGTTTTTCCGCATGGTCGGCAGGCAGGTAGATAAAGTTATCCTGTTCCCCTCAAAACAGGGTTCTAAATGCGGGAAAATGGACAAAAAAGAAGCGCCGGGACAAAGACAGCTTTTTAGGTCTTTGTCCCGGCTGAATTTTGACATGGACACTGATTTTGTGCAGTGCTATAATTTGAGTAAATAAACGAGATCGGGGTGATTATCCATGAATGAAAGAGAAAAGATTATCCGGCGTTGGTTTGATATGTGGTTGGAGCAACAGGATTTTGGAATAGATGAAATTTTTACAGAGGATGTTCTATATACAGAAAGTTGGAGTCCCCAATATTGCAATCGAAAAACTGTGAAGCACTGGTTTCAGGAGTGGAATACCCGTGGCAAAGTCGTTGCTTGGGAAATTAAACAATTCTTCCACAAGGAAAATCAGACAATCGTTGAGTGGTATTTCAAAAATGAAATGGACAATGGGAGCATAGAAGAATTTGACGGAATCTCTTTGATTGAGTGGACAGACGAGAACAAAATTAAGTCATCAAAAGAATTTGGGTGCAATCTGAATCATTATAATCCCTATGAGCATAGTGATACGCCCCAGTTTAGAAATGAAAAGGCAAGCTGGTTTTGATTTGTGCTTTGTTGCAAAAAAGAAGCGCCGGACGCAGAGGCTTTGACAGCCCCCGCGCCCGGCGTTTTGCTTATTCGTCTGTGAAGTGGAACCGCTGCGCCGCAAAGTCGGCGTCGCTCATGGCGTCCAGCTTATCGGCGGTCTGGCAGGAAAGCGCCGCCATTTCCTTGTCCATGTCCGGCAAAGCTGCCCGGAGATTTGCCGCCGTCCTGCGGCGGTCGGCGTTGTGGTACAGACAGATCAGGTTTTCTTCTTCCACGGTGAAATACATTCCTCATACCTCCATTTCTTTTGATTTTTCCCGCGCCGGGGGCTTCTTTTTCTGTTCCTCCTTGGCGGCGGCAAGCTGCGCCCGGATGGACGGTTTCTTTTGTTTCTGCGTCGTCTTTCGGGTCTGCTTGGGCTTTTTGGCCTCCGCCTTGGCTGCCTCGGCCACATCCAAAAGAGAAATCTGTTCCCCGGCTTTCGCCCTTTCTTCCAGTTCCTCCATAGACGGGGCGTTGTTCATCATGCCGTCGATCATGTTGTAGTTCTGCTCGGTGGACATTTCCGCCGTCTTGATATGGCTTTCCTGCTGGGCGGGGATGGCAAAAGCCCTTGTGCCGTTTGCCATAATGAGATACCTGCCGTCCTCCGACTGGTGGTGGAATCCATACCCGGCGGCCTCCATCTGTTCCCGGCTCCTGTCGGTCAGATAGAAACGGCCCCTCGGCGTCTGGATTTGTTCGCCGGTCATGCACTCGTCCGGCGTAAGCTGCTTTTCCGGCTGGGCGAAAAACTCCGGCACCTGCCGGTAGTCGGCCCCCTCGTCCACATAGTAGGCGGTCTGTTTTCCATCCTGCCGGAACACCACAATATCCCCCGTAGAGAGGGAATGTCCCTTGTAATCGGCGGGATGTTCTATGTTGAAGCGGCGGTAAATCTCGTCCAGTGTGGTGTCCTTGTCCAGCGGCGCGGTGTAGACAAGCTGGTAATTCTTCCTGTCCACCGAAAGCCCATCCGCCTGCAAGTCCTCATAAGAACGGTAGCGGAAGTCGCGCCCCTCCGGGCCGGGCGGCACTTGGTAGATGGAAAAGTTGGGCTGCGCTGGTGCTTCATAATCAGAGGCAACATATTCCTCCACCGTCAGCCCGGCAGCGGCGGCCTCCTGTTCCAGCTCTGCCTCGATCTGTTTTTTGTAGTCCTGCAAGCTCTGGTCGAAGTCGGCAAGCTGCGGCGGCTCCGGCAAGTGGTACTGGCCCTGATTGAGAAGCGGGCGGCACTCCTTTACATAGTCCAAAACCGCATTGAAATAAGCGGTCTGTTCCGGCGTCAGGGTTTCCCCGGATCGCAGGGGTCGCCGGGCCTCTTGCTCCATAGCGGCCAGATTGCAATGCAGCTCCATATACGGGACAAACTCATGCAGCAGCATATCCCGCTGGGCCTTGTCCGCCTCCCATGCCTCCGGCCCCTCATGGTGCAGCACATGGTTTTTCCAGCTTTCATCCTGTGCGTAGTATTCGTGGTAGCCCCGGATATGCTGGATCAGGGAACCGTCCCCGTCGCCAAAGTCCTGCCGTCCCTCGTAGCTGTCCGGCTGGCCCTGCATGGTAAAGTCAATGCGGAACTTGGTCTTGTCGTACCAATAGCCCGGTTGCTCCCGTTCATGGCGTCTGGCGCTGTCCAGCTCCTTGAAAACGGCCTCGGCTTCATGCAGCGGCATTTGCTGGCCGTCTTTCAGATGGGGGCTTTCACTCCAAAGGATCGTGACAACCGGCTCCGCTGCCGGATTCTGCGCGATCTGCCGCTGGGCGTTGGCAACGGCAATCTCACTTTCGATCTCGCTTTTCACAAAGGAATCCATCTGGCCCTTTTGCAGTTCGTAGCCCTGTTCACACAGACGGTTGATAAGCCCGATCACCTTGTCAGTATCGCCCACGGCCTCGGCATAGGCCACGATCAACTGCCGTTCCTCGCTGCCCAAACGCGGGGCGTTTTTCTCCGCCAGCTCAATCAGGGCGGCGGCCCGGTCAGCCGGGGACGCCTCCGGCATGAACGGCTTTCCATTCAAAAGGCCGTCGATCCCGTTCCATGCCTGCGGCTGGGAAATGGCGTTGGCCTGTTCGGTTGCTTCCAGAAAACCGTCCAGCCTGTCGCCGGTCAGGGGTTCCATTGCCCCAGCCGGTAGCTCATGGATGGCAAGGATTTCTTTTCCGGCTTCCGCAAGGGTCAGGTCGGAATTGTCAAGCTGGCCTCCGTCCAGTTCCTTATAGTCGGGGCCGTACAGCGTGTAATCATAGCCGGTTTCCGATGTCTGGATATACAGGTAATCGCCGCTTTCCAGACGGTAGGCGGCCTCCTGCGGGGCTTCTGCCTGTTCCAGCGTTCCATCCCCGGCAATGGTAAAGCCCTGTGCCTGCGCCGCCTCCTTGGTTCCCTGCGACACTTCGCCGGTGGATTTCAAATCCGCGTCAATGAGGGTTTGCAGCATGGCTTTTACGCTGTCGGTCATTTCCTGCTGTTGCTCCGGGGACAGCTTGGAAAATACGCTGTCCGGGTCTGGCTGCTCGGCGGCCTGTTCCAGCGGCGCGGCCTGCGGCTGTTCCTGCTGGGCCTGCCGTTCTTTCTGAAGCTGGGCAAGGTGGCCGTCAATGGTGGTAATCAGTTCATGGGCGGTGGTCCGGATGGTTTCGAGGGAGGCTTTCAGCTCTTTCAAGTCCTTGCCGGAACTCCAACCGGCCACATAGCCAAAGGAATAGTCGGAGGTGTCCAGCCCGTAGTGCTGGCAGACGGCATAGGCCACGCTTTCAGCCTGCACCTCGCGGGTGCGGCTGTCGGGGCGGTCGGCCTGCTCAATGGCCGGGGCTTCCGGGTCGATGGCGTGGAGCTTGGAATGGGCGATCTCATGGATGGCCGTCTTTAGGGTCTGTAATTCGCTCATGCCCTCCTGAATGGCGATCCGCTTTTCCGTCAGGTGGTAGTAGCCGTGGGAACCGCCCGGAATATCCTCAAAACCAATGGGAACCGGGGAGGTCTGTTCCAGCGCCTTGAAAAATTCCCCGTAGCGTTCCACGCTGCCGGTCAGTTCTTCCACGCCGATAGAGGGCAGCGGTTCCCCCTCGGTCTGGCTCACATCAAAGACAGAAACGATCTTAAAGGCCGGAACCTGTATTTCCTGTACTTCGGTAACAGGCTTTCCGTCCTTTCCCATCACCGGCCTGCCCTGTGCGTCCAGCTTTTGCACTTCCTTTTTTGCCTTGAACGGGGCCGGGGCCAGTATCTTGATGGCCTTTTCGCCTTTCTTTACATTGCGGTGAAAATCGTCCCGCCACTTATTGTAGCCCGCCACAAGCTGTCCGCCCTGCATGGCGATCAGGAGGGTGTTGTTGAAGCTGTAACTGTGGAACTTGGACATAGTGGTGAGATAGGCTTTGTAGCGTTCACTCTCGAAAAGCTCCTGTGTGCCGGTTTCCAGCCGGTCGGTGATCTCTTTCATGCGCTCGGCGCTGTTCTGGCCGTTAAGGAGAATGGGGGTGACAGGCTGCGGGGCCTTTGTAGGCGCTGCCGCCTCCGGCTGCACCTTGCTTTCCTCCCGCAGAATTTCCGGCGCGGGATAGGCCATCACCCGGTATTCCTCCGGCACCGGCTGGCCCTCATGGACGCGCTGCCATTCGTCGCCGCTTTTTACCAGATAGCCATAATCGGTAAAAACACCATGCTCTGTGTTGGCAATATGCAGGCCAAAACGGGGCAGGAAAATCCCAGCTTTCCATTCCTCCGGCATATCCACCATGCCGGAACGGTTTAGATAGTAGTCGCCCAACTGTCCTGTGCCGGTGACATCCGGCAAATGCACATAAAAGTCCACATTTTCGGGATAGTCGATAATCTGGCCGATATTGTGAAAATCACTCTGCGGGCTTGTCAGGGCGGCGTTCAGCTCCGTAAGTTCGGTGGCGTCCAGCTTTTCCAATCTTGCGGCAAGGAAGTTCAGCTCATCCATGCCTGCGGACAGCACCATATCACGGGGCAGCTTAATAGGTCGCTTCTGTGGGCTTCTATACCCGTATAGAAAAAAGTCCTGTGGATTGTCGGTGCTGATTCCGATTTCCCGCAGGGCTGCTTGCAGTTTTTCGGTTGTGGTCGGCAGAGAAAACCATAGGCCCTCTTTGCCTTGCTCATAACGCTGTCGGTTATGAAGCAGTACAGAAAACACTTCGCTCATTGAATCGCTCCTTTCACATAATATAAGGGTTTGGGGCTTCCCCAAAGAGAAAATCCCCGGCCCGGCAGGTGCGCCGGGTCAGGGATTTTGCCGGGAGTGTGGCTACACTCCCTATGCTTGCTGTTTTTAGTTTTTGCCCCTCTGTTCCACGCGGTAATTCACATACTTGCCGCCGGTATCGGCCAAAAGCACCGTCCCGTCATAGGTCTTGCCGGTTTTCATGGAGCGCAGGCCCTTTACCTTTGCCTTTCCGTCTTTAAGGAGCGCGGCGGCGATTTTCGGGGTGAACGCCTTGCCCCGTTCCTCAAAAAATCGGTCATTCTTCCACATGACAAACTGGCAGCTTCGGTTTCCGCAGTAGTAGTTCTTTTTGCCCTCATAGACGCTTTCCCCGCAGCGCGGACATTTGCCGATAACCACACGCTCGGTTTGAAATAACTTCTGTGCGTCCTTGCTGATCTGGGAGTAGTTTGCAATCAGGCCCCTTGTCATTTCCGCAATGCCAGCCATGAAGCCCTCCGGGTCGGCCTGCCCCTTGGCAATGGCCGTCAGCTCCGTTTCCCACTGTGCCGTAAGCTGGGGAGAGGTCAGCACCTCCGGCAGCACGCAGGCAAGGTTGTGGCCGTCCTTGGTGGGAAGTAGCTGTTTGCCCCTGCGCTCCACAAAGCCCATCTGCACCAGCTTTTCTAAGATGGAGGCGCGGGTGGCCGGGGTTCCCAATCCCTGCCGTTCTGCGTCCTCCGGCAGATCGTCCGCACCGGCGCGCTCCATAGCGGAAAGGAGGGTATCTTCCGTGTAGGATTTTGGCGGCGCTGTGAAATGCTCGGTGACGGCGGCAGTTACCTTGTCAAAGGTCTGTCCCTCGGTAATTTGCGGAAGTTCCCGCGCAGGCTCCGGGGCGGTGTCGTCGGCGTCTGTTTTGAACGACGCCTTAAAGCGGCGGTCAAGCTCTTTCCAGCCAGGGGTGAGGATGGTTTTTCCCTTAGCGGTAAAGGTGTTCCCGGCACAGGTGAATGTGGCGGTGACAGCCTCGTACACATGAGGCGCGGCCACGGCGCACAGCAGCTTGCAGCATACAAGGGACAACAGTTTCTTTTCCCCCTCGGCCAGCCCGTCAAGGCCTTTCTGCACAAATTCCATTGTCGGGACAATGGCGTGGTGGTCGCTCACCTTTTTGCTGTTCAGCACCCGGCCAAACTGCGGGGACAGGTCAAGCCCCGCCGCAAAGGAAAGCATAGGCCACAGGCCGGACACAAGGCTTTCCGCCGTTGGCAGCATATCATCGGTCAAATACTGACTGTCAGTGCGGGGATAGGTCAGCAGCTTCTTTTCATAGAGCTGCTGGGCATAGTCAAGGGTCTGCTTGGCGGTAAATCCAAACAGGCGGTTTGCTTCCCGCTGCAAGGTGGTGAGGTCATAGAGGCGGGGCGGCTGCTCCGTCTTTTTCTCCCGTGTTACCGACACACAAACGGCCTGCGCCAGTTCACAGGCGGCTTTCAGCACCTTGGCGTCGTCTGCGTTTCCTATGCGTTCACTGGCCGCCTCCATGCCGCCCGCCACGATCTGGACGATGTGGTATTTCTCTTTCTGAAAGCTGCTGATCTTGGCCTCCCGGTCAACCAGTATTTTCAGGGTCGGCGTCTGGACACGGCCCACGGTCAGGGTCTTGTGGTAGAGGATGGAGAAAAGTCTTGTCGCGTTGATCCCCACCAGCCAATCCGCCTGCGCCCGGCAAAGGGCCGACTGATACAGGTTGTCATAGTCAGTTCCCGGTTTCAGGTGGGCAAAGCCGTCCTTGATGGCCGCGTCCTCCATGCTGGAAATCCAAAGGCGCTGAAACGGTTTCTTGCAGCCCGCCATCTGGTAGACAAAACGGAAAATCAATTCCCCCTCGCGCCCGGCGTCGGTGGCGCACACAAGGCCGGTGACATCGGGGCGCTTCATCAAAGAACGCAGGGTGTCAAACTGCTTTTTCTTATCGTTGGGAATGATGTACTGCCATTGCTGCGGCAGAATCGGCAGGTCGTCATAGCGCCATTTTTTGAAACGCTCGTCATAAGTCCCGGCATCGGCAAGGGAAACAAGGTGGCCGATACACCAGCTCACCAGATAGCCGTTCCCCTCCATGTAGCCGTCCTGTTTCTTATCCGCGCCGATCACGCCCGCAATACTACGGGCGACGCTTGGTTTCTCTGCAATTACTAACTGATAGCTCATACTTCGTCCTCCTTATTTCCATCTTCACTTGTCATATCCTCGTCCGGCTCCGGGGCTTCGTCCTCGTCATCCTCGTCCTCGCCAAAGTCATACTCGGCCAGATCGTCATTTCCTGTGGTGTCAGCTTTTTCCTTTTTGAATTTCAGGAAGTAGAGGGCTGCGCCGCCGCCCAGCAGCACTATCACAAAGAACACCACAAGGCCGCCCATGCCGCTTGGCTTTTCCTCCTGCGGCTTTTCTTCCTCCGGCTGGGGCGCTGGCTCCGGCCCGTTGCAGGCGGTCAAGTTGTTTTTACAGACCGGGCAGGCCGTATTGACGGCCCCGGCTTGACATTTGGCCGTACAGTTGCAGACCTCCGGCTCTTTTTTCCCGTCCTCCAACAAGGCTTGCAGGTCGGCGTCGTCCACTTGGTTGAGGAAATGCACTGCCGTTTCCTTGTCCTCGTTGGCCCGGTCGATCAGGATGTAAAAATAATTCCCGGCCTTGGTGGTAACGGTGATAAGCTGCTTATCCCCGAAAAAATCATCCACCAGCGTAGCGTTGCCCTGCGGGGTGACAGGTACGCCCTCCGGCTCCATGCCGCCGGTGGTGGGTTCTTCGGTTTCCTCCGGCACCTCTGCGGGGGCCTCGGTGGTTTCCGGCAGCGGCACAGGGTCAGGGTCAGCGCCCCCGGCGTAGGCGGTAACGGTCGTGGTCGCCATGCAGAGCGCAGCGGCCACAGCCAGCGTCAAAGTGCGGAACAGTTTAGATTTCTTCATGGGCGCTGTCCTCCTGTTCAAATTCCGGGATCGGGGCCGGGGCCGCCTGCAACGCGCCGCCGCGCACAAAGGCGGCGAACTCCTGCGGGGTCATGTTGAGGCCGCGCACAAGCTGGACGATCTGCAAGTTTTCCTGTTCGGTCTTGGCCGCTTCCAGCTCCCGAAGCTGCTTTTGCAGCTCCGCGATCTTGCCCTTGATTTTCTCAATATCCTTTTCAATGCGCTCCAATTTGTTCATTGCCATAGTGATTTACTCCTTTCTGGCGTTTAAGGCAAACGCCCGTAACAATAAAAATGTTGCTGCCAGTAGCTTGAATTGAGGTTCGTGTAGGAAATGGGGTCGCCGCAGTGCAGCATGACCGAATTTCCCACATACAGCCCCACATGGGACATCCCAGCAGTGTCATAAGTGCCGACGAAAAATACAAGGTCGCCGGGCTTGGCCTGCTCCGGGGAAACGGGGGTGCAGATGTTGTAAAGCCCCTGCGCCGTCTGGCGTCCCACATTCCAGCCGGAATGATTGATGACCCAGCTAATGAAGCCGGAACAATCAAAGCTGGTGCTTGGGGAGCTGCCGCCCCACACATAGGGATAGCCCACATACTTTTCCGCCTCGGCAATCATGGCAGCAAAGGCTTCGTCCTTTAGCGCCTCCGGGGGGATTTCATAGTAGGTCGGCTCTTTCGGGGTGGAGGCATGGGGATAGCTGCCGTTGGGGAACAGGTCTGGCCGGTTGCCCAAAGTCTGCATATAGGCAGCATAAAAGCCCATCTGTTCCTCGGTGAGAATGTAGATGGGCAGGTGGGACAGGTCAAAGTTTTCCAGCTTCACATGGCAGATATAGTAGGTGTAGGGGACTTCCACGGTGTAGGTGTTTCCCTCGCTGTCCGTCCTCGCTTCGGTGCGGTAGCGGGTTTCCGTTTCGATGGTCTGGGTCAGGATGTACTGCTTTTCAAAGAGCATGGCAAGGTCGCCCTGTACCTCCCCCAAAGTGAACACGCCGTTATGCAGCGCGGAGAGGATGGAGGTCAGCACATAGGGGTCATGCTTGATCTCGTCCAGATCGAAACGGTATTCGTCATAGCCGGGGTGCAGGCTTTCGTAGTTGTCAAGTTCGTGCTGCAAGTCTGCTTCCAGCGCGGCATAGGCGGCTTCGGCTCCCAGCATATCGCTGTCCTCGGAGAGATAAGAGGTGGCGGCAAGGCCCGTCCCGGTGCTGCCAAACATGGCGGTGCAGGATTGCAGGCCGCCCATCACCAGCAGGAGCATGAGGCCCACGCCGCCGACGATCAGCGCCCCTTTCCAGTGCCGGGCGGCAAAGGACGCGGCCTGTCTGCTTTTCTCTGCGGCTTTCTTGGCTGCGGCAGCCGTGGTCTTGGCGGTGCCTGCGGCCCCCTGTGCGGTCTGGCCCGCCGCCCTTGCTGCCTTGGCATATTCCCGCTTGATGTGCTGTTTCTGCCAGAAGCGGGAAACGGGGTTCTTGGCCGCCTGCGCCAGCTCCGGGTTGTCCCGCAGGGATTTTTGATACGCAAACTCGGCGTTGGCGGCGATGGACTTTCTCTCGGCCTTGGCTGCGGCCCGGTAGGGTTTGAGCTTGTGGCGGTGGACGCCGCTGCGGATCATGCGGCCCGCCTGCCGTTCCGCCAGTTCCTCCCCCTTGTGGCCGCCCTCCACGCCCACATTTTCGTGTTCTACCTCATGGATTTTTCCGTGGAGGTAAAGCCCGGCTTCCTGTATGGGACGGCTGGCCGGGTTTGGTTTGAGCTGGGGAGGAGCTTTCTCCACCTTGTCAAAATACAGCCTGCTTTTGGCCTTGCCCTTGGCTTCGTCATAGACGGTTTCCTTGGTGACGACGCGCTTTTTCGGCAGGGCTTCTTTGGCCGCTTCCAGCTTATCCGCCCGTTTTTCCGCTTTTTTGATATACGGGGCCAGCTCCGGGGATGCCCGTTCCTCGGCGGTAAACTGCAACCGGGAAACGGGGCCGGTGGCCCGCACCACGGTTTCCCCGGCGTCCTTGGCCGCTTTCTTTGCCTTGTGGCGGTCGTGCAGTTCGTCCGCCCGTTCCAGTATTTTTTCCGCCGCGCCCTCCGGCTGGGCGGTGTATTCCTGCTCGGCCTCCCGGCTGGACACATTGACGCTTTCGCCGGTGGTCTGGTTATCCAGCGTCAGGCCGTCGCGGGTCATGTGCTGCGTTACCTTGTCGCGGGGTTTTAAGGGTTCCATATCCGATCACCTCCTTGCTGTCTGTTCCGGCAGCGCCCGGTTTCAATCTCTGCAATATAGCGCAGGATGGGGTACACCTGCGGGGGAACAACTGCGTTTCCCAAAGTCTTTAACCGCTTTGCCACATTCGCCGGCGGGTCGCTGATTAAGTACGGGATTTGCGCCGGTTCTTTGGCCCACATGGAATGTCCGTCCATCTCCGGGGGAATCCCATCAGCCATTCCACCCAGTCGGGATTCAGTTTCACATCCCCCGGCGGGCTGCCCAGCAGTTTGTAAACCGCCCATGACAGCCGCGCCGTCCATACGGTTCCGCTGGGGTTGTATTTTCGGAAGCTCCCGGTCGGGGTCATCCGCACATCGACAGTTTTCCCCACATCCCCCGTGTCGCTGGCAAGGGGCGTGGGAAGCAGCATGGCCGATGATGAAAGTTCTTTTGCGCTCATGCCATGCGCCGACGGCGACAGCAGGAAGTACGAAAACCCTAACGGCGTAGCCTGCCTGCTCCAAGTCAAAAACCGTCTTGTCGAGCCCCAGATGGATGAAGCCAGCAACATTTTCTCCAAGCACCCAAGAGGGGTGCAGTTCCCGGATAACGCGGAGCATTTCGGGCCATAAATACCGTTCGTCCTCAAATCCCCGTTGTTTCCCAGCGCTGGAAAAGGGCTGGCAGGGGAATCCCCCGGAAATAAGCGTGGTGGTTTCTCGTCCTGTTTTTTCAAAAAATGCCTCCTTTGTCACTGTGGTAATGTCCCGGAATTTTGGTACCTGCGGCCAGTGCTTTTTCAAAACTTCCATCGGGAAATCCGCCCATTCGCACTGGCATACAGTGGTAAACCCTGCGGCTTCCGCCGCAAGGTCGATCCCGCCGATCCCGGAAAACAGGCTGAAATGCGTTAAGGCGCTCATACCGTCGCCCCCTCGCCTAACCGGGTCGTCATGATCTGGTAGAGCTGGGTGTTTTTCGGGATGGGGTTCTTAAAGGGCAGGATCACATTTTCGTAAATGAGAAGCCCCTCGCCGGGTTCGGAATTGTCCACATACCGTAATTGCTGGGGCGAAATGTTCAGCCGTTCCGCAAGGATTTTACGGTCGCCGCTGGCCTGATTAAGCAGGCAGATAAAGTCGCTGTTTTCCAAAATGTTCTCAATTTCCGGGGAGGAAAGTAGGTCTTTTACATTCTGCGTGGCACCTGTGGGAATCCCGCCCCACTTACGAAAACGCTTCCAAATCTCGCAGGAAAAGGCCGCCGTCTGTTCCTCACGCAAAAGCAGGTGGAACTCATCACAGAAATACCATGTCGCTTTGCCCTTGCTGCGGTTTTTGGTGACGCGCCCCCAAATCTGGTCTTGGACAATGAGCATACCGATTTTCTTTAGCTGCTTGCCCAGCTCCTTGATGTCAAAGGCCACAATGCGGTTTTGAATGTCGATGTTGGTTCTGTGGTTGAACACATTTAAGCTGCCGGACACATACAGGTCAAGGGCCTGCGCCACCCGGTCAGCCTCCGGGATATGCTGGTCTAACAGGGCTTTGTGCAGGTCTGCAAGGATGGGCATATTTTCCGGCTTGGGGTCTGCCAGATAAGGCCGGTAGATCACCTGTACCGCCCGGTCGATCACCGTCTTTTCAATGGCTTCCAGCCCGTTCTTGCCGCCCATGACAAGCTCACAGAACGACAGCACAAAGTCGGATTTTAAGGCCAGCGGGTTTTCATCCTCGGAGTAGTTCAGGTTGATGTCCAGCGGATTCACATAGTTTTTGCTGGTAGGCGACAGTTTCACCACCTGCCCATGCAGCCGCTTCACAAGGGGGTAATACTCGGCCTCTGGATCACAGATATACACATCGTCCGGGGTGCAGAGGAACACGCTTACAATCTCGGATTTACAGCTCATACTTTTGCCGCTTCCCGGTGTCCCCAGCTTTAGCCCGTTGGGGCAGCGCGCCCGTTTGCGGTCAAGCATAATCATGTTGCCGGTCTTGGCGTTGATCCCGTAATACATGGCGTCGCCGCCCTGAAAAAGCTCCTGCGTCACAAAGGGGACGAACACGGCCACGCTGGAAGTCGTCAGGGAGCGTTCAATCTGGATGTGGCTGGCCCCCAGCGGCAGGCTGCTCATAAGCCCCTGTTCCTGCTGGTAGTCCAGCCGCACAAGGGAACAGTTGTATTTCTGGGCGATCCCGGCAGCCCAGAACACATCGTTTTCCAGCTTTTGCCGGGTGTCTGCGGTGTTCAGCACCAAAAAGGTAAGCTGGAACATCCGTTCATTCCGGCTCTGCAAGGTCTTTAGCAGCTCCTTGGCGTCCTGCCCGTAGGTGGCAAGGTCGCTGGGAAGTATATCCATGTCATAACCGCTGCGGACAGCCCGTTTCTGTTCCTGAATCTTCATGGCGTCAAGGTCAGTGATCTTGCGCTTGACCGTTTTAATAGCGTCGCTCTGGTCAATGGCCTGCACATGGAGGTTCACCACAATACCGTTTTCCGTGTTAAGGAAGTCGGCCAGCATTTCATCCGACAGCTCCGGGGAGAGGATTTGCAGGAAGCTCACCGCCCCGTATTTGCCGCCCAGCCCGAACATCCGGGCATTGCCGAAGCGGAACGAGGACGGGGCGATAAAGTCCTTGGTGGAAAGCCCCGACTGGGCAAGCCACTTCCAGTCAAAGGAGAACGGTTCCCCGTCCGGGTGGAAAATGCTGTGCATGACTTCCAGCCGCTGCTTGGCGTCCAGTCCCCACGCGGAGGCCCCCATGCTCTTGAAATAGCCCAAAAGGTCGGTTTCGATCCGGCGCAGTCTGGCGCGGGCCATTTTCAGGCTGTCCGCCTCAATGGTGTAGGTCATAAATTTCCGCTTCATCAGGCCGTTGTTCCCGTTCACAAGCTGGTCTTGCAAAATGTCGGAATACTCGCTGCGGATGTCGTCAAAGTCGTCCCCCTGCGCCCGGATTTCAAAGCTCTTGGCGTACTGCTTGGGGTCGATCTTGCGGTTGATAAAGGAAAACTGCACATGAATGGAGGCGTCCAGATAGTTGTAGAGGTCGCACAGGTTTTCAAAGATGGCGGTCTTGGTGTCCGCCTGCGCCAGTTGGTAGCTGATGTCCGTAAACTCAATGCACTTGGAAAAGGTGCGGGGCGTCACCTGGCATACGCCGTCCTGATACATGGCCTCATAGGGAATACTGGCCTGTGCCGAATGGGGCTTGCCGTCGCCCTTATACTTTCGGATGACGGCCTGAATCTCTTTCTTTTCGGCGCGGGTGAGCTTGACCGGCGCTTTTGCGCTCGTTTCGTTCTTTTGCTTTTTGGACAATGGCGTTGACCTCCTTTTCCATTTGGGATTGCCGCACAAGGGCGGTATAAGCGTTGTTGGTCTGGTAGGGCCGTTCCTTGGGCTGGATGAAGCAGCACTCTACGATCTGGCGCACCACCACTTCAAGGGACTGGCCGTGTTTTTCGTAAAGCGCCAGCAGAAAGCCCGGCAGCATGGCGAACACCATAATGAGCGCCGCCGCGCTGGTCGGGACGCGGCCCCGGATCAAAAAGAAAAGCGGGACGCCTACAAGCAGCGCACCGCCAAAACAAATGAGCTGGCGTTTCGTCAGCCCGAATACCACCTTGGATTTGACCTTGGTTAAATCCTTGGGGACAGTTACATAAGCCATAAAAAGTCACCTCGTTTCTGGTACGGACAGGGAAAAATCGCTGTCCACTTCATTGCCCCACACATCCCAGCCGGGGATTTTCTGTCTGGCAAACAGTTCTGCGCGGGGCAAGTCGCCCGCAAGCTCTATGATTTTCTCGCGGGTAATGTCTGGTTTCTTGCTGTGTTCCTCCACCGGGGAAATGATAAACTGATGGACGCTTTTGGAGTAACGCTTGGGATGGCCCCGCTTGGCAAGCAGGCAGATTTCCGCGTTTCCTCTCGTCCAATAGCCCAGCCCGTAAAACCATGTGGGGCTTTTGCGGTTCAATTTCAGCCAGACAAAGGCCACGGTCTTAAAGGAAAAGCCCCACGCCTTAATCAGACGCAGCGCCTCCGGGAGCTGTGGGAAAGTCGCCCACAAAAACAAGAGGCAGTCTTTTTCCGCCAGCGTTTCCACCGGCAGGGCGCACAGCTCGTCAATGCTCATGGTGGGATAGTGATGTTCCGCCGCCCCTGTCCGTTTGCACTCATATCGCCACGGCGGGTCGGCGTAAAGGATGTTGTAGGTTTTCTTTTGTGTTTCCTCGATAGCTGGTATTCCTCCTGTCTGTCAATGTGCGGTAAATACGGCTTTCGATATGCTGCCGGTCTTGAACAGACAGAAGCAAAGCAAAACGGTATAGCCCATACAGCCCCAGATCGCGCCGGATATGTCGTCGGCGGTTCCGATCTGCTGGATCAGCACCGCATAAATCCCGACAACCACCATGATTAAAAATGCTTGGAAGCCCAGCGCAAGCAGGGATTTCAAGTAGTTCTGGCCCATGCCGCGCCACTCTGCATTGCCCAGTGTGGCAAGGGGGATCGGCCCCAACGCGGTCACGGCGTAAATTTCAATCATTCTTCCATAGGTCACAAGGAAAATGCAGATGGAAAGAATGTTCATCGTCAGCCCCACAACAAGGGTCTGGAACCACAGACCCAGCAGCGGCCCGATGTCCATTGCTTCAAGGCGGCTTTCCAGATCAGGGAGCAGCGTGTCAAAATCAATGCTGGTATCTCCGATAATCACCCCGGCGCTCTGGTTGACGACTTGCTGGGTGGCGTCAAACACACCCATGACGATATTCCATGTGTTTGTCACAATGAGGATGGCAAAGGCGCTTTTGAAAATCCAGCGGAAGAACATGGAGCTGTCGAAGTCGTGCATATTGTTCTTTTCCACAATCATGTCAATCAGCTCATAGCACATCACAAGGGCGAGAATGGCCGCCGCAATGGGGACGATCACCGTTTCGGACAGGTTTTGCAGCATGGAAAAAATGCCGCCGTTCCAGTCCTGCGGGGTACTGCCCACATCCGACGCGATTTCCCCGACTTTGGTATTAACTGTGTTAAACAGGCCGGACAGGTTGCCCATGATACCGTCGATCAGGATTCCCTTGATCCATTCCCCGATTAAATCACCGATCATGTGGGGACACCTCCTTTCCCGCGCCCTCCCAGATCAGAGAGGGCGCGGAGGGTTTTCTAACACACATGGGGTTATCCCAGCAGCCCGGACAGCAGCGGAACAAGGGTCATGCCGATCAGGGCAACGCCACCTCCGGCGACAAGCTGCTTGATTCCTTGGCTCTTGCTCGCCGGGTTGTCCGCCCCGTATCCCTCCAAAAGATTGACGCCGCCCCATACGCAAAGCGCTCCGCCGAGGCCCACAACGATGGTCTGCAAAGTATCAACTGCACTATTGAAAAATTCCATAAATATACCTCCATAAATTCAGATTGTGATGGTGTTTGGGTGCAAAAAAAGCCGCCGTTCACAGCGGCAGCCTCACAATCCGCAGACGGCCCGGAGTTACTGGCCGTCCCGCCATTCCAGCACAGCCAGCGAAAAAATTTCGCCCCATGCTTCACACAGTCTGCGGTCTATTTCCCTTGCAAGTTCTTCGGCTTCCCCGTCCGTGGGCGGGGTATCATGTTCCGCGATCCACTGGCATAGAACCGCAGCGGAAATGATCGCCCGGTAGATTTCTTTCTCATACCTGAAATAATCCGCAAATGTCCATTCGTCCGAGTGTCCCATCGGTCACGCTCCTTTCTCTATGGCCGCTTTATTCTGCGGCAAAATCTTCATCCGACAGCTCAATGTCGTAGAGGTCAAAGGGTTCGTCCTCTGTTATCACGCGCCGCTTTTTCCGGCGCAGGGACGACAGGTAGCTGTCCACATCAAAGGTATTCTTTTTGTCAGCGTCCGAGAGGTATTGATAGCGGGGGTGGCGGGTGATGTCGTATTTCTCGCTGAAAAACGGCCTTACGCCACGCACCTGCAAAATACACTTGCCTCCATCCATCGTTGCAATTTCGTCTTGGCTCATCAGCTCCTTTCCGAGTTTTTGGTAGTTCAGTCCGTGGGAGGTCTGCGCGCCCCGGTTCTCGCTCTGGTTGTAGCTGTCAATGGTTTCCTTGCCCAGCACCTCCGCGATCTCCTTGGCGTTCTTGCCCCTGCCACTAAGGAACAGTGTACAGTCGCAGTTGTCGGAAATGATTTCCGCCGCGTCCTTGTAAATGGCCTTTAGCTGCGACTGGCTCTGCAAAATAATAGAAGCCGAGATCTCCCGGCTTCGGATGGTGGCGATCAGCTTATCAAAGTTTGGAATCTGGCCGATGTTGGCAAACTCGTCCAGAATCAGCCGCACATGGACGGGCAGCCGCCCGCCGTATTTGTCATCGGCCCGGTCACACAAAAGGTTGATAAGCTGGCTTTGCACCATTGCCAGAATGAAATTAAAGGTCGTGTCCGTGTCCGACATAATCAGGAACAGGGCCGTTTTTTTGTCCCCGATGGTGTCAAGTTCCAGTTCGTCGTCCTCCATCAGCTCCCGCACCTCCCGGATGTCAAAGGGCGCTAATCTGGCTCCGCAGCTTATCAAAATGGAGCTGCGGGTCTTGCCTGCCGACAGCAGGAATTTACGGTACTGACGCACCGCAAAATGTTCCGGATCTTTTTCTTCCAGCCGTTCAAACATCTGGTCTACCGGGGATTGAAATTCCGGGTCGTCCTCGCGGGCTTCACTGGCATTTATCATTTCAAGCAGCGTAGTGAAATTCATTTCATCGTCCGGCGCTTCGTACCAGATATAGCCAATGAGGGCCGAATACAGCAGGCGTTCCGATTTGATCCAAAAATCCTCGGCGCTCTTTTCGCCCTCGCCCTTGGTGTTGCAGATCAGCGTGTTTACCAGCTTCAAAATGTCCTTTTCCGAATGGATGTAGCGAAACGGGTTGTAGCGCATACTCTTGGAAAAGTTGATGGTATTCAGCACTTTCACCCGGTAGCCGCACCGCACAAGGAGCTGGCCCACCTCGCCGATCAGACTTCCTTTTGGGTCTGTGATTACGAATGAGGTCGGGTAGTCCTTGGACACGCACTGCATAAGGTTGGGCTTCACAAAGAACCGGGTCTTACCGCTGCCGGAACCGCCGATCACCAGCACATTTTTATTCCGGGCGGTCTTGGGGTCTTTGGGCCGGTTGTTCATGGTGAGGCGTTCCGTCTGGGTCAGGAGGATGTTGTTGTCAAACACCGGGTCGATGTACGGGGCTATATCTTTGGGGCCGCCCCAACGGGCGCTGCCGTACTCGACACCCCGGCGGTATTTCTTGGCGTTCTTGCTCTTGCAGTACACCATCAGGCGCAATGCCACCGCACCGGCCACGCCCACCGCCAGATCGAACAGGTGGAAGCTGGGGGCGGCGCTTTCAAAGGCAAGGGAAAAGCCGTCCGCAAGGTGCAGCAGTTTTTCCGACAAGTCCGCCCCAGCCGCCAGCCGGTAGGTCTGTCCCAGCTTGCCGAACAGGTAAACAAACAGCAGGTAGGGCAGGTTGGCAATTATCAGTTTTTTCATTTCCGGCTTCATCGTGACAGCCCCCTTTCCTTGATTTTCTCCTTGGCCTGCTGGCTGCTTCTGGCCGCTGTCTTTCCTTTCAGGACGGCAAGGGTCTTTCGGATGGAGGGGCGTTCCTGCTGTTTGAGCTTCTTGGCCGTAAACTCCTTAAACGCCTGTTCCAGATTGTCCGCCTGCTTGGATTTGAAGATCACGATATACCGGGGCGGATGGGTAGTGCGGTCTTTCCGCAAGGTAAAATCAATGTCGTATTTCTTGGCGCAGGGCTTAAATAAGCCAATGTTGGCGTCGGTGATCTCAATGTTGGACAGGGCGGAACCGTCCTTTTTGAGCTGCCGTAAGCTCTGCTGGCCGTGATGGGCCTTGCCCGTCCCTTTCTGCCGGGCGGCCAGATATTTTCGGATGGCCGCTTGCAGCACTTGGGCGGTGAGCTTGCCCGTCTTAACCGCTAACGCTATGGTTTTCTGGTCTACTTCTTCCTGCAACTGCTATCCCTCCTTGGAAAGTCAGCAGGCAGGCGGATGGCTTAAATCCGCACCCGCAGGCCGGAGAGGTCGTCGGCATGGATTCCCACCAGATACCAGTTCTCGGCCATTTCAATGCGGGTCGGCCTCCATCTGCCGCCCACCATCACATCAAAAGTTTCTCCGCAGTGCAGGCCGCCGTAATAGTCCGCAAGGTCAAAGCGGATGTCGTAGCGGTCTGTCTGCTCGTCAAAAATCAAAGCACCCTGTTTCATAGGGCCGTCCTCCTTTCAGATTTTGCCTGTGTTCATGTCGTGGGCCACCAGCGCCGTGTAATAGCCGTTGATGGTGCTTGGGGCGTTGAACAGAACCGCCAGCAGGTATTTTTTGATGTTCCGTATTTCCGTGGTGTTTTTGCTGATACAGTCAAAGACAAACTCAATGTGAGAACTGTTCAGCTTCATCAGCTTGGATTTCACCAGCTCGGCGGGGTAATCGTCCCCGGCAATGCGGATAGTCTTTCGGGCGCTGCATACGGTTTCCACCAGCAAGTCCACAATCTCGTCCAGCATATCCCGGTCAATCCCCTTGGCGTACTGGCAAAGGTGTTCATACTCAATGTTGTCCTTGATGATCTCCCGATAAATCTCTACGGCGCTCTGTGATTTCGCTCCCGTTCCTTTCCGTTCCGGCGGCGCAGCCGCTTCTTCCCCCAAAGGAGAGGGAGGGGAAAGGATAGGAATGGAATCGGTATTTGATCCATCCGTAATTGATTTCTCTTTACTTGATCTATCTTTATTTAATTGCGTTGGTTTTTCCTGCGTTGGATTATCCAATGTTGGATTTTCCAATGTAGGCGAATCCGGCACAGGCTGGGGCTGTTCGTAAATGATGTAATCCGCCCCACGCAGGCGGCCTTGGCTGTCACGCTCACGGGAACGCACGATATAGCCCGCCTGTTCCAGCTCCTTAACCGCCGCCCGGATCGCGTCGATCTGCTCCCGGTTGATAAGGGACAAGCCTTTCAGCGTAAAATCCCAATCCTCCGGCAAGGACAGCATTTGCGACAGCAACCCCTTGGCTTTCAGGGACAAGTCCTTGTTCCGCAGGTGGTGGTTGGACATCACCGTGTAGCCCCGGTTTTTCTCCACTCGAAAAACTGCCATCTCGTCGTCCACTCCTTTCACTTGAAATTTCACCGCGCCGTCAAGGGCGGTGCGCTTGCCCGGCTGGTAGGGACATTCCTCATACACACAAAACTGGTACTTCCAGTGCGGGCGGTAGAAACGGCAGGTGCCGCAGTCCTCCGGCGCTCCGGCCTCGCCGCTGTCAAAATGATCTGCGCCCGGCCTCGTCTGCATGAGCTGTTCAAAGGCCCGGTCGCTGCCGGAAGTAAAGTACATAGGCGGTCGCCTCCTTTCTGGTTTTGGGCAAAAGAAAAGCCGCAGACTTTTTCAAAATCTGCGGCACAGCCCATAAGAAAAGGACACTGTTTTCACAATGTCCTTTTCAATCAACTATTTACTTTTTTGTGTTCCCACACTCCATATCAATGACTACCGAAACCGTGATATAGTCCTCAATGCGCTTATTGCGGAACTTATCACCCTCGGCGTCAAACACCACATGGCGGGAAAAGTGCCTAAATCTAAGGATTTCTACAAGGTTCCTCTTTGTAGCAACACTATTGTCTCCACATGTACCGTATGGCCGAACTGGTCTACCGGCTGCACCTCCACGAGGTCATATCCATGGCTGCAAAGATATTTCAAATCCCGGGCCAGGGTTGCGGAATCACAGCTTACATAGACGATACGCTGTGGTGCCATCTCACACATCATGGCAAGGAGGGATTCCTCGCAGCCTTTGCGTGGCGGGTCCACTACGATAACTTCTGCACGGGCTTCTTCGCCATGGGCGGTACAATATGCCGGATAGACTTCCTCTGCTTTCCCAACGAAAAATTCTGCATTGGAAATGTGATTTCGAAGGGCATTCTCTTTGGCATCTGCGATTGCCTGCGGTACAATTTCCACACCGTAAACCCTCTTCGCTTTCTGTGCCAGAAATAAGGAAATGGTTCCGATACCGCAATATAAATCCCAGACCGTCTCTTCGCCGGTGAGATTGGCATATTCCAAAGCTTTGTTATAAAGCACCTCTGTCTGCGCCGGATTTACCTGATAGAAAGACTGCGGAGAAATCTGAAAAGAAATCGTTCCGATATAATCTGTAATGTAACCCTGTCCATATAGGGTACAAGTTTCTTCTCCTAAAATCACGTTGCCCCGGGATTCATTGATATTTACAGTAATACTTGTCATTCCCGGCAAATCTTTTAATACTTCAATAAAACTTTCTGCATGCGGCAGCTTCTTTCCGTTGATGACAAAGCAGACCATCCACTCTCCGGTTTTCTCGCCGTAACGGATTAAGATGTGGCGGACGCAGCCTTTTCCGGTTTTCTCATCATAGGCACTGACGCCATAGGATTTCATGGTGTCTAAAATAAGGGACAGGATTCTTCCATTGCCTTCCTTTCCCAAAAGGCAGTCCTGCACCGGAATAATGTTGTGAGTTCTGGACGCAAAAAAGCCTGCCACCAGGTTGCCTTCTTTATCATAACCCACCGGAAACTGTGCTTTGTTCCGGTAGCGGTAAGGCTCCTGCATGCCAAGTGTTGGTAAGACCTTTGGATTTTCAAATCCGCCGATATGCTTTAAGTTGTTGCGTACTTTATTTTCCTTAAACTTAAGCTGGCTCCCATAAGAAAGTGCCTGGATCTGGCAGCCACCACACCGCTTATGCTCCGGGCATGGCGGGGTTGTCCGCATGGTGGATTCCTTAAGAATTTCCATCAGGCGGGCATAGCCATAAGTTTTTTTCATCTTCATGATTTTGGCACGAACCATGTCTCCCGGCAGAGCATCCTTGATAAAAAGTGTGATGCCTTCCGTTCTTCCGATACCTTCGCCGTTAGTTCCGATATCGTCAATGGTCAGTGTAACAATGTCATCTTTTTTCATATTTCTTATATACTCGATCTGCGGATGTTCGATTCAAACAGACGGTTGAATCCCTGCCACTGAGTATCTCCTTCCGGTACGTTTGCCAAAAGCTCACGCATGGTCTCCATCTTTGCATCAATATTATCTGCATAGCTTAATGCTACAGCTTCCGGTAATGCCGGCTTCTTCGGAGAACCATACTCTAACTCTCCATGATGTGCCAGAATACAGTGTTCCATCTCATGTGCCAGTTTCACCGGGAAACCATCGATGGTCTTGATGCGCTCTGCAATTTCCATGGCTCCAATCATGATATGTCCTAAAAGCTGTCCCTCGTCGGTGTAATCATTTTCCGGGAAAGTAGAAAGCTCTTCTAACTTTCCGATATCGTGAAACATGGCGGCACAAACCAGTAAATCTTTATTAAGAATCTTATAGTTGTCAGCAAAATAAGCAGAAAGCTTCGTTACGCTTAAAGTATGCTCTAAAAGTCCGCCCACAAAACCGTGATGTACGCTTTTTGCTGCAGAATGGAATTTAAAACGTTTTGCAAAATCTGCATCCTCGATAAAGAAACTGCCTGCCAGTTTCTTAAGATATGGATTCTCCATCTGCTTAATATATCCAAGTAACTGCTCATACATTTCATCTACATTATATTCGCTGACCGGAAGATATTCCTTTGGTTCATACTCTCCCTCGGTTGCTTTCCGGACCCTCTTTACATTTAACTGTAATGCGCCCTGAAAACTTGTGATATCTCCCACTACATTGATGTAATCAAATCGGTCAAAATCATCAATTCCCACAGAGCCCGGCTCCCAGATTTTTGCATCCAGTGTGCCTGTTTTATCCTGTAAAATCAATGCTTCATAAGGCTTACCTGCCTTCGTCAGCGCTGACTGCTTATTTTTACAAAGATAGATTTCATTTACTCTTTCGCCTTCGCGTAATGTTTCAATATAATGCATAATTTTCCTCTTTCTATTTTAGTACACCAACGGTTGCAGAACATTCGATTTCTACATAGCCTGCTGCCCCCTGGCGTTTTATGGTAATCTTTACAACATCTCCCGGAGTCTGCCCGGATAACACATTCTTATATGCCTGCGCTGTCTCTACATTTTCTCCGGCAATCTTTACGATGACATCACCGCTTTGCAAGCCTGCCGCCATCGCCGGGGAATCAATTCCCACTGATTTAATATATACGCCCTTTGGTATGTCATATTCCTTTTCAATGTCAGATGTTACAGAAGTCAGTTTCAGTCCAAGATACGGAATATCCTGTCCATTGGAAAGCTTCTCGATAATGTCTTTCAACTGGGAAACGGAAATTGCGGTCAGCGTATTCTCATCGCCGCTGCTGTAATCCTGCATAACAATTCCAACCACTTCACCAGAGAGATTGACCAGTACACCACTTCCCTGACTACTGCCCACAATATCTGTTGTCAGTACATTGTAGTTTGCATCAAAGGTGGAAATGCTGTTAGAAGTGGATGTAATATTTCCTGTCAATATGGAGAAATTCGTTCCCAGCGGACTGCCCAGTGCCAGCACAACGCTGCCCCGTGTGGTCTGAAGTGAATTTCCAAGCACTGCCACTTTAATTCTGCCCAGAGTGCTTTCTTCGATGTCGGAACGTTTTACATTTAAAATCGCAATTCCGGTATTTCCGTCATAGTTTTTAAGCTCCGCTTCTACGGTGCTGTTATCAAGGAAGGTCACATGAATGGATTTTGCTCCGCTTATGACCTTGCGCTCTGTCATAATCAGAAGCTCCTGACCGGTATCCGCAATAATGACTCCACTTGCCTGTCCCTGTCTCTCATAAGGCGTGTTAAACCAGTCCACATCACTGGTCACACCTGTCACCGTAACAATGGACTTATTTGCTTCGCTTCCAATCGCATAAAGCTTACTCTGTAATTTCTGATATTCCTCCGGTGTAAGCTCTTTTAAGCCTTCTTCTACATCCGGCTCGTCTACACCTGTCTCCGTGGAATTTGTCTCTTCTTCCGTATCCGGCTGTACCTCTTCATCTTTCGGGATGCTCACCTTGATATCCTCCGGCTTATTCAGCCACTCTTCCATCACCGGGCGCATCCATGTAAATACAAAACAGGATACAAGTCCAAAGACAACCGCAAGCACAACCGTAAATGCCATTTTTAAAATAATACGTCTCTTATTTAACGGCTTGTTCTTGATTTTCTCTTTGATAAATGCAAATTCCTCTTTTTCATTTTCTGACATAGGGAATCCTCTTTTCTACTGTAAATACAACCATTTTTAATTATACTTTCTATCTGCCTATGTTGCAACATTTTTTAAAAAAGATGCCGGAATGTAAAAAACGTGCCAATTTCGTCATTTATCCGGAAACTTATTTTCAACCGCCCTTTTCACCACAATCGGTTTGGGGTATAATAGAAGCAGTGATTTTTAGTACATTTTATGGAGAATATTTATGAATCAAAAGGTTTTAAGAACATTAGAATATAATAAAATTGTAGAGCGGCTCGCGGAGTATGCTTTCGGTGCGGATACCAAGGAACGCTGTCTTTCCCTGCTTCCTTCCACCAGCCTCTCAGAGATTACCAATGCACAGCAGCAGACTAAGGATGCCATGAACCGCAGCCTGAAAAAGGGACGGCTTGACTGTTCCGGTATCAAACCGCTTTCTTCCGCCATCCGGCGTGTGGAAATCGGCGGAACCATGAATATCGAAGAGCTTCTCGGCCTCTGTAAATTATTAGAGACTGCCCGCCGGGTCAAAGCCTATGGCAGAAAGGAACGGGAAGATATTCCGTCTGATTCCCTGAGCGAACTTTTTGATGGTTTAGAACCTCTTAGTCCTCTTTGTGATGAGATCCGCCGCTGCATCATTTCTGTGGATGAAATCAGTGATGATGCCAGCAGTAATTTAAAATCCATCCGCCGTTCTATCCGCTCAACCGGCGACCGCATCCATGCGCAGTTAAACCAGATGTTAAATAACCAGAATGTCAGAAACTGCCTGCAGGATTTTGTCATTACCATGCGTAACGGCCGCTACTGTCTTCCGGTAAAAGCCGAAGCCAAATCCCAGATTACCGGTATGGTGCATGACCAGTCCTCCAGCGGTTCTACTCTTTTCATTGAGCCAATGGCTGTGGTAAATCTGAACAACGAATTAAAAGAATTATCCATCAAAGAGCAGGACGAAATTGCCGTTATTCTTGCCACTTTATCGGCAAAAGCAGGGGAATATATTCCTGCCATTGAAACCGATTATCAGATTTTAACAGAGCTTGATTTTATATTTGCAAAAGCAGCTTATGCCTTGGAATACAATGGAATTACACCGCATTTTAATACGGAACGGAAAATTCGTATTTTAAAGGGCAGACACCCTCTGCTGGACGCAAAAAAAGTAGTTCCTATCGACATTTCCTTAGGCAGCGATTTTGACCAGCTTGTCATTACCGGACCGAATACCGGTGGTAAAACCGTTTCCTTAAAAACTGTGGGACTTCTCACTCTGATGGGACAGGCGGGACTTCCGATTCCTTCCGGAGACCGCAGTGAGCTTGCTGTTTTTGACGATATTTTTGCAGATATTGGAGATGAACAGAGCATTGAGCAGAACTTAAGCACATTTTCTTCCCATATGACCAACATTATCCACATTTTAAAAGAAGCCAATGAACATTCCCTGGTTCTCTTTGATGAGTTATGTGCCGGAACTGACCCTACGGAGGGCGCTGCCCTGGCGGTTTCTATCCTATCTTATTTTCACAGTCGAGGCATCCGCACCATGGCGACCACCCACTACAGTGAAATTAAGATTTATGCCTTAACTACCGGTGGAATTGAAAATGCCTGCTGTGAATTTGATGTAGAGACCTTAAGTCCGACTTACCGTCTTCTCATCGGTATTCCGGGAAAAAGTAATGCCTTTGCAATTTCCAAAAAACTCGGTCTTTCCGATACTTTAATTGAGGATGCCAGAACCCGTATCAGCAGTAATGAACAGAATTTTGAAGATTTACTTTCTGACCTGGAAGCAAGCCGCATCACCATAGAGAAAGAACAGGCCGAAATCAACCGTTACAAATCAGAAATCGCTGCATTAAAACAGCAGTTAAAGAACAAGCAGGAAAAATTAGATGAAAGCCGGGATGCCATTCTTCGTAAAGCAAAAGAAGAAGCAAACCAGATTCTGCAGGAAGCCAAAGATACTGCAGATGAGGCAATCCGTAATTTCAATAAATATGGCACTACCAGACCTTCCATTCAGGAAATGGAAAAACAGCGTACCAATATCCGGGAGAAAATGGCTGCCAATGAGAAAAAGAGCTCAAAGGAAAAAGATACTGTCATCTACAATCCAAAGGTTCCAAAGAAGCTTCGTATCGGTGACAGCGTAAAAGTATTAAGTATGAATTTAACCGGAACGGTACACTCCCTGCCGAATGCAAAGGGTGACCTCTTTGTGCAGATGGGAATTCTCCGCTCCCAGGTAAACATCAAGGATTTAGTACTAATTGAAGATGCTGCTCCGGGCAGCAAGAAATATGCCAAGACCGGTGCCGGAAAGCTTAAGATGAGTAAATCCGCTTCTGTTTCCACAGAAATCAATCTGATTGGAAAAACAGTGGATGAAGCTATTGCTCTTTTGGATAAATACTTGGATGATGCTTATCTTGCACATCTTCCTTCCGTGCGCATCGTACACGGAAAAGGAACCGGTGCCCTGCGCAGTGCCGTACAGAGTCATTTGAAACGACAGTCTTATATCAAGTCCTTCCACTTAGGAGAATTTGGTGAAGGAGATGCCGGTGTTACCATTGCAGAATTTAAATAAATCAAGTATATGAACTACGTAAAACAGAAAGGAAGTTTCCTATGGCTGCAAAACAGAAAATTTTAATTGTAGATGATGATGTTAATATCGCAGAACTGATTTCCCTGTATCTCACGAAAGAATGCTTTGATACAAAGATGGTTCATGATGGGGAATCTGCTTTGAAAGAATTTGAAACCTATGCACCAAATCTGATTCTTCTTGATTTGATGCTTCCGGGCATTGATGGTTATCAGGTATGCCGTGAAATCCGGGCAAAAGCAAATGTTCCGATTATCATGTTATCTGCCAAAGGTGAAATCTTTGACAAGGTTCTCGGACTGGAGCTGGGGGCAGATGACTATATCATGAAGCCTTTTGATTCCAAAGAACTGGTTGCCAGAGTCAAGGCGGTGCTCCGCCGCTACCAGCCGGTGAAGCAGGAGCCTGTACAGCCGGATTTAAAATGTGTTACTTATCCGGATCTGGTGGTCAATCTTTCCAACTATTCCGTAGAATATTACGGCAAAACAATTGATATGCCGCCAAAGGAGTTAGAGCTTCTTTATTTTCTTGCATCCTCACCGAATCAGGTATTTACCAGAGAACAGCTTTTAGACCATATCTGGGGCTATGAATACGCAGGCGATACCAGAACCGTTGACGTTCATGTAAAAAGACTTCGTGAGAAAATTAACGATCATACCGCCTGGAGCATTTCTACGGTCTGGGGCATCGGATACAAATTCGAGGTTAAAGAATGAAGAAACGACTTTATCTGAAGCTGCTGATTGGATATGTGATTTTTGGCATTCTCGGCTTTATTCTCGTATCCACCTTCAGCTCCCACTATACTTATGAATATATTGAAGATACCGAAGTTGACCGGCTTTACAAGGAAGCCAATATGATTGCATCTACCTATGCTTCAAACTATTTCAATGAAGATATTACGGTAGATGACTTGCATGACAGTCTTACCACCCTTAGCACTTATCTTTCTTCAGAAATATGGGTCATGAATACAGATGGTGATATTCTGATTAACTCCAATGCATCTGTGGACATGGACCACCTGACACACATTGACGGATTTAATGTGGCAGATTTTGGCAGCAAATATTACACCACCGGTTCTTTTTATAATTATTATGACGATACGCATCTTACGGTATTTTCGCCGATTACGATTAATTACAAGGTGCGGGGATATGTGCTGATTCACCAGCCGCTTTCTGTAATCACGCACCATCATGCACATTTACTGAATATTATGTACCTGACTCTGCTTCTGATTTTTATCTGTGCAACCCTGTTACTGATTATCATTGGCTTCGAGGTCTACATCCCAATCCGCAAAATGATTAAGGGTGCTGATGCTTTTGCCGAGGGCAATTTCAGTTATAAAATTCCGGTACATAAAAATGATGAAATCGGCTATCTTGCCGCTTCTCTAAATTATATGGCAAATGAGCTGAATACCCTGGAGGATGACCAGCGTAAATTTATTTCCAATGTCTCCCATGATTTTCGTTCTCCGCTTACTTCCATCAAAGGTTATGTGGAAGCCATGTTAGACGGAACGATTCCACCTGAGATGCAGGAAAAATATTTAAATATCATTGTTTTCGAGACAGACCGTTTGTCCAAGCTCACCCAGAGCCTCTTAGAGTTAAATAAATACGGCAGCCACGGCACAATGTTAGACGTCAGCGAATTTGACATTAACCAGTTAATTAAAATGACCTGTCTTACCTTTGAGGGAACCTGCAAAGCCAAACGGATTTCCTTCCACCTGATTCTTGCCGGTAAGACACTTTATGTAAAAGCGGATATGAGCAAGATTCAGCAGGTGGTTTATAATCTGATTGACAATGCCATCAAGTTCAGCCACCATGATTCTGAAATCACCATTGAGACCACCAAGAAAAGCGAAAAAGTATTTGTTTCTGTCAAGGATACCGGCATCGGAATTCCAAAAGACAGCCAGAACAAAATTTTTGAACGTTTCTACAAAACCGACCTGTCCCGTGGAAAGGACAAGAAGGGTTCCGGTCTTGGACTCTCTATCGTAAAAGAAATTATTCAGGCACATGATGAAAATATCAACGTCATTAGTACCGAAGGAGTCGGCACTGAATTTATCTTCACCCTGCCGGCAGCCCAGCGGGAAGAGTTGTAACGCCAGTTTATAACCTACAGAACCCGCCACCGGCAGCTTCTTACAAATAATAATTGCTTAGCAACTACGAGAAACACCCTTTATGAGTTTCCCGCTACTCAAGTAAATTGAAAACAGCAGCTTATGAACTTTATTCTGTTCATTGGCTGCTGTTTTTCTCTGCATACTTCTATGATTTACTTTCCAGTTGGTGCTTCATTTTTCCCTCGGAGATTTATTTTCCGCTCGGAAGATATGGGCGCAGACATCCTGCCATCTGTGAGATTGGCATGGACTGTAAGAATACACGACCCGGTCCGGTTACTACGGTATTGAATACTCCCTCTCCACCAAACATGATATTCTTAAGGCCAGGTACGGTCTGTATGTCGATAGAACAGGAAGAATCCATTGCTGCAAGATATCCTGTGTCTACGATAATTGACTGGCCAGGCTGAAGCATATACTCTTTGATATAGCCGTCAAATTCAACAAAAGCCATTCCCTGTCCAGAAAGTCTCTGCATAATAAATCCTTCTCCGCCAAAGAAACCAGCTCCTACTCTCTTCTGGAAAAATACGGACAATTCAACTCCTGAAGTAGATGCTAAAAATGCTGACTTCTGACATACAATATCTGAACCTGGCTGAATCTCAAATGCCCGGATACATCCTGGAAAACTGGATGCAAATGCAATGGTTCCCTGACCATTCATTGCAGTGTATGTATTTACAAACATACTCTCTCCACTAACCATTCTTCCAAATATTTTTCCAATTCCGCCGCCAACCGTATTCATCTGCATATTCGGAGACATCCAGGACATTGCTCCCTTTTCGGTAATCATCATTTCGCCTGACTCTAATTCACAGACTACAACCGGCATTGGTTCGCCTTCAATATTAAATCTCATTTCTAAACCCTCCTGCTGATTTGCATAACATTTTCATGAACCTTTTTCATTATAACAATATAGGAGTGGTCTGCCAATATATTCTTTCAATCTTTTATCCGTTTTCTGCATCCAAAATAAATAGCCCCTATGCCACTGCACAGTGCCAGCAAAAACCAGATGCCAACCGGAGTCATGTCTCCTGTTTTCACGGTTGCGGTCTGTGATGTGTTTCCTGCGGTGGTATTTCCTGTTGTATTACTTCCTGCAGTACCGCTTCCTGCTGTGCCGTTGCCATTTCCTGTTGTTCCGCTTCCCGGCATTGTTGTACCTGATGAAGTTCCGGCTTCAAATACCAGTGCATATGCCGAAAATTTATCAGTTGCAAAGGTTATGGTTCCACTTGCTGCATCATACGTTGCAGGAAGTTTTTCATAGGTACCATCATGCTCTCGAATCACATAATAAGTTCCCTGCTGGTTCTTCATCTCATCTTTTACCTGAAGGGTTACATTTAATTTCGCATTTAAATCGGTCAACTGGGTTTCCCATGCATCGTTGGAATTTCCTTTGTTTACTACCTGGAATAAATCCATGGAAAGATAGCTTTGAATCTCTCCATTTCCTGCCTGTGCCTGCATGCCACCCTGTATCTGATTCAGTTCTATTCCACTGATATCTGCAATATTTAACTGAAGATTTCCGGAACCAATAATGTTTTCTGCATTTCCAAGGGTTGCACCGTCTACTTTTGTACTTGCCGTATTTACTTTATCCTCTGACTTTGTAAATAATGCACTCAGATGTAAATCTGTTGCAGGCATATCCAATACAAAGGTACCTACCTGTGAATCTACTGCTGTCAGCTTTCCACCATTTAAAGATGCGCTTAATAACTGATAACCATAATCCGGTGTAAACTTAATGGTTACTTTGGTGCCTGCTTTAAATTCGGCATAGCCAAAGTCTCCATCCAGTCTTGTGGATGCATCTGCTATATTTCCACCTGCCAGTTCTGCTGCATTTACCACAGTTCCATCCTCTAACTGTGCACTGATTATTTCCACGCTTCCATGTTCAATAACGCAGTCATTTCCAAATCCATGCTGCTCTGCTACTGTAAGGGATGGTGCCCATACGATATTATAATTACGGCTGCTGTTCGTAGTCAGTGCCACTTCAATCTGATAAGAATCTGCCGGAGCCACTTCAAATTCCAGATTGTCTGTCGTTCCACCTAATGGAATTGCTGTTCCATTTACCATAATGGATGCAAATGCATAACCAAAATCTGCTGCAATTGCCACTCTGTGTTGCTGCGTCTTATCTCCAGCAAAGCTGCCTGATATATTCGTTCCCATTCCGGAACCAATCCTCATGCCATCTATCTGTAAGTCTCCAATTGCTCCTCCCACTGCAGTTGCTGTAACTGCAATTGTTTCTCCAGATGCCGGACCCGTTGTGGAACCACTGCCTCCGGATGCTGCAGTACGAAATTCCAGAATCAGTTCCACCTGCTCTGAGGTGCTTACAGAAAATGCCTGTCCGCTCTCTGATGTAAGTATATTCTTGTCAAGGCTTGCATCCTGTGCACCATTTTTATTCACCTAACAGTGATTGATTATTGTATCCGTTCCACATACTACTTTAAAATGTACCGTATGGTCAAGACTGTCATCCGGTCTGTTTATTTCTATTGGTGTATCATTATATGCAGTCTGGTTTACTTCTGTCCATTCAGCCGCTGTATCCCATTTATAATACACGGTTCCGGTTGCTGTGCTGTCCTGTCTTGCAATTCTGACCACTGCTTTCTGTCCATCAGCTTTTACAATCATGCCGGCACTTCCCATAAATAATGAAAATACCATAAAAAAGCTTAACAACCAGGAAATTTTCTTTCGCATCTTCATATTTTTTCTCCTTTACTTTCTTCTATAAACTGCCACTTCCACCGCACACGTTACAGGTTCCGCTGCCTCCCAGTACCACCAGCATGAGCAGACAAAGCAATCCTCTAATGGATTTTTTTCTCACGTTTTTCCTCCTTCCTTTTCTGTCCTTTTACTATATGAATATACGCTTTTCCCACCTGTTTTGATAAGTTTACATTTGTCTCATTTTAGGGATTTTCCACAATTTATGGCTGTTTCCAGCTATAATAGAACTGAAGAAGCCCTATTCTCGACTTCGTCTCTGTCTTTTCATTTAAAGAGGCCATATAACGGTACAATGCTGCTCTTGAAATATATAGCTGCTCTGCTATTACCTGCGCACTTTCATCAGAAGAAAGCAATAACCTTAACACATCCTGCTCCCTGTTTGTAAGTGCATAATTCTTTACAAACGCCTGAAATTTATCCTCCAAAAATTTTTCACGTTCTTTTTCCAACATTTTCGCCATATTTTCTTCCTGTATATCCATACGAAACTGTACCATATACAAATATACCAGCATACTGATAACTGCAAATAAAATCAATGCTATGATGCTGATGCGCATTCCATCCCCGGTCTCTATCAGCATCAGGGAAATAGTTCCTGTAATCCCGGCACAGATATTATTTGTTGCCCTTCCAAGTCCAGCCCATAACTCCGGTACTTTCATATAATAGGAAAGGTCCATAAAACTGGTGGTAAAATATACCACAAAGAAGCCTGCGGACAAATAGAACACAATAAGACCTGCCATAAATGGTCCGCCCCAGACTATTATCACTACACACATTGTTGAAAGCAGTGTCACACAGTACATCATAATCTGCATAAATCTATGCTCTTTTATATCAAAAAGCACTCCTGCCAACAGTCCGCTTACCGCAAGCAATAATCTCGGCCACTGACCAATATCTACACTTCCACCTGCATGTACTAAAGTTACTGCATTGTCCAGACTGGAAAAAATGCATGTCATCAGAACCACTATCGAAATCAAAAGCAATGCCGCAAGCATCGGATGCCGGAGGCTTCGTCTGTTATTCTTCCGGATATCAGTATCTGAATCTGACCCTGAATCCTCTGCTCCTACTACCCCCCGGCTGCATTCCAGACTCAGTCTGCGAACCAGCAATACCATTGCCGCCAGAAAAACGGAAAGTGCAACAGACTCTACAGTGCTGTTATGTATCAGATTATTGCTGATAAACTGAAGCAATAATCCAAAGGCATATCCAAATCCAACGGTTTGTGCAAGTCCCTTTTCTGTCGAAAGGCTTACCACAGCATAATAATGTACAGCACTTCCAATCATGCCATATAAAATATAAAGCAGGAATCCGGATAAAAGCATACTTCGATAGGACAAATGCTCCTGAATTACGAAAATGCAGATGATTCCTGCTATCGGCAATAAATATAAACCTATCTCCCGCATCTTCTGGTTAAAATAACGGTTAATGCATGGGAATAACAGGAATCCTATTACGCTGATTCCCAGCACATAGTTCTGTGCCCTTACTACTCCTGCGGAATCTGTTGCATAGCGTATCATATTGTCAAACAGATACTCCGAGCCTAAAAATATATAATTGAAAATAGCCAGCACTGCTATGATTCGAATTCTTTCTGGTTTCATAAATTGTCTCATCGTCTGTTCCCTGCTCCATTCTTTTGTCTTAATTTCATTATATACAATTGTCTCTTTCCATCAAGTTGACAAATGTCTCATTTCCTGTAAACAAGCAAAAAAGAGCCAGGACACGAATGTCCTGACTCTTTTTTGATTCATATAAAACGATGTTAATTATACTAACTCGATAAGAACTTCTAAAGCTCCGTCACCTTTACGCTGACCAATCTTTACGATTCTTGTGTAACCACCGTTACGGTCTGCATACTTAGGTGCGATTTCGTCGAATAATTTTGCAACTAAATCAACTTTCTTTGTATTTTTCTTCTTTCCTGCTGCTTCTGTAGGAACTTCAGTTACAGGATAAAGAACTTTTAACATCTCTCTTCTTGCATGAAGACGGGAAGGATTATCCTTCTTGATTGTTTTTTCCACTTCGTCATATACAGTAACTTTCTTACCATCTACAACTTCTTTTACTCTCTTGCCGTCTTTGTCTTTTCTTGCAACTTTAGCTTTTACAGTAACTTCTTCGAAGTTATCTTTCTCACGAACTGCCATTGCAATAAGGCCTTCTGCAATTTTACGGATTTCTTTTGCTTTTGCTTCTGTGGTAACAATTTTACCATTGTTTAATAATGCTGTTACCTGATTTCTCAGTAATGCTTTTCTCTGGGAAGATGTTCTTCCTAATTTTCTATACTTTGCCATTTTTATTCCTCCATTTGTGGTACATCCGGCCATGCTCATCGGACTTACTTACCGAATGCTTGTTTTGTGCCACTCATGAACCAACATCACCACGCTCTTCGGACTTACTGGTGCTGCTGCACTGAGTTATCTTAAACCTCGTCGCCCTGATTGAGCTGAAGGCCTAATTCTTTTAATTTTGCTAATACTTCTTCCAAAGACTTACGTCCAAGGTTACGAACTTTCATCATATCTTCCGGTGTACGGTTTGTAAGTTCTTCAACAGTATTGATACCTGCTCTCTTCAAGCAGTTGTAAGAACGTACGGATAACTCCAGTTCGTCAATGTTCATCTCAAGAACTTTTTCCTTCGCATTGTCTTCTTTCTCAATCATGACTTCTGCTGTCTTAGCATTCTCGGAAAGGTCAATGAAAAGACTTAAGTGCTCGCTTAATACCTTTGCAGCTAAGCTGACTGCTTCATCTGGAGCAAGTGTTCCATTGGTATATACGTCAAGTGTCAGTTTATCGTAATCGGTAATCTGACCCACACGGGTATTCTGAATGGATAAGTTCACACGCTCTACCGGTGTATAGATAGAATCTACTGCGATTACACCAATTGGTAAATCTGCATCTTTGTTCTTATCTGCGCTGACATAACCTCTACCTTTGGTAATGGTTAATTCCATGTATAATTTGGAATCAGCACCGCCGTTTAAGTGTGCAATTACTAAATCCGGATTCATGATCTGAATATCCTGATCTACCTGAATATCTGCTGCTGTAACAACGCCTTCACCACTGAACTCAATGTAAGCTACCTTAGGCTCATCATCAGCGCTGTTATTACGGATTGCAAGCTCTTTGATGTTCATAATGATTTCAGTAACATCTTCCTTTACGCCAGGAATAGAACTGAACTCATGAAGTACACCATCGATTTTAACCTGACTTACTGCTGCACCTGGCAGGGATGACACTGTCTCTTATACACATCTCCGAGCCCACGAGACTAAGGCGAATCTCGT
>ENA-OYZY01000066-OYZY01000066.1-human-gut-metagenome-genome-assembly--contig:-NODE-66-length-37621-cov-7.658468_pt1 | contig 37621 bp, 43 predicted proteins | sample MGYA00244201_ERZ653486 | MGnify/ENA primary metagenome ERZ653486 (study PRJEB26926, sample SAMN06165000) | human gut metagenome | biome: ENVO:00009003; feature: ENVO:2100002; material: ENVO:00002003...
CTCCGTCGTCGGCAGCGGCAGATGTGTATAAGAGACAGCTCCAGTGGTCCCCCTAGGGGTGGGGTTATCGTCTCGGCTACGCTAAGAGGGGGAGCTGGAGAGGTCGAGCGTCAGGCGTTGCGGTGCGTGGTGCGTGGTGTTGCGTGGTCTATCATGTTGTTGGCGATTTGAAAAAAATGTGACGAGTTGACAAAAAAAGCTTGCAATGGTGAGAGAAAATTGACACAAAGAGTGCATCAAGTGAGGGGCACGACGCCTCGAACGACGACAACCGACAACCAAAAACAAACATGAAAGTGACCATTAACAAACTAGCATCAAAGCGCCTCTTAGAGGCATTTGCCAAAGTCGGAGCTTGCAGGACCGAGGAGCAAGCCGAGGCTCGCATGTCAAAGCTCTTAGGCGTGCCAGTGCATGTGATCTACTACCGCTCGGAAGAGATCACGGAGATAGACATGAGGGCGGCGACTGGAGAAGGGAGCCTGTTCCCGGCTCGCGTGAGCGTCGAGGGAAGCGTGCCGTTGTACAAACTGGCGGCGCTTGTGAAGGATGCCTTGCCTACCTTAGCCGTTGGAGTGGTGACCTACAACAACCACATGCAACCCTCTATCAACTAATTATTAACAATCAACGAAACAAGGAGAAAAACGAAAATGAACAAGAAATATATCTATCGCTGGACGGCCAAAGCGGCCGACTGGTCAACGTACAAAATGTGCTACGAACTGGCAAAGACGGAACGAGGCGCTTTGGTTGCGGCTCATCGTTGGTGCGACGACAACCTGTTGCACGGCATGGGAGCGGATCACATTGCTATAGTTGAGTGCAAGATTGACGACGGCGACATATCTGGTCCGTGGCAAGAGGTGAGGGCGCAAAGGCGTCGTCCTTACGGTGGACGGTGGATTGAAATCCTCTAACTTACGAAGGAGCTATGAAAACCGCCGCTATCATCGCGCTTGGAGTTGTAAGCCTAGTAGGCTTTGCCGCTATCATCCGTAGCGTGTGGCTAGACTACACGTACAGACACGCACCGCTGGGCAGTGTGATAGTCATTGCCGTGTCATTGACAGTCATGATCTGCATCACACTGATGACACTAATCACGCTGGTCATCAACAATTAACAATCAAAAACATTAAACATTTAAAGGAGAAAAGAGAAATGATGATAAAACTCGTTAACCCCGATTGCGATGCCGCGACGACATGCGGCATCTATGAGTTGCAAGACGGGGAAATAATATTGTACATTGAGTATGAGACAATTGATAGTATCTCGTTTGTAGGCCTATCTGAGCCTATGAGCGTTGAGGCCGCCATAACCGCGATTAAAAACAACGCACTTGCCGAAATAAAAACAAGCGGAGAAAAGGGCGAAATCTACAACCTCCCGATGAAACGCTTTGTGGGGCGCACCGAAATCGAAGAAGACGGCCTGGAAATCTGCTTGTATTTTTCGAATATGAGCGAGAAGACCCGCGAGAAGTTCATGGAAGCATTTAACGATTAACAATATACGTAGATGAATTTGGAAATAGATAGATGCGACTTTGAGCGAATCGTCAACGCCTTTCACTTGATAGACGCCAAAATCAGTGACCGTGAATTCGTCCTAGACACGATATGGAGCATGGTCGAAGGTTCAGACCTAACATTTAACAATTTGGAAGCATGTGTCACCTTGTTAGACGTTTACGATGACGTAGAGGAGTTTGCCTATGACAGACTAAGCGACGAAGAAACTAACGAATTGTTAGAAGACGTCGGGTCTAATACGCTCCTTAAGATAGCACTGGATAGACTCGTCGATAGGGGAACTATCATGTCTTACAATCTACGAAACGGTGACGCAACTATTATATGTGACCTAAACGGTGACGCAACTATTATATGTGACCTCTAACCTCTAACAATCAACAACAAACAACTATAACAAAACGTTATGCAAAAATACAAATTTACTGGAGAAACAAAGGAGGTGTATGGCTGCACCTTGCACCAGATCGTATGCGTAACAGCGTTTGCCTCCGTCGCTGCCGGAGAGGTTGGCGGCTACATTGAAAAAGAAGTCAACCTGTCCCAAGACGGGAACGCCTGGGTCTCCGGGAACGCCAAGGTCTCCGGGAACGCCAAGGTCTCCGGGGACGCCAAGGTCTCCGGGGACGCCAAGGTCTTCGGGAACGCCAAGGTCTTCGGGGACGCCAAGGTCTTCGGGAACGCCAAGGTCTTCGGGAACGCCAAGGTCCGAGGGGACGCCGAGGTCTTCGGGAACGCCGAGGTCTGCGGGGACGCCGAGGTCTGCGGGAACGCCATTTTGAGACGTGGGTCCACCGAGACGGCAACCGATTACATCGTGATTGGACCCCAGGGATCGCGCCGGAGTTTTGCGACGTTGCATTTACCCTCCAATACGGTGTGCACTGGGTGTTTTGTCGGAGACTTGAATGAATTCAAGGTAGCGGTCTCCACTAGTCACAATCCTAATCACTGTGATGACTGCAAGATCTTCAAGCAGTATCAGCGTGTTATCCAGGTGTTTGAATTTTACGCGAAGGACCGTCAAGACAAAGATGTTCAATGAGCAGTTGGCCGGGGCCAGCACCAACTGGTCCCCGGCCTGTTATCAATAACATGAATACCCCTACAACAGAATCCCTGACTTTACAAGAGCAAGGACAGCAACTGTCCGTACTGGGAGCGTTTGCCAACAGTGAAATTATATGTGACCTCTAACCTCTAACAATCAACAACAAACAACTATAACAAAACGTTATGAATCAATCAACCAAATCAAAAGGAGAAAAAACCTACGACTACAAGGCAGTCATCATCAGGTCATACAACCCACTACAAACCGAAATCATCGAAGGAGAATCGAAGTCAAAAAACATTAAGTGGGCCGCAATCGTCGCCGCTAGAGCAATCGCCACGCATAACGACGTGGACGCCTTAATCCTCCTCTACGACGCGAAAACCGGAAAGCACGTACACTCATCACGCCTCAGAAAGGCATCATGCGCCTCATATCGTGAGCGGATCACTAACCAAGCAAAGTATGCCCGCAAATCGAGAACGCGCGAAATAGAGCGGCTTTATTGCTATCTCCCTCGCCCCAAAATCATCACCAAAGCAAGCGGCCACAAAAGGCAAACATACTACGAGATTATCATCAGAGAAATCTACATTGCCAAGTCCGGGAGACTGGCAACTAGGAGTATCCCACGCGAGATCCTACCGGAAGCACTAAGAACCGAAGGCAGGCTCGTCCGAGAATCAAATCTCCAGTCAGAACTCGACAGGATCATGGCAAACCTCTATTCCCGTAGATCACTGCCCGACCTAGAACAAGCACAAAAGGTCGCAAGCAAATGGCCAAATTATGAACACATCATCAAACTCATCAAAAGATACTACAGGATAGATTCATAACAGCCTAACAGCAAACATAATACACAAGAGGGCCGCCCGTTCATAACTGGTGGCCCTCTTCTCTTTTCCACGTCATAATAAATTTTCTCCTTGCAATTCCACAAAAAAAGCTTGACACTGATTTCGCCGTTGAAGGCATACGAAGTCGAACTTGAGGTGGGAGGGGTCTGGAGTCCCCCGAACTGGTCCCGGTCGAGGCTTGAGAGCTGATGTGAGGTAGTCTAGGGGAAGAGAGAAGAAGAGTCAAGAAGGGAAAAAATCAGTATTATCTTACCGGGGTTTGGATTTGAGAATAGGGGTTGGCGAAATTAAATGGGAATAGGGAATAGCGTAGGGGAATAGGAATAATACCGATTTTTGGTGGAGGTTGGAGAGAGTAAGAGGGGCGTGGAAGTAGAGGAGAGGGAGAGGGCGAAGGATTTGTGGAGAGTAGTGGTAAGAGAGGTTGGATGAGGGCAGAAAAGGGAGGAGTATGGTTTGGAGGTTTTGGTTGGGAATGACCTGCATGACAGTAGGTTATTTTGGGATTTTGGTATGTGAAAGATGAGGGTTGTTGGTTGGATTTGATGAATTGTTAGTTGGCTTGGAGGAGTTGAGGCGGCGCCCTTAGTTAAGGGTTTGATAAATGGGATGTTTGGTTGGTTTGAGGAGGGGAAATTGGATGAAACGGCGCCATGTTTGATTTTGGAGTTGACGGCTTAGGGAAAAACGTTATAGTTGAAGAAAACAAAGGAGAACTAGAAATGAAGAACATGTATGAACTTAAGGTGTTAGTGAATTTTAATGAACATTGTTTTGAAAGCCCTAAAGAAGTGGGGGGATACGTAGTAATTGGTTGCGCGGATATATTCGGGCTGGAAGAGGACAAGGGAACTGGCGCAGAAAGCCGTGAGAAGGCTCCAGAAGGCCCTAGCGACGCTTTGGAGGACTTTGGTACCAAGGAAGACTTGGAAACGCTTCTGGAGGTGATGAGAGGCCTTCGAGACGATGTTAACGGAGAGCTGAATGATTCTTGCGTAGCTGGGGTCCGTTTGGTGAGTGTGAGAGCAGTGGATGCTCCGGGAGCGGCCAACTATTTTCGGCGGGCTAGGAAGGACATTGATGAGAGGACAGGATTGGTGAGATTGTCGGAGATAGAGACTAATGAGCTTTTCGATAAGGAAATAGGAGTTGTTGTTCCCTATCTGTCTTTGAGGGCTTATCTAAAGACCGGAGAAAAGGGGCTGTTCGCGCGTCAAATGGAAAAGGCCCAGCGCGAAGTGATGAAGGACTTCGAGAAATAATTTCTGGCGGATAGCATATAGGCAAAAAAAATCCCCCCGGCAGTTTGTGGTTTTTCTGCCGGGGGGATTTATTATGCGGTAATTAAGCGGTCCATTGATTCTGCAATGGATTTTATTAGGAGTGATGTTTCGGGGAATGTGGTTGAAATTGCTATGGTTCTTTGCCCGTTGTCATTTCTTTCTGATAATAGATGTGAAAGATTTGAAATGTTGATATCGTGCAAATTAACGTTTTGTAGGTTATCAATTACAAGGGCTTTTGCTTTGAATGCTCTTCTCAGAATTGGTGATTTATTCCGGCTGTGAAAGTCAGTTGCTTCTTTCAACAGGTCAAAGGCTTTAATATAGAAAATGGAATCCCCTTTCTTGTATCTGTGTGCAAGCCATGCGCATGCTGATAGAGTCTTGGGCTTGTTAGGCCCGCAAATGAGAATGGACTCTTCTTTCATCTCTTTCCTAATGCGTGAATAGAGATCGGGCATGGTTTTGACGGTCATTTCTTTGAGCAGGTTAAAATGCTTGAGAGGAATCTTGGCAAGCTGGAGATCAGCTAAAAAGATTTCTCGTTCCTTCTCCTGCTGGAATTTCCTTTCTTGCTCGATGTATTCCGGGCTAAGGTGATCTACAACGGGAATTCCTAGGGGTATGTTATTAAAATCAAACCCTAGTTCTTCGAGGATGTCGGAAGCTTTCTTTGGTTCGGACATGGGATTATAATGTTACCTTTTCATTATCAATATAATAAGCGGTCTCATGCCCGTTATTTTCACATAATATAGTCTTTCCTTCTTTCGAGGCGAGGGCGAACATCTGGTAGAAGTAGGCATTTAGAATTGATTCTGACGGAGATTTATCTTCTCCGAACAAGAAGGGGGCGACCTTGCGAAGTTCATTCATCTTGCTTACTGAGAGGATGCCAGCACGATATTTAGCCTTGTGCATCACACTTTTAGTCGGGATGATACCTACCAAGTGCAGAAAGATTTCAATTTTTTCTGGTTCTTCCCGTGCGATCAGCTGGAACTTCTCAATCTCTTCATCTGTATATAGTTTTGTAACTTTCTTCTGTGGCATGGGCGCACTATAGCATAGAGGCCATGTGAAAAAAAACAAAAATCTATTGACTGTGGCATGAAAAATGGCATAATAATCGCATCACTTAGGTGAATGAACCAACACAAATTTGATATGACTACAGACAAAAAAGACGATGATGCGTTGTCACTGGCCGCCGTGGTGAATCCCGGGTCAGCTCTGGCTATTGCAATGTCAGACAAGGACGCAATGCAGACATTGAGTTCGATCTTCATTGCGAAACAAATGCCGCGAAACATAGTAGAAGTTGAAACTAAGATTAGGACAATGTGTTCCTATGAAAGTTTGGCTGAAAAGGCGTTCTTCTCCTATGATCGCGGACCGTCCAAAATCACTGGAGAAACAATTCATCTTGCAAATGCCTGCATGGCGGCTTATGGAAACATCGAGGCGGGATGGAGAAAGACAGGAGAAACTGTTAACGATAAAGGAATTACATGCTCTTGCTGTGAAGCTTATTGTTTTGATAAAGAAAACAATATAATTAGAAAGGCTTCTTTTATCGTCCCACATTGGAGAGAAACCAAAAATAATAAAGAAGGCGGTTATGCTCTTAAATCGGACCGGGATATTTATGAACTCTGCGCGAACATGGCTTCCCGGAGAATGAGGGCGTGCATCTTTGGCGTAATCCCTGAGTTTGTCAAGGAGCTGGCGGCTGAGCAATGCAAGAAGACTTTGGAGAAAGACCATAATAGCATGGAAGAACGCATGGCCTCTCTTAAAGAGAAGTTCGAGCAGATGGGCGTGACAATCGAGATGCTGGAAAAGAAGGTAGGAGTTGCTTCTGACAAATGGACTAAGACCAATGTGATCTTCTTGAGGAATTTATTCAATGCCCTGAGAACGGGTGTTTGTTCTGTGGATGACCAATTCGGGGAGAAGAAAGAAGAACAGAAGGATAATAAAAAATCTTCCGAACCTGTTTTCAAGAAGAAGGAAGAAGAATCCTCAATCATCGATACTGATGTAGTAGAAAATCCTAATGATCTATTCAACGAGAAAGAGGGGACTCCCTTTGACTAAAAATAGACAGGAGATAAAAAACAATGAATGGATTATTAATAACCTCTGGGATTCTATTAGTTATATTAAAATGGTTTGGTGTAATTGATTGGCAATGGAATCATGTCTTAATCCCTTTCATAGTATTGGTTTTTAAAGTCACACTAACATTATTCTTAATTGCTATTGCAGTAATCATCCAAGAAATAAGAAATAGATAGGATAAATACAATGAAATACGACCCTGACAGAAGATATAAAAGAGGAGACCTAGTTAGAATCACAGGATACCGAGGGCGACTATTCGGTTGTGGAAATAAGCGGGAAATAAATGATAAGTATAAATTAGGAGTAGAAGTAGTTCTCGAAGAAGGTGAAGATTACAGTGGAGATGTTGTTATTCCTGAAGGTATTCTCAAAGGAAATAAAATTTTGTTGTCTTGTGCTTGTATAGAACTTGTCGAACCAGTTGAAGAAATAAGAAAAAAATATACTTATAATGTCTTTGATGAAGGAATATGTTTTCAAATACGGGAAAATAAGTCCGTTGTTTATGAAATATATTGGAAAACAGGTGTTTATCCAGGATCGCCTTACAGTAAGGAAGAAGCACTAAATAAGGCGAATGAGATTTGCGATGAACTAAACAATAAGAGATAAAATGAACTATAAGAAGATGAAAAATATTGAATGCCCGTTGTGCGGAGGAGTGCCCCAGTTTGCTACAAAACAAATAGATGAAATAGAAGTGTGCCAAATACTGTGCGAATGCGGATTGGGGACAGAAGTCAATGAGTACTGGCTGGATCCCAAGGATGACCCCGAAGAAGATGAACTTCGCGCATGGAAGGACTGGGAAAAGCTTGTCTCCAAGTTCCCACCTATCATGCGGGTGCAGGAAGGAGACTTGATTGCTGTCCATACTGGGAATGCAATCAAGATTCAAAAAATTAAAGCTATTAATAAAGAAAACTTCCTTCTTCAAACGAGTATCGGAATTGTATATATTGATGCTGTGTTGAAATGGCCGTGGGAACTTGAGCAGAAAGGAGAACAACAGTGATGTATAATATTCTTCAACTTGTAATCCTCTTGGCCAACGTTTGTTGCATTGGCTACTTTCTGTATCAGGCAGGGAAATTAAAAGGATTGAGTATGGCGACTTCTGCCGCTCTAAATCACAAGATGGATAAAAAATGCTGTGCAAATTGCGAAAATAACGAAGGTGATTACTTCTGTTATACTCATGGATTAATTACTGATCTAAACGATTGCTGTGGCGATCATATTTCATTAAAGGAGGAAACTAACAATGATTAAAGAAAGACCTATCCTTATGCCCGCTCCTATGGTTATGGCTATTTTGGAGGGGAGGATTTTTGTAAATGGATGGAGATTCTATCTCTCACAAATGGACTGGATCATTTGCGGGGCGGAAACAGGCTACTGGGCACGAGTAATTCCAGATTCAACAGTATTCAATTTGAAAGACTTCGCAAATGAGAAGCATATTCCATTCTTTTTCAAAAAGTGGGGCACTGGTTTGGATAACGGTGCAATGCCTAGGCAGTTCCCGGTTTTTCGGAAAGTGGCGGACAACCGTGCCCAAAACAATGCATGTGATTATGATAACACATTGAAAACAAATAGCGAAGACCTTGCCCAAAACGTGGCGGACGGAAAGGAGAATGTACTATGAAATTAACCAGAAGAAAAGCATTGGCTATTTATAATAAAAGAGAGCAAAACTTAATGGGAATTACAGGTGCTATCCACCCATATGAAGTTGTTGAAGATGAAACGGAAACCCCCGATGGATCAAAGTCCATAGACTTTTTTATCATGACGCATGATGACGAAACACCATTTGTCATTACTTGCGAAGATTGTTCTGATTTATCCCAGATAGCCGAAGTTAGAGAAAAAGCAATCGCCATAGCTAAAGAATTGAGTGTAGGCTACTACATGGAAAACGGCGACGAGGATATGAGATGAACTACAAACAATAAGAAGATAATCATGAAAGATGAAAGATTAGGGTTGCCGTCTTGTTCTTCTCTCGCACGTCTCCAGAAATGCCCTCATTCCTTGAGATATGATAGGGAAGAAGAAAAGAAGGTCGTTACAGAAATAGCTGAAAAAGGAACTAGGATTCACGCATATCTAGCTGGAGAACCTATTCTCTTGAACAAGCAGGAACTAGACCTAGCGAATTCCTGCCAAGTCGTAGCGCAACGTGTGATTGAAGAATGGGCAGGAGAAGAAGGAACGCAAGAGCTTCTCAAAGAAGAAAGAGTTTTCTATGAGAGCGCCGGGAAGAAAATCTATTCGGGGAAACCAGACTTGGCAATTGCTAAGCGCGATGAAGAACTTAAGGGACATATCCTCATCCTAGACTACAAAACAGGGCCGAATGAATATGAGACAGCTAACCAGAATTTGCAGTTAAGAGGGCTTGCCGTGGCTATCCGGGACTTTATCAGGCGAGAGTATGACGAGGACGTAGAAACCATATCCTGCGCCGTTATTCAGCCATTGGTGACGTGGGAGCCGAGCATCATCACTTACTCACGGGCACACCTAGATCAAGCCGAAGAAGAGATTGTTAGTATCTGCACTGCCAAGGATCAAGGGCCAGTTGCTAACAGATATTGCAACTTCTGCCAAGGCTTTGTAGTCTGCGACGCTTGCCAAAAAGCAACGGGAGAGGTTTCCATTATGCGGCAAAACGTCTATGATCTTGTTAAAAGCAAAGACCCACGACAAAGAAGAGAATTATACAACACCGCATGCTTGGCTATAAAGACCGCATCATCTATCATCAAAGCGTGTAAAGAAATGTTGCAATCAGGAGAAGAAATACCGGGGTTAGCCCTAAAGGATGGGAAAACTATGCGTCAAATCTCTCCGTTTGTAGCTAAAATGATAGCTTCACGCTTCATGCCAGAAGCAACTATAGATAACTGTACAAAAATAAGCGTTACAAAACTGTATGAAGAGTTTTACAGAATGAAGAACATGACCGCGAAGGTATCGCATAAAGAATGCAAGGAGATATTCAACAACATTTTCGGACCATACATCACCACAACAAAACAAGATCAAACAATAAACATAGTAAGCAATGAATGAAGAGGAGATACTGTTATTGGCCAAAGCCGCAGGATATTTAATGCTGATATTTGGAACGTTATTTTACGAATCTCTCAAAGACAAAAAAAGATTTAGGATAGCTCTGCTTGTAACAGGAATGCTCTGTCTTGTTATCGGCGGTCAAATCTCAGGAGAAGCATAAAGAAAAGAATATGAGTATAACCAAAGATAGAGTTTGGAAACTGAGTAAAAGGACATTCAGGAAAACAACCAATGAGATGCACCACTTATACAACAATAGAGGTATATATTGGATATCTCTAACGTTTGAATCCATTGATGATTTATCAGAACGCAGACGAATCAATCTTAAAACGGATAACAAAGAAGAAGCAATCAGGCTTAGGGATAAAATCTTAAACGATCTGAAAGGAAGATGGATAAAATTATGAATACTCCAAAACGCAAGCCGGGAAGACCTCCAATGAGAAAGGTAACTCCACCAAAGGAAAGCATTGATACTACAAAGAAATATTCTACGGCAGAAGCCATTTGCCTCCTACAGTCAGGAGAAGTAGAATCGTTTGTTAATCATAAAGGGTACACTATCAAGATAAACGAGATCACTTCATACGTGAGTGTGTATGACCATAATAATATCTTCATCGGAAAAACGTTCTCCTTCGCAGAACATAAAGAAGCCGTATGGGAAATTAAAAACGGAATTATGTAGAATAATCTTGTTGGAATATTGCATTGCTGCTAACGCTGATATTCGGTAATAAATTGGCGGGAGAGGCAGCCAAAACGACTGATACAAGACTAAAGTAAATAGTTCCGATTTATATTATGATGCAAATATGTAACATCAAATAATTTCTAAATATGATTTACGGGTACATTAGGGTAAGTAGTGACAAGCAAACAGTGGAGAACCAACGCTTTGAATTAAATAATTTCTGCGAGCGAGAGAAAATTAAAATTGATGGTTGGATTGAGGAAACCATCAGTGGTACTAAGGCATACGATAAACGCCAGTTGGGAAAACTGCTCAGACAAGTACAGAAAGATGACCTTATCATTTGTGCCGAGCTTTCACGTCTTGGGCGAAATCTCTTTATGATTATGGAGATACTGAATATATGCATGACCAGAGAGTGCCGTGTGTGGACAATCAAAGATAATTATCGTCTTGGTGATGATATTCAAAGCAAAGTGTTGGCTTTTGCCTTTGGCCTATCTGCGGAGATAGAACGCAATCTTATTAGCCAGCGAACTAAAGAAGCCTTGGCAAGAAAGAAAGCCGAGGGTGTTGTTCTTGGCCGACCGAAAGGGAAAAAGAATGCTCCTAATAAATATAAGCTTTCTGGCAAAGAAACACTAATAAAGGAGTTGATAGCAATTGGTGTATCAAAGCGCAAAATTGCGAAAACCTGTAAAGTCGACCGCAATACTCTTGCACGCTTTATCAAAGAAAATTTGGAGGAACAAAACTGACCAAAAATAATATGGAAGCGTATCGGTTCTATACTTCGTTTTTCATATGACACATCTGGTCACTTTGGTCTTGATAGTACTTGCTTTTCTACAGGGCAGCACATGGCTTATTTATGTTGTATATTAAATTCATTCGGAATTATGTAGAATAATCTTGTTGGAATATTGCATTGCTGCTAACGCTGATATTCGGTAATAAATTGGCGGGAGAGGCAGCCAAAACGACTGATACAAGACTAAAGTAAATAGTTCCGATAAAGAAAAAACAGTGGGAGAGCTTGAAGAATTAATTCGAAAATGTTCTTCGCTTGAACCACACCAACTAGCTAGAGAGATCGTTAGTAGAATGTATATCACAAATCATGTTTAACCACCAGATCAAAACTATTATAGGCCTTGATCTCTCCCTCACCAGAACAGGCGTTTGTCTGTTCTGCCCGGAAGATCAGGGGGTCTCAGCATCCCATATCAAATCAGCTCAGAAAGGACTTCTCAGGCTAGCTGAATTGGAAAACAACCTGAAAAATATCATCTATCCGTTCAGTTCAAATTGTCTTGTGGTCATAGAGGATTACGCATTTAGCAGGAATGGGAGGAACCTTTTCGGGCTGATCGAGTGGGGAGGAGTCGCTAGGCTTGCTCTGCACAAGATGGGCGTCCAAGCAATCACTATCTCGCCTACCGCGCTTAAGAAGTTCGTGACGGGAAAAGGGAACGCCCAAAAAGATATGATGATGCAACAGATACTCAAAAGGTGGGGCTTTGAAGCATCAAACAATGATGAAGCTGATGCCTATGCTCTGGCCCGTGTAGGAGATTCTATTATCAACCCTGACCGCTACACAAAGGAGCAAATGAAATCTGCATTGACGTTCAAAAACCTATGATAGATAAGGATAAATTCTTCGTGATTTGCAGGCTCATGGCAGACGGGAATCCTGTTTCCGTCTCTGCCTTAAGAGTTAAATCATCCAAAAAAGAATTTATAAGGTATGCGAAATCCTCGCGCAAAAACTATCGAATGTATTGCCGTGCTGTTTACCTGATGAACAAGGCGTACCAGATAGAAGGGAAACCTAGGAGAATGTTCTTCTATAATAACAGAAAGATTAGTATTCGGGAGAAGAGGGCAACGGAAATGTTTTTGAATCGACGAGGTGACCCTTATCTAAGAAACGCGCACAGTCATTAAATATCTCTCCGATGAGCCTACCGAATGCTATCCCATTTCCTATGCTCATCATGTGCCCTTCGTCCTTCATGTGGCCTAGATCAAAATCTATGAAGTCTAATCGCTTGGGAGGATAAACATTCACAAGGCCCTGCCAGTCCTCGCAACAGTAAACATAGTAATCTGTAATGCCTTCCGAGAAGAACTGATACTTCATCTTGTCCATGACATTGACGGCAAAAGGGCTTCTCCCGTTGGTAGCGATAGTCTTCTTGTAGTCGCTATCAGCCTTTTCAGTAAGGCGAAATCTAACCACCATTCCAACATTGCTATCGGCAAAGGTCTTGAACTTCTTCCGATTCTCATCCTCATCATAGCCCAGCCGGGAATATTTCGCCCTGAAATATCTAGGGTTGAGAGTCTTTAAGAATGTTTCGCAAGTGTTTTTAATCAGAACGTTAGAATGAACCATTGTGATTAGTCTAACGTCTTCCTCTGGATAACACCAACCAGCGATGACTCTCATCCTTTACAGTAATCTTCCACTCCTAGAGCGATAGAATTAGCGATACTCTCCGGGTGGTGTTTCATCACGTCTGCATCTCCGGGATTAGTAATGAACCCGCACTCGCAAAGCACCCACACTGGTTTTGTCTTTTTCAGGATTGCAAGATTAGAGCGCTCCTGAATAGCATCAGCTCTCCCCGGTAAAATGCCAGTCAGATACTCCGCAATACATTGAGCGAGCTTGCGCCCACGGGAAGAGCTTGGGAAAAAGCACACATGGGCACCGTGTGGGACTGGATTAGGAATAGTGATAATCTCGATCAGCTTGTTTTCATCTACTTCTCTCCTTTTCTTCTGCGCGGAATCGCAATGGATACTGATGCCGAAGTCATAGCCGCCAGAATTAGCCGCACGGATAGTAGCATTAAGGTCTCCCGTATTGCTCATGTCGGGGAAGTCAATAACATGGACGTCATGGCCTTTGTCCTTCAACTCAGTAAACAGGTGGTCCACGATTGAAGTGGCTATGGCATGCTCCTCAAATCCATTCCCACGCGCTCCAGTTCCGCGAGCGTGTCCAATATCAAGCGCTATTTTCATAAACTATTCCTTTTTATGATGTCTTTTATAATATCTTTAGGGAGGATATCTTCTTCTTGATAGGTAGAGTTAAGATGCCATTCAGAATGTTGCGCCTTAAATGCAGACCTTTGTCTCTTAGAAGGAATATAATGGCACTCCTTTTTCCCGTTTGTAGTTATTATAAGCAAGCAAGGGATGCCGTCGTCTTTCATATATTCTGAGAACTCATTAAAACTTCCTAAGATTACTCGGCCGTTGAACTGTTTCCAAAATGGAAACAGTTGGTGTTAGCTTTCCTGTAAATATATAGCGAAACTTAAAAAAGGGTACATATGAAAGCCGTCGCCGCCGAATTAGTATCACCGCATAGAACAATGATAATAGAAATGATAGCTCCTAATACTAGGGCCATTCTGGACAGATAGAGAAATTGTTTCATCGGGTAATCTTCCTCTCAATAAGTTCCACGCGCACAGACAGAAGCTGGATAGCCTTGGCCGTGTCCACTTGGGCCTGCGTCTGCATGGACATAAGGCTACATAAGCGGTCGTTGTAGTTGTTCATTACATAGCCTATGTACCAGCAGGCGCCCCCACAAATCGCCATAGACAAAATCAGGCAAGCATACATGGGGGAAGCTTTAGCAAGCTCAAGGAATCTGGCAGGAACTTCTGATATCTTGCACATGGCGAGAACTATTTCTTCATGGCTTGCACCACGGGAGGCTTCCCACTAATGATAAGATTGCCGTCTTTATCGACACTGTAGCTTATTTGGCCGCCCTGATCGCCGGAGAGAGTAAGGGAAGTATTGGCGCACCCGCTAGCCATGAAATAGCCAGCTACGGCAACGATAATTCCACCTATAAGATAGATCAGCTTCTTTGATACTCCACGATCAGAAGCCTTAACAGCCGCATGCGTCAGGGTAATAGACATGAAGCCGTCGCCAATCATCCAGTTCGCCAGCTCTTCGGCCTTCGCTTTGTCAGACTCAACAGACAAATCAAGACCAGTCTGCGTAGCAACCTCTTCAACTAGATTCTCAAATTCGTATGTGAGACTTTCCATACAAAACCTAATATACCTGCTCATATTCTTTGTAAAGGATAAAAGAAGAACAGCGCTGGAATATCCAGCGCTGTTCCACAATTACCCATATGTCGCTATGCTTCCTCGTCGAAGGCGAGAACCTTTTACCATTTTTACTTCTTCAACGCAACATAATATTGCTGGAGAAGCACAGTTTTTATCTCATCCACCTGAGAAATCAGGAAAGATTCTTCATCTGCAACGTCGTAGAGATAGTCACAAATATCATCAATCTTCTCCCGCAAGACCTTTCGCACCACGGAATCGGCCACAGGATCAGGTGTAGGGATGTCCGTCTTGATAACGTCTTCCATCTCCGTCAGCCCAGCAAACGATTCGCGGAACGTATCGAATAACTTCGATACCTTCTTGTACATGGCGTCCGTGGCCTCATGCACCCAGCCAAGCTCCGTGTATTGGTGCGTGTTCTGGATGAAGTCTAGGAATACATTCAGCCTTGAAAGGTCTAACTTTTCCATAATAAATAATTTGTATTAATTAAATCGCGCTTAAGAAGTAAGCATCGCCTATAACGTCATAATCGTTAAAGCCAACGCAGGTGCATACCGACGCAATATTGGGACTGCATAAACATGTCATTTCAATGCTCATGCCTTTCTTTGGAGTTATCTCATAATTACTTCCAACAAGTGTTGGGGTTTCATATTTCACAGTCCCATCACCTTGATCTACTGCGATTTGTAGGTACTGGACAATAGCCTGCGGGATTTGTATTTTTGCCCCATCATTGTAAGAAGATCTCCTAGGATTAAGCTTAACTTTCATGTTAGAACTAGTAGGGAGGCCTTCAATTAGAAAGCTCTGATTAGTGCTATTATTAGCAAAGCCTCTAGCTCTTACGTAATTTAAAAATGTTGCCATGTCTTTGTCTTCTTCTGATGGGGTTACAGCCACGCTTCCTATGAACACTTTTGCCGTGTCAGTTGTAACGTAGATCGTACGTGAGTCTTTAGTTGCAAGCCCGTCGTATTGCGCTTGGGTTAAGGAAATGTTTAACTTAGCGTACGCCGCATCGCACATCGCCTTATTCATCAAGTCCGTATCTGCTGGGGTCGCTTTTGTCGTGCGGGTAGCTCCAGCAAGGAAATTAGCGGTGCCGTTGAAAGTAGAAGGCGCGCTAATTTCTACGGAGACTAAGAATCGGAGAACAGAATCTGGTCCCCCTCTTACAGTTGCAGTCGCATCATCGTTAGCCATGACGCCTACTGAATACGAGTCTGTCCCAAACTGTAATATATGTCCGGGAGAAATTATAAGAGAGGACGCACAAGTCACGTCTTCTTGGAATTGGCTAGTGACGGCAACGTCTAAATGTGTGGAGTTGCCTCCCTCAATTACGTAAGCGCCATTAGCTCCTTCTCCATGAAGCTTTAATGCGTTATCACCTGAACCAATCACTAGGGGCACTTCATTGCCCATCGTAATCCTACCAGTAAAGGTCTTAGTCCCAGCTATGCTCTGATTGCCGATAAGTTTTACTGTGCTGTTTAGCGCAGTGTTGACCATCTCGGAGTTCATTACATCAGTAAGCGCAGGACTAGCTACTGTCTTCCGCTGGAGCGTACTCTGGAAAACCCATGCACCCGTAATTGTCTGCGAGGCAGACGGGTCAAAAGAATCACCGCCTCCCCCGGACGACGCACCGAGCGAGGCAACCTTAAAATCCAACGGAGTTAATACATACTGTGTATTTAAATCTACATTTACAGTTGTATATGAGGAGATCGCTATGAAAATATATTGCCCTGCTTTACTAGCATTAAGCAATGTAATTCCATCTGGCGTATATTCCGGGGCGTCATGTCCTGCAACAGTTAGACTCCCAGTCGTTAAAGTCAGGCAGTACGATTTGCCAGCCATTGTGCGGAACGTTTGAGAAGTCTCATCTCCAGCATATGTAGCAGGTGGTTCAACACCACCATTGCCCCCCACCAATTCAATATTAGGGTCAAGCCCCGACGTAGTTGTTAATGTTTTCTTTGTTGCCATATTTTGTTTAATGTTAAACGTTATTTGGTCTGCCAGCCGTTATCTTTGAGCTTCTTGTTAACTCGCCTAAGTTCCCGGGAAAGCCTTCTGTATTCTACGCTACGTTCACCATAGGTACTCTTGGCCTCACGCTTCTCTTTACGCAATCTACGTGCGCTTTGCAATAGTTTTTCTCTGGTGTCGTAGAAGGGGTTGAGGTCAGACCTCGTAGTCTTGGCCGCATTGTGCGCTTGGAGAGTGGCATTGGACAAGGAGCTGATGACTTCAAACACACGTCCCACAGTTTTCGCATTGGCGATATTAGCTCCAAGGCCAATCGTATCTCCCAGCGTCCGGCTAAGACCTGCCCCAACTTCAATCCATTCGTTTAGAGTCACGGCGTCCATGTCTTCCGTACTCTTCAATATGACTTCGTAAGCTTGGGAAAGACCTCGTGCGGTTCTGCTAAAGTCCGTTAGCGTGTTAGGACGGGAGAAGACGTGCCCGCCTCCGAACGCATAGTAATCCAGCGCTTGGAACAAACCTGCAAATACAGGGGTGGCGACAAGCGGGCCAAGAGACATGTTGAAGAGAATCGTTTCTGCCGAGAATTCATCATCGTTATAGCTCGTGAAGAAGGAAGCCGCCATGCCCGAAATGGTATTAGCAAAGCCAACGATAGTCCACATGCGGATGAAGTTGGCAAGCTTCCTCATGGAGCTAATGTCGCCACGCTTGAACTGGCTGAAAAGAAGAGCTGACTTGTTCAGCATGTCGCTCATGAACAAGACTTGGTAAGATTCGTAAGCTGATCCTCCAAGTGTGCCAATAGCGCGAGTAGATTGATTCTCAGGCTGGGCCGACTTTAGAATGTTAAGATTCAACTGGTCTATAATCTGCTCTTTCTTCAAGCCCCTATCATGCAGGATTTGCGCGGCCATCATGTTGCCACGCTTTACGCACCACAGGTCAAAGTCAATCAATGCCGAGTTGCCGCACTCCTGCCAGTACATGACCTGAGCCTGCTTCTCCTTTGGGGCGTCCATAGCGGCTTTGATTACCGCCCTATCCTGATACGACAATGTGTCGCGAGCCTTCACGCCGTCCAGCTGGGACATCTCTTGGAGAGAAATAGGCTGAGGGTTGAATAGCCAGCTACCCATGCTCTTTATAATCTCAAGACTGCTAAAGTCCGATCCTACCAACGGATTGAAGAACGCCGCACCGCTCCGGCAAATGGAAGCCATAGAGTTAAAAATCTTCGTGCGGGCAAGAGTTCCAATCGCTTTGACGAAAAGCTCCCCGAATAATCCCTGCTGTGCGCGGATGCGTCCTTCATTCAGGAAATTATAAAGGCCCTTGCTTGCCTGCTGGTAGTTCTCCTTGCCGATGACAAGCTGTATTTGTGCGGCCGTCTTCGTGTTCAGCCAAACTTTGTTGAAGTACTCATTCAATTCAAGGGAAGACATCCAGCCTTCCGCTATCTGAGCGTACCTTTCAAACTCCTGAACCGGATTTACCAGCATAGTTATTTCCGCAGAAGCCGGGGTGCTTCTCTTCTTCATGAAGGCGGGCTTGCCGGAATAAGTTATCTGCCCGGGAGTGTACCCTTGAGAATCATAGAACCCGTCCCCTAATTGCCCCTCATGGGCCGTGGTGCGTGGCGTATAGAAGTCTTCCATCGTAGAGACCTGACCGAAGAAAGACTCTTCGATGCTGGCCACCCTCTGGCCTAGTTCACGATACGCCGTCTGAATGGAGCGTGCCAAGAACAACCCGTCCGGACCAAGCGCATTAATAAGCGCCTCCTGATCTTTAGCGAGCCTATCCTGAAACGCTTCTTCTGCATTATCCACTTCTGCCTCATACTCATCTTGAGTTATCTCCTTATTGGAGAGCTGTTCGTCTAATTGGGATATGCGGCGCTCCAGAAGAGCATAGTTCCCAAGATCAAGCTTGTAGTTGTTACGCAAGACTTTCACGCCATCAGACTCTTGCATGGTCTGATAAATCTTAATAAGCTGAGTCTTAACGTATTCTTCGCCCTTGAACTTAACAGGGGCGTTATTCATCTGGTAGAAATGGCGCGCGATTTGAGTTGTCGAATCAGTGTTCTTGATCCCTGCCAGTTTTGCCGCACCCTTAAGCCATGAAGAGATCATCGCATGCCGCTTCACTCGGGCATTGTCTCTCTGCATGGTTGCCCTCACTACCTCATTCAGCATGAAGTCACCGTTCCTTTTAAAGCCGGGCAGTGTTCCGAGGATTTCGGACAACTGAACAGTGGAAAGCATTCCTGTAAAGAAACTCTTTAACGAATTGTATTCTCCAGCTTCCTTGAGAAGATTTCTCAGATCATCCAGTTTCTTCTCTGTACCTACGGCCTTAGCTACTTCATCCTTAAACAGGTTAAGCTTCTGTTCGCGTCTCTCCAGCTCCTTCCTCCAGCGGAGGCGTCCCTCATCTTGAAGTTGCTTCAATGCGTCAAAAGCATTCTCCTGCTCTGCCAAGCTACGGACGAAGCTGTTCCCATCTTTGTAGAGAACAGAACCGAATGTATCAAGCAAGGAAATAGATTGCTGAATTTCTATTACTTGAGGATCATTCGGGTTTTGAGTCTTGTTAATAGTCCTCTCAAGAAGGGCCTGCAATGCGTCTTGCTGGGCCTCTACCTCCTCTGGAGACATCTTCATCAGCTCCTCAACGGCAAGCGTGTTATAACGGCTCTGTGCGTCCAGCGTGGAGCTTACGCCCTTCCTATCTTTATAGGCTCTCTTTGCCAACCGCTCCAGCCCCTCGGTAGTCTTGACTTGTTGGGCCGCCTCAGCACGGAGCGCCGCCGCTTCTTCCTTGGAAGATTCTTTCAAGACCCTATCAACAATCTTCCTAACCTCACGTTGCGTACGGTTGAATTCGGCAGTTTGTATCTGGTTGTTGATAGCTTTAACTCCACGGTCTAGCGCCGTTTGAAGGGCATTCTCAAATTGTAGTTGGCTCTTCGGGTTAGCTAGTGTTTCAGCTAATGACCTTGGTATAAATGATTTACCATAACGGCTAATAGCATTCTCAAGAGTAAGGACGCTGTTAAACAATGCCTTCTGCTGGCGCGCCTGAGAGAACTTCCCAGCTACTGCTTGCTCGGCAAGGCCCATGAAAGACTTGCGTATTGCCTTGAGACTGTTAATGGCCTGAGAAGAATTGCTCTCAAAGATATCTGCGATTGCCTTTTCAACGGTCTGGATTCCCGGACCTACACGCAAAGCGCTTGTTCTCTCCTGAACGGAAGGAAGGATCGCCGCCCCTGCCGCCTCATTAATCATGGACGCGATGTCTCTGGCCTGCGTCTGGTCTGCCACATTAGCTAGAGACTGGGACCATTTAACAAAGTCTGCATCAAGAACTCCATCCTCAATGGCCTGCTTGATGCGCTGGCCTTCCTTAAAGATGTTGCCTACTTCCGCGATGTTGTCCTTCTGCCATTCAAGGATGCTCTGCACATCTCCGGGAAGAGTACCGAACAGTTCCGGGTTAGTAGCAAGCGCTTTCCCCATCGTGGCTAAGGCTTCTTGCAAGATAACATCGTCAGACAAGTTCCCAAAATCCCGGCCAGTGTACTCTCCATACTTGCGAATGGCGTTCTCAATATACTCCCGGGTGACTGCCCCCGTGGCAAGATCATACGTCGCATTGGCATGGATGACTTCTTCCAGAATGTCTAGTGGATTGGCTCTCCCTTCGATGACCGCTATTTGCCCAGCACGATACGCCGAAACAACCTCCAAATTATTAGCAACGTCCTCAACGGTAATTTCACCTGCATTGTATTGTTCTCGAAGTTCAGGGTTAGATTGAATGTAGGCTAGCGCCCTAGCCCTTGCCGTGGACTGGTTGATTCCTTCCGCATTCTGGATTGAGGAAAGAAGCTCGTCTTTGCTTATCTCAATGCCTTGACTCTCAATGGCAGGTTCAAGCTGTCTCTGAGCAAATAGATTCAGGGCTTGCACAAAAGAAGGATTGGACGCCAGCGTCTCGGAAAGATAAGTCCCAGCTACTTCGTCGGTGAGCGTCATGGTAGATTGCTGGCCGCTTTCAGGAGACGTCGTGGTGACGTCCCAAGTACCATCCCCGTTATCCTTGAACGTGGGCATCAATTCCACATTCTTGAAAAGGTCAGCATTCTTTGCGACGAAGTTCAGCATCGCGGCTGAACTGCTACCTACTGTTTCTGGCGACTGGTTTACATCGGTAGCATTAAAGAGCGCCTCCTGAATCAGGTTGGAGCGCTCCTTGCCGTCAGGCATAGTAGCAATCTGGTGGGCTACATCACTTTCAATGCCTAGGGCTATAAGAGCTTGAGGGCTTCTGCCTACCTTGTTAACCAAATGATTGGCTTGTACACCACCGAGCGCGCCCATAGAGCCGCCAAGAACAACAGTAGGAATAAAGAATGCAGGGTCCAAAGGATTGTAATTCTCCCACCAGCCCCTAAGGGTATTCTGTTGAGTTAAATCTGCACCTAGGCTCCGGTAAAGATTTTCAACTCCAACATATACTGGGTCAGCAATGCTTTCTTGTACGGTTTCCGTTAAAGCACCTGCCGCCCCAGCACGACCTATACGTGCCAATGTCGATCTTTCTGCTATAGCTTCAACTCCTCTTATCGCAGTAGAACCAAGTCCAGTAGCTCGTACGCCTTTAACTGCTAGACCACCAGTAGACATTGTGAGAGAATCAAGAGCGCCTTCTAGTGAGCCTACCGTTAATCCATACGCGATTGCCCCTTCTCTACTAGAGTTTGATTTATAAGCATCGAGTCCGGCACTCGAGCCATAGACCAATGACCCCATAGCTGTTGCTACGCTGTAAGTTGCAACTGGGTTCTTTGTTACAATTCCTGTAGCTAAAGAAGACAAGCCGACGGCGGCAATTTTAGGAACATTATCAACTAAGTTCCTGACCCCCATACCCCAATTGCTCTCAGGCATGTCTCGCGTGGAGCGATATTCTTTCTGGATAGCTAGAGCAAGACGTTGAAATCTTTCTTCATCTTCGTCTTTCTCAGGAAGCATTCTTAAGAATGACCCTATATCTTCATAGGTGTCGTTCAATGCTTGGACCAGCCATGTTCTATCGTCTTTGGGCAGGAATTCAGGAAGCATCTGAATAGCAATCTTGAACGAACCCGTATTCTCCCCAAGAGCTAGCAACCTGTCAGCCATCTTGTCCCAATCAAGAGAACCCTCTTTTATATACTCGTCCTTAATCCATGAAGTAGCTTCATATGCCGCTTGATATTGCGTCCGCAAATAAGGGGAATTGTTGAAAATGGAGCGCCCATAAACTGAGTTAGGACCGAGAGAGTCAATGGCTTTCTCAAAGTCTCCTCCATTTTCCAAGAAGGCCGGGAGGAAATCTGCCTCTGCCTTGTAATATCCTTCCTTTACTTCATTTGCCCTCTTTAAATCTTGAGAGTACTTATTAATGACGCCATTGATGCTGTCCGTCTTATATTCCCTCATGAGAATAGCGGCGGCCATCTCATCAGAAATACTCATGTTAGGGAACTTCACTTCCTTGATAGCTCCAAAAAGCTCTCTCTCTTTTGTAGCTCGGTCAGCGCTATTCCAAGATGCTATCTGGTCAGCATTCAAAAGTTTCCCTAACTTATTATCGACAACTTCATCTGTATCAATATAACCGTAAAGTCCTTTTTCCGGTTGTATGTTTTGAGTTAATGCGGAAAAGATAGCGTTGGTCCTCTCTACCTTCTCTCTCCTTAGCTCAAATGTAGGGTCAATCCCTCTCTTCTTCAAGGAATCATTAAGCCGAAGGATTTCGTCCATCATCGAGCTATCGAGAACATTGCTTTGCCTAAACTCCCGTTGAAGCTTTTTATAGGATTCCAAATCTGCGAGAGTTTCCCTACGCAAAGCATTTGCCCGACTCCCTAAGTAGTTAGCTCTTTCAGTTTCGCTAAGTTCTGCGTATCCAACTCCCTGCGCCCTGCGCTGTTCACGGGCGATAGCTTCTTGGTCGCCAGATATTCCAAGCGAAGGAATAACTGATTCATCCAAAGGAGGAGGAGTCACTCCTTCGTCATCAGGCAATACGGGTTCGATAGGCTCGTCCATTTTATCTATTCCAATAAGAGATCAAAGCTGAATATATAGCTTGTTCATCCTCGTCGCTCAAGCCGTTATTTACCCGGAGAATCCTAGCCCTTCTTTCCGCTTCATTATCCATCGCGTCAGCAGAAGGCTTCTGCAAATAGAATTGATCTATTTCCAATAACTTTCTCGAACCTCCAGAAGATTTATACATATCCTTTGACAAGAGAGGCGTTTTAATAGGCTCTCCTGATGAAGAAGAAACTTCATAAATTGAACTGTTGGGAGTCCCAAGAGTCACGACAAAACCACCATTAGGCATCTCAGGAAGTTCCGTTTTATCTCCAAGGGTAAAGTTCTGATCTAATGCGATTACTCTGGTAGCGCTTTGCATAGGACCAACGACATCTTCTTCTTGTTGAAACGCCGAGAAGTAAGAAGTGAACCCCCTAGTGGGAATGCCTGATTCCTTTGAGACTTGAGAAATGGTATCAGCAAGAATCTTGTAACGCTCCTGTTCGGTCGGAGTCTTGCCGCCGTTCTGCCCCATGAAATCGTACACTTGCTGGGTCGCCTGTGCCCTGACTTGGCCGATGAAGTTCTTAAAGCTTGCATCGTTTTGAAGGTTAGGAATTTTCTCTCTAACTACATACCTCTTCGCCAAAGTTTCCGGGTCTTCATAGGCACGGCTTTCTGTCTTATCCAGATAATATTGCTTGTTCTTCCCAACAAAGCTATTATTAAACTCCGCCTCTGTCATGTAGATTGGGGTACCGTTCTCATCTACATAATCTTTCCCAGTATAAAGTGGATATTTGCCTGTGTCCCATACCCGCTCAACCCACGTTTTCGCATCATCCAGATAGGAAGGCGGCGTGTGCGTCTTCATCAGGTTAATCAAAGACGTCTGATCGTTGGAAGAAAAGTTGGCTTGCTTTAACGTGGTTCTCAACTGGTTCTCCAAGTTGGCCCTTTGTTCTGGCGTGGCATTCTGGTAAGAAGGGATCATGCTCGCCGCATATTTACTAGCTCTAGCAAACTCGGCAGAAGTCGGAGGGATGTTCGCGGTATTCTGCTTGTACATCCTCCAAAGCGTAGCAAACTGCTGGGTATTAATGCCATTAACTTCCAATGACTGCTTTGCCTGTTCAATGGAAAATCCTTCTGGAGCCAGCATGAACTGTTCAACAAGAGAGTTGTAGTTCTTCTTCTGGTCTTCATTGATAAAGGACCGCGCCTGATTGATCCCGTATTGCTGTTGTTCGTAGGAAAGCGCTCTACCTCGAACAGACCCTTTCGTCTGGATTTCCTCGAGCAATCCATATGGGTTGGTCAAAGCCATTTGCTGGACCTCATCAGTAGTCCTCGCTTGGTCAATTGTGAAGTTAAGCTTCATCTTCTGAGCATCGCTAAGATAAGGAGTCTCTTCCGTGATGCGTGAAGCTTCATCAAACTGCCCGCTTTTAATCGCAATATCAATAGCGGCATTAGTTTCGTCAGCCGCCATCTGTGAGACACGTAGCGCCGCAGTCCTAGCAACCTGCACCGCCTCTTTAGCTTTGATCTGATTCAAGGCTTCATCGGTCAGCAATCTGTTCTTGCCGACCAAGAAAGCGCCGTCAAACCTAGTATTAATATCTTCTTGAGCTAAGGCCATCCTCTCCTGATAAACCTGAGTCCACATGCTCGGCTTGTTCATGTATTCAGGATCGGTAGATAAAGACGAAATGATCTTAGCAGAAGCATTTGTAAGCTCAGCCTGCATGCGCCTAGACATGATACTGTCGTTAACCGTCTCAACTTCTGCCTTGGCTTTCCCGATTAAGGAGAGACCTTCTGTTAAATTCCTCGCCGCACGATTGCTTGTCTCCGCATTAAATTCACTGCCGATCGGAACAAAGCGCGACACATCGCTTTGCCCCGTAGAAGCATAACGATTGTCCGGTGACCCCGGCATCGTTGCGTTTCTCGCCTGACTCGGAACTCCAAGACGAATGTTTCTTGTATCTTCTGCCATATTAAGAGAACCCTCCGATTGATGAACCTATCTTGGAACCTGCTCGCATTCCTACAGGGCCGCCTACAACGGCTCCTATGGTGCTTCCTATGATAGAACCCCACATTGAAGTGCGAGCTTGCTTAGCGGCCTTCCTAGCCTGTCCTGCACGCCATGACATGACGCGCGATCGGTACATGGTATCTTGCCTCCTCTGTTCTGCCTCTCTTTCGGAGTCTGCGATCTGTTGCTCGAACTTGCTCATCGTGCCACGTTGCACGGCCTCAATGGAACCCGAGGTAGGGGCAAAGCCCGTACGCACTGCCGCCACGCGCTGTTGCGTTAAATACCTTTCCTGATTGCCACGGAGACGCATCATGTTTGTCCCGGCGATCTTGTAAGCGGACTCCGACCTTTCAGCTAATGCCTGCGCCTGAATATTGTACCCACGTTCGGCAATTTGATACTGGTGTTCTTTGTTAAGATTATCTAGTACATCTCCAAGAACATTGCTAGCCGCACTCCACGTCTGAGAATTATTGCCGAACTCCGGCTGAACTTGGTTGTATGTAAGCGGCTGGTTGCTAATAGGTACCGTGCTTGCAGTAGTATTAATGGACGCCACACGAGGTTGCATCTCAACGCCATATGTCGAAGACGTCGGCGCAGGTTGGGGCATCTCCGGGTAACCTAATTCGGGAAGAGGAGCATAAGAAGCGGATACTGCCGTTTCTCCGCTGTCATAATAACCCGGCAACAATCCATCCCCGTATGTAAGATTCGGCACAACTGAATTTTCAATCCAGCTAGGCCAGCTTATCAAAGAGTCATCTGCCCACCCAAGGTTATCATACGAGGTTGGAATCATAAATGATATATGCTGATAAGACGTCCGTGTTCTTTGCGTCCGTAAACGCGAAATACAATCTGGTATCGGTGGATGAAGGGCCACTTAATACCTCATGTCCTCGTCCGTTATTAAGATACAACCTTATCCCTAACGTGTCATTCTTTTTCATCCCCAAAGGAGCGGAATAATCTAATGCTTCTACCTGCGCTTGGATTCGAGGGTATCCATAAGTCGATGCATAATCCCCCATGACGACACCATTAGGAGCTATGTCATCAGACGTGTCCCGCGAGACCTGATACCTTAGCTGGTTGATTTTGGTCGTCATCGCGGGGATGATGTAGTTGGCAGTATTCCCCATAGGCATCGATATGAACTCGGACTCAATGTGCAAGCCCCATAAGAAGGAAGAAAACGAACCAGTCATTGAATAGCCAACTAAAGCATTATTCCCGGCTTCAAATGTGGGAGAGAATCTAATTCTTCCTCCGGTAAGAGCGCCATTGCTGAAAGAATAATATCCCTCAGGGTTAAGCTCTCCTGTAAACGTCCAGCAATAACCCGTAGTCTTACCATCATTAAAACCAGAATTGCCTTGAGTTATAATATCTATCTTTGGATAGATGCCTGAATAAGGGACTAATTGCCCCGGCTCTCCTCCTTGCCAGCATAAACTAGAGGCTAAATAATAATCTAGGGGGTCTATATTGCCTGTAACTACTTCCTTTGAGGCAAACGAAGTCCATTCTCCCAAAAATCCTGCTCCACTGAGCAAAGAAGGGCCACACTCCGCTATCGTTGGGAAGTCAATACACGGGTGGTCAAAGTCCATGTACGCTAAATAATACTCAGCATTGTCCAAAGGAATAGTTGAACCAGCCGGAGGAACGCATTGAATGCAGGCGAATATGCCTTCTTGACGCTTCACCGGATTGTGATAGCAAACAACCTGCTTGAACTTCCCTCCTTGAATATCATGCCAATGCCAGCCTTGGATTTCCTGCGTGCGGCTGAATAAGAATCCAAGCATCTTCCCATCTTCTGACGTCCCCCACCAAATAGGGTCAGGGTCTTTCATAATGCTCTGTGACGTGATGCCGGATTCAAGAAGATCAGAAGCAACAATGGAAACGTCTTCGGACTGGTAGCCGTCAATCTGGAAAGAATAAAGGGAATGGATAAGACCTTTCCTGTCCTTCGGGACAAAGAACAAGCTTTCCGTCATCAACTCTCCCTGAAAAGTAGATGAACCCCAGCGGCTCTGTTCTTTAATAGTAGGGACCGGACTATTAAGATCATCATCATTAATAACCCATTCGCCAATGTCCGTCCCAACAATCAAATCCTTGGAAGAAGAAAGCCACTGAATGACCTGTGCCTGATTCGCGCCTATCGTAAGGTTCCATCCGGAATCCGATTGGTCATCAACGGAAAAGTCTTCATATCTGTCCACGCGCGACGCCCATATCGTTTGGGGCTGGGCCTTAGTTCCAGCGAAGATAAGACGGCCTCGCCTGATAGTAACGGCAGAAGGATATCCCTTCTGAACATTAAAGGCGCTTTTTACTAGAGTGTTGAAATAGTAAATAATTTTATAGCTATTTACGCCGACAAGTTTTCTTTCGACAAAATAGTTCAGTCTAAAATAATTAGTGGAAATATCATTAAAAAAATTAGTACGATCAGGACAAAATGCCATTGGCAAAATGTTAATATTCCTTAACACTGTCCCATTATTTGCACTGCCATTATAATTTTTCTGGTTAATGTAAGTAGCAAATGGATAGGAATTAATCGAAACCGTATCGGCACATGTCAGCTCAACGGGAAGATTTCTAATAGTTTCAGCCGTATGAACGCCATTTGTAGATGAATTTGTAAAAGCGAATCCAAGAAAATATCCATGCGGGGCGCTTCCTGTAATAGTAACTCGCCTATTAGCTGGTTGGGTAGCGTTCGATACATTAGCAATGGATATACCTTTATTCAAGCCTTGGAACGTTTCTCTAATACTCATCCCCGAAACATAGAAGGCATAGCTATTATCAAACTCTTTTCCTACATCAATCTTCCATTCCCCCTGAACGTAAGCAAATATGATATTTACCGCATTTAAAAATTGAGGATATTTATTTATCTCAGTCCAATTATATAATTGGCCAGTATAATAGGCGTCAGTCGCTCTAGTGCGAATGTTGCAGTTTACAATATCTCCCGACTGCCATCCCTCAAGCCATTTATTAACAATTGTTCCATACTGAGCAAAACCCCAAGAAGGATCATATAAGAACGGAATGTCGCAAAACATACTGGAAAAAGCAGTAGTTGATTTTGCGTTGTATTCTATATCAGGATAATCGGACTGGGACATTGACATCATACCAATATCCACAAACTCTGAGCCAATAGTGTCGCCCATGGAGTCAAGGTAATCATCCGAAGACGGAAAGATTAGGAAAGTAAATTCCGTTAACTTGAAAGTGATATTCCCAGAATCATCACGAGTTCTTGTTAGAACAATAGGGTAGTGATTCTTGTGGACAATCCAAAGCTTGTCGTTCTGCGAGACGTATTTGACTTCCTTTAACTCATCTTCCGTGAAGCCGGAAGTCCATCCGTTCTTGGCATACTCCTGTTTAAGATCAAGAGGGATATTCCAAATAGGGCGCGGATATTCATCAAGATGCCCGCATTGATAGATTGTAGCGAAACCAGAAAGGCCCGGCTTCACACCAGCATGCAGGCATACGATGTAAATGTCCTCCGAAGTACAGGGAAAGTAAAGCATACGGAAAGGGCCATTCATCCGATCTACCAGCTTGAATCCCGGTCGTCGTTGAAGCTTCCCATATTGGCGTGGAATAAAGTTACGCATGCGAGAACACGACGTAAGATAACGTTGCATGTCCACGCGAGGCGTGAAAGATTCTGAGACTTGCCCTCCATTGAAGTTAAGTTGAAGCTGTGTTTGCCTGTTGTCTGCCATGTTATAAAAGCTTGTTATGGCCGCCAAAGGGGAAAGTCGTTCCATAGGGAACACGGTTCCAGCCAGACTGCCGCATTAACCTGTTGTAGTAGTTGTATCTGCCTCCAGTATTATTGACGTAATCATTCTCACGGAGACGAGAAAGCTCCCTCATGTACATATCGGAAAGGAGCCTGTACAGATCAAGGTTGTTCGTAATCCGTACACAAGATAGTTGTGCCCAGCGAATGCCTAGAAGGGGCTGTAAAATGGTCGGGAATTCCTGAGTGCTTTTCTTGTTCTGGATATCGCCAAGATAGACAAGCCGCATCACATCGGTGTTGGCGTACAGATAGTTCCCTTCAATCTGCACAAATTGGAGCTGGTTCTCCCAAGGCTCGCCATTCACGGAGATAATAGTCACCAAATCAGAAGGCAACGTAAACGCATTGGAGAAGCCGAAGAGTGGCTTCTCATCATCCACAGGGAGAAGTTCTACCCTTTTACGGGCAAAGTTCCAATTACCATCAATCATCAAATCATTAATGGCAAAAGGAAGATAAGCGGCCAATGCCTGACCATAGACAGTAGGATTGTTCTGTAAATCAGGATAGGCGGAGACTTTGTATTGTCCCAGCAATCCCAACGCGAAGTTTGCTACTTCAAGATCAGTCATTGGCCGCTTCGGTTCAGGTTATGGAATGATACAATCCATCACAATAGTGAAGGTCTTGTTAGCCGCAACTGCCGCCGAGTTCTGAACAACAATGCAGAAATGATATCTTTCTTTCAGCACGCTGTTCTTGTTTTGCACATCGGGCATTTCATCTGCGCTAATATATGCCAGAATTTTTTCGTAGGGGTCAACCATCAACAACCCCGGCTTATCATTGGAAGTAACGCCCAACCTCACGATTTCATTAGCCGTGGCCGTAGCCGCGAGAACACCAATAGGAGCAATCATATTGTTCACGATGTTCCCATTCTTGTCAGTCAGGGCAACGGCGACAGTATAATTACCAGCGCCTACGCCATTGTGGGAAAGGGCAATCGAGCTAAGATCAATGATGCACCCTTCCGGGAGATCAATATCTTGAATGGTTGACGATGCCGCAGTAGCGGCTCCCTCGGCCGTATAGGAGATTACCTTTTTAAGGGTAGCTCCTCTAGACATTTGAGCGTTCAGGAACGGAGGAACTCCACCGTCAATCTCCGCCTTAGCCATGCTTGGAAAAGTAGCCATGATTTTTTATCCTTTCTTTAATAAACCATTTGAGTTCCGGTCACATCAACCTTGAGGACGCCCTTGTCTTCAATGCGGGTGCAACCCATAGCGAGTTCCGTGTAGGTCTGCCACACGTACTGCTTGTCGCGGCGCTCATCAATGCGTACGAACAGTTCTTCCAGTACGCCAAAGGCCACGGAGTTCATGTTAAACGCAATACAGGTGCGAACGTTTGCCGTGGGATCGCCTTTCGTCGGATCAGTAGGCGTTCCCAGCGGACGAGAGCCGAACGGAAGCATTCCCGGAGACATGGCAACGAACCTAATGCCGAGGTAATCAAAGATGTTACCAGACACCAGCGGGCGGTCCACGTTGTACAAGATGCTTGCAACCTTTTCCTGAGAAAGCAAGTCCTTAAGCTCTTCATGAGAGATGAGCATGATGATTTCCGGGCCGCCCAAGTCCTGACGGTCCACGTCCTGACCAAGCACGTTCCGGGAACCGAAGATGTTACGAACTTGAAGAAGCTTCTCAAGCGTCAAGCCGGAAGCGGTGTACGTCCCGGAAGGATTGTACCCAACAGGAATCGTATTCAAAGTTTCGTTGAAAGGAACGGCAACGTCCCCATTCTCCCCAGTCCATGCAGTACCGATCAAGCCGTTAACTGCGATGTGGTCACGACGACGTGCCATTTCCATGCGTTCAGCCTGAACGATGCGAGGAATCGGAGATTCAATCGTTCCCGCCTGCATCATTTCAATGCGGCTGATTTCATGCGTGGTCTTGAACGGCGTGGTCTTCAACCAGCGAACGTTGAAGTTAGCCTGCTGAGGGTTGGTATCGCCGTACAGGTCGGTAATCTCCTGAGAGTTCACCGGATCAATGATCTGGAACCTGCGCTGGCGCGAAGCAAGCGGATACACACGCAGATAACGTTCAGTTCGTGAAGTCATCTGCTGGACACCCGCATAGATTGAAGGCGTGTATTCATTTACCGCCAAATCATAAAAGTTTCCGTAATTAGCCATGATTTTAATTCTTGATTAAACGTACCGCCTCGAAGAAGATTTGCATCTTGCATCAGGCAGGTATCCTAATCAGGGCTGTCTGTGTGAACGGCGGTGGTTCACGAAACTGTTTGAACAAGTGTCCGTCCGGGTTGTTCAAGCCAAAACAAGCACACATCACATAACATTGCAACAAAAAACCCCGCACTAATAAAAATATTAGTGCGGGTAAAACAAAGAAGAAATAACAATGAACTATAGAATGGCGCGTCCTTTCACAAGGAGACCCACATGTGTTACTACGTATTGCTTAATATTTCAATAAAAAAACCTTCCTCCGCATCAATTAAAACACGGAGGAAGGATAACATACACGTAGTTAAGCCACTAACTCATGTGGTAATGTAACGACGACTGAGAAACATTACCATTGAACGTGCGTAGACGCAAGCCGATTATATTCCTCCCTCGCATCTTTTGGCATCCGGTCCAAACTTCCGTATTTGGAAATCATGTCAATCATGCGTTGCTGGGCACTCGTCCCTGATTGGGACCTCATCACTCCCGGAGTAGGCATCGTCCCTTCCTGATACCTTGCCGCCTTTTCGTACAAGGCTTCCAAGATATATGGGTTATTGAGGGCCATCGCAAAAGAGCTATCATCAACGTCAATCCCCGCATCGATCAAGCTCTGCCGAAGGATTGTTGCGTTGCGTTCATACTGCGGCCCCCATTCCTTCCTGAAATGCTCCTGAGCCTGCTTGGAAGCTTCTTCCACTCTCCTTACAAACTCTTCATTGTTCTTGCGGTAAAGCGTATCTTGATAGCGCAGAAGCTCCTGTGCCGTCTCAGCCGGGATGTTGTGCTTATGGGCAAACGCCGCAAACTCTTTAAAGCTCGCCTCGTCATAGTCGTCCTTATACTCATCAGGAATCTGGTACCCATCAACATTGTCAGGAACGCCAATGTAGGAGCGCCATGCTTTAATCTCTTCCTCACTGGCTCCTTCTCCGGGTTTCTTCACGCCGTCAAACTTCTTCCCGATTAACTGGTTGGCATTCACAAAGCCTTTCACCAGTTCATCAACGTTCTTGTACTTCCCTAGAGAGTCGGCGCCTTCAAACTTGGAAGTCCACCCTTCCTTGAAAGAACCATCCTCGCCGATAATATCAGCCACCTTAAATGCCTGCTGTTGCGTATCCGTTGGAGCTGGATTTGCATCAAGCTTCATCGTCCCCGGCATCTGCATCTGCTGTGCAGGCTGGGTAGTTTGCGTGGAGGAGGCGGCGCTCCCTGTAGTGGTGGTAGGGGCCTGACCCCCTACATTATTTGGATTGCTATCAATCATTTTCCTGCTAGGTATTTTATTAATTCAAGCACTTGGCGCGCTCCTGATATGAACATTGCTCTGTTCGCATCAAAGTCTGCAAGCAAGGGGGCTTCCTTCTTCACATGTTCTTTATCACACAAAGAAAGGTCAACCATTGTAGTAAGGTAAAAGAGCAAGCGATTGGTTAATTCGGACCCCTTAAATTCTTCCCGGAACCGGATAAAATCTTCCTCCGGCACTTTGCTTACATTTCCGAAGAAGTCATAAACCTTTAATGCCTTCTTCTTGTTTTTATCATCAGTAGTTATTTCCATAAATCATCGCATGTTCCCTATAGCGCTTCCAATGTTCTTCTGGATTTCAGAAGCTTCAAGAGCATTAGCCATCTGATTGGCCCCCTGTTGCGCCGCTTCTCTTTCTTTAATAAGACGGTCAACCTTCGCTTTATCCTTGAGTATCTTGGTCGGCATCCCAATAGATTTAATCCCTGACCTCATGATAAAATCAGTATCAAAGCTAATCATCACATCAGGATCAATCTGAGCCAAAGGAATCGCAATCGTCTGCATGAACTCGGAGAATAGCGTCGGCTGGTGACGGTCCAAAAGCATTTGGAAAGGAGTCGTAAACTTGATGCTAAAATCATCCAGCGCAGGAACAAGCTTCTCATCTCGAAGAAGCTCATAGCAACGCATCACTACAGGCTGTAGGAACTCTTCCGTCAACCTAGTGTAGGCAGGGGAAGCAATCCTCGCAGAATACGCTTCGATCATCTGCGCCACCGTCGCCTTCATGTATTGAGGGTCTTTGACCTGCAACAACGGCGCAAACAAATCCATGTCGCATGTCTTCTGAATGTTGTTCTCAAGCCTCTGCACCTGCCATTGCATCTCATTAGCCTGCATCATGTTCTGGAACAAGGGCGTCGGCTTGGCCTGAACGTTCATCGGGTTGAAGGTTGTCACCCCGCCAAACCCCCAGTCAATGTTCCCATCAAATCCTTCCGGCACCAGCATCGGCGGGAATATCTTCTGCATGGCCGATTCGCTCAACGCCTTAACGGAGTTGGTCAATTCGGTCTGGTCCCCTAATGCCCTCAAACCAGCACCAACTCCATAAGGAGAGTTGGCAATATCAAAATAGTTTGAGACGCTCACAGGGCTTGTCCAAAAATACTGCGTCGCCAGAACATCTCCTGACTGGTCAAACACGCTACGCATCACCCACGGCCTGCCATTAGCCTCTTTAATCAGCTTCTCGTCTCCCGTCCTCTCCACCTTCTCCAGCAAATGGAACACAAGATAGTTGTCAGGATTTACACTGCTCGCCTGATATTTCTCCTTCACCATGTCAGGCAGTACATTCTCCGGGAACGTCGCGACAATGTCCTGTATCCTCAACCACTCATCCCAGCAAAACGTATGGACATTCCCAAACTTGTCCCTGTCCACCATGAAATCCCCTACAGGAATATGCGCAAATTTCAGCATCCCTCGCACCTTGTCCCATTCGGACCAGAAGGCCGCCTGACCGTAAGCCGCACGATCAAAGTAAAAAAGCTCGGAAGCCGTGTGGAAGTTGCTGTTGCGCATAAACCACGCAACCTGCCTCCCTGTCTCATAATAAATGTTCTCAATCGTGCTATCAATCTGGCTCTGATCGTCGATCTTGGCCAATGGCTCAAAGCTAAACCATCCCTGACTCTTGGGCGTTATAAGCTCATGCTGGCCAGCCGCATTTACCCTCAAAGCCCTTTCAAGCGTCTGGTCCAAATAGCCAAGGTCCGTCCCAGTAGATTGATAAACCGCACCGTTAATGTTGAACTTCTTCTCAGGATCAACATATTGCGCGATCCTCTGCCAGTTGCTCACGTACCGCTGGCGGAAAGCATACAAATCCGCATGCTTCTGCTTGGCATCTTGTTTGTTGGTAACCATCTTATTGACCTAATGCGCTTTTGCCACTTACCCCGCTACCTGCCCCTAAGGCGTTCTTGCTCGCAACAAAGGTTCCTCCAAAGGAACTACGGCGCCTGTTCTCACGTATCTTGTTCTCCGTGCCAGACGTATCGACTGTTACCTCATTCACTGGCTTCTCTGGAACAGGGGCATCCATCCCCTCCTTGTTCTGCTTCAAGCCTAATACGCCTCCAACGATATTAGTAACACCTTTGAACACGCCGCTAATAGCGTTGCCTATCTCTTTAAACGGATTGCCGCCCATGATTTTTCCCCTTTCCTAATAATTTAATTAGCAATTCAACTTCTTTTCTCCCGTACAGATACACATTCCCCGCACGAAAGCCAATAAAATATTTCATCCTCTCCTCTTTTATCATCCATCTTAACAACACTCTAAAATCTCCAACCCCTAAATAAAAGAAGAACCCATTCGCATCATGACGGCTACATGATAACGAAGGAACGCACGCCTGCTTCACCCTAGACCAGCATTCCTCCACATCAGCCCACCCCTCTTCCATCCGAAAGAAATGCCCCATCACAAGGCATCTATCATCCCATCGCCGATATAAATAACGATGCTCCTCCCAAGACGCATCAAAATCCGCGCCTAAAGCTTTCAGGACCGCGCGCCCCTCCTCTCCTAGACATGAGGCCTTCATAGTTGTTTCTATCAATATTTAAATTGCTAAAGTTCCGGCCAAAGCTCTTCTTTACATGCGTCTCTCCTCCTCCACTTACATTCCCAAGCAAACCAGCCATCCGAGCCTCAGCTATGTATCTCAACGAATCACTCCAATGCGACGAACTATCATGCACGATCTCGTTCTTATAGGCCCCATTCTCTCCAAGCGCGGGCTTCATCCTGTAGCTTAACCAGTACGGATAAGCCTTCTCCGTCCCACCTATATCAAATCTCAATAAAGGGAACATCCCTAGCAAGTAATTGATACTTATCCATTTATCTCTTATTCTAGGCAAGCATACTATCCCCGGCAACCCAGCCTGTTGCCACATGTACGCCTGACTTAAACCCGTATCCGTCGTGTACCCAGCATCATGCGGAAATATGTTCCGCATCAAGGTAGGAAATCTACTCAACAACCGAGCCGTCCTCTGCGCCGGACCCTCACTGCTATATTGGCCGCAATCACTATCTACTATCCAGATCAACCCCTCCTTCAACTGGAACACCGTCGAAACCGTATTCAACGGATTCCCCAAGTCCCATGTCGCATAACACGGCAATGTCGGATCATATGGCGCATGCAAAAAATGACCATCCCTCATCGATGCCTCAAGAACTTCCTCCAATATCGCACCTTCCATCGGCACCTCAAACGCCTCGTCAAGCGTAGAAGGGTATTCCTCGTTCATCGATAAGCCATGTTGCCTCTTCGCCTTCTGCCACCAAACCTTCTGCCTGTCTTCCAAGTCGATCCCATATTTCGCCTTCAACGTCGTAAAGTAACTCTTCGTACTCTCCGTCAACGGCTCATCATCATCACTAACATTGCTCTCATCTTCCCACCACGGCAAAAATACAACGTTAAAGTCCTTCTCCCCCCTATGCCCCTCTTCTATCGATAACGCATTCATCACGTTCTCATAGAATATCCCCTTCTTCCCCCCTCTTACTGTCGTCTCAACAAAAATAAATCCATCCTTCGCCGCAGGAAACGTCGCATTCACTATCTCCGCCGCCCTCTTCGGCTCCGTCGCACTTATCGTTCCCAACTCCGATATGTGCGCAAACCCCAAACCACTGCCCCTAAAGTATTTACCACCAACTATACGGCTCGACTTCCTACCAACCATCTCCACCGTAATCATCTTGTTGTTAAATTCCATCTTAAACAACCAAGGCAATTTCCTCCTCAAACTCTCCAACGCAACCCTCACTATCTCCCTCAACTTCTCCTCAGCATCAGGTTGCGTCCTGTCAACCAACGCCAATAACCACCCCTCATTAAACGCCGCCATGTCCGCCATCATCACACCAATGCACGTACTGCACCCCTGACGACGCGACTTCGGCACCAAAAATCTCTTCTTCCCCCTCAAATAACACTCCTCATGCAACCTACGCTGGAATTCCCTAGGCTCATATCTAATCACTCGACCATCCGTCAACTTGATCTCATACAAGTTGCTCAGCCTCCACATAGGGTCTTTCAACCTTTCCAATAACAATCTCTTCTCTTCCGAACTTAACATATCAACCCCTAATCCTTTACTATCTAACTATCTCTCTCATCTCAAACTCAACCGCCTGCCAGTCAACATTAACGTGCGGACCAATCGCCTCTTTGCTCATAAATTTCCACGCAAACAACACCAAATCTGTACTATCCCTACCTCCATACTTCTTATACAACCACCTAGCCTTCCCCTTAATCCGGTACTTCGTCCTGCTCCGCAATACATAAAACTTACACGTCTCCACTCCATCAACCACATCATCCCCAGCAGAAACCCCAGCAGGCCTAATCCCATTCAGGTTCTCAACTCCCCTCAGATTAGAACCCTCATAAACCAATTTATATTTCTTACTCAAATACCTCTTCTTCTCTTCCAATTTCCCGTCCCTCTCGTATATGTCATACGCCCTCCTAACATTCAAACTACATCTCCCGTACTTCTTCCACCCCATCAGCAAGTAATACAACTCCTGCTCAAATTTCCTAACTCCCTTCCCCTCTACCTCCAACCGCGCCTCATTACTTATCCCCATAATTCCCCCCTTTCAACAATTCACTAAGCTCACTCCCCATCTCCTCTTCACTACCCCCTCCATTCCCAAGCCACCCCTTCATCCTTATAAACATGCTCAACGCCTGCAACTGGTCCTTACCACTCACTCCTTCCCCCCTTCCCATCTTACTCAACAACCGCTCCACCTCTCCCCTACTCAACACCCCAACTTCTCCATCATCCCCTAAATCCATATTCAGCCCATCCTTCAACTCACACTTCAACATCTCTAACAACTTCTCCTCATTCCTCCTCATTTCATCCTCAAAATATTCATCCCTCTCCCCTAACAAATCACGACTAATCTCTCCATAGCTCTTCCTTCCCAACAACACCAACAACATCCCTCTCAACTCCACCATCCCTACCTTCAACCCATAACCAAGCCTCTCTAACTCCTTCTCCCTCTCTTCACTCTCATCACTCTCCAACAACCAGACAATATGCCTCTCAAGCTCTTCCGATAATTCTTCTCTCATCTCAAAAACATATATAAATCATCCTCTCATCATTGTCTATGCTTTTTTCCCATAAAGCCCCAACACAACAAAACTACAAATCCTCTCCTATTCTCTACATATACTATACTCCTTCTCTTTTCTCAGATTTTTCTTACACGAGGGACCCTTCTTCGTGCGCTTGACGCCGCCGCCGCTTTTCTCCCGCCGGCCCCCTCGAGACC
>ENA-OYZY01000074-OYZY01000074.1-human-gut-metagenome-genome-assembly--contig:-NODE-74-length-32646-cov-12.018502_pt1 | contig 32646 bp, 25 predicted proteins | sample MGYA00244201_ERZ653486 | MGnify/ENA primary metagenome ERZ653486 (study PRJEB26926, sample SAMN06165000) | human gut metagenome | biome: ENVO:00009003; feature: ENVO:2100002; material: ENVO:00002003...
CCTGATTTACAGAATCAGGACTGAAGAGGAAATACTGCTTATCATCATAGTAAGCCACACCACCGAGCTGCACATGCTGGCAGCCGTTATTATTCACCTGCTGGTTATTCACCTGCTTTTTGTTTGCTTTTTTCATAATCTGAATTGAATTTTAGGAGAAGAAACATCCGGATTGTTGCGCGCTTTACCATGGAAAATCCTCCTCAGTTTCAACTCAGTTAATAACTAAGAATCTCCGCAATAAGTCTCCAAGCGAAGCCTCCCTTTTTACCTTTTTACCCTTTTACCTTTTCAATGTCTGTAACGAGGATATCCTGATAAACCTGACCATTGTGCTCATGGGTAGTAAAGCGGAGCGTAACTGCCACCAACTCGCCCGGAGCATACTTACACTGAGCCATATTGCCCAACATTGCCGCAGCGTACTGGTTCTCATACTTGCCGCCCATCTCCTGGAGAACGATGTTGCATTTCATCATCTGTCCGTTCTCACTTTTCTGACTCTGCACAGCGAAGGTCTCACCCTGCTGCACCACTCTCATAATCTGAGTATACATATTATATAATTGTACGAAGAGGTTTCAAGAGCACCAAACCATTTCAGCGTTGTCTTGTTTCTTCGACGCTGCAAAGATATAATGATTTCCAAACGTAAAAGCAAAAAAAATCCTCCACGAATCCGTTTGGGGGATGTGGGGGATATAGTTTATATTTTTAGGGGATACTATTGGGGGATACTATCTGAACTTTTCCACTCTTTTTGTATTTATCACCGTTCCCGGCTTAGCATACTTGGCGTCTTGAAATTCATCATCCAACTTGTCAGCAATCTCTCTGTAAATGTCACAACATTGTGGCGCATCACAATCAGCAAGTGTCCATTCATTATAGTCATTTTGCTTGAAATAAGAATTTATCTCATGAAAATCGGCCGTAGAACATTTTAGTAAGGTACTGAATGCAGAATTGATCTGATCAATGAAAAGACGCTGAGTTGACTTCTTCAGCCAATTCTTGTTGAAGAAAACCTTATAAACAATAAACCAATGTTTCTGGGCGTTGAGCGTTTTGTCTTCAATTAAGTCTTTAAGTTTAAGCATCAGCTTGTCTACATCCACATTCTCCTTGAATGCGATGTTCTTGAATACGGCTTCAACCTTCATTCTGCTATGCTCCTTGGCAATCTGATAAGAAAGATACTTATCGAGAAAATCGTAAATATCGTTGTAGGTCTGTTCTTTCTGTTCCAGAATATAAGCAACAATCAGTTTGATATTCCTGCCATTGTTGTGAAATACCTGTCCGAATCGGCAAGCGAAAAGAATATTAGCCCGTTCTACGACAATGGTATTCTTCAGCTGGGTAGCATCAGGATAGATAAGCGCTTCATCCTGGCTGTCCTGCATGTAGATTAGCTCCAATCTCTCCTCATTTTCCTCACGATAACGTTTCAGTACCTTCCGGAACAGGTCTTCGTAATAGGTTTCACTGATGAAGGATTGTCTGAAACCATGAAATCCCTCATCAAGCATGAGGATGATGTCATTGATCATTTTGCGCATTTCTTCTCCTTCATAGTCTTTATAGTTGGTAAGCATAGGTTCCAATTCTATCTTAACCTGATAGAATCGCTCTTTCTTATCATCCAGCAAAGACCATGCAATATTTTCTTTCAACAAATTCAGTAAATCGAAAATATCTCTCACATAATTACGCAAGATTAGTTTCCAGGCTGTTATTACTTCCTCTTTGTTTGTTTCCACTTCTTCTTTGCCCAAAAGGCGAAAGCTGAATTTGAATCGGGCGGCTTTATCTTCCAGCAATGTCAGTTGCTCATCTTGTTCCTCTGTCTGCATGTTACTTTCTAGGTTTTGTTTGTTATGTTGTTTAAATAAGCGGCGTGGGGTTCCCTGTAAGTACCAGTATTAAGGTACCTGCAAGAACCTACGACAAGGTACAAACAAGTACTGCCCACGCCGTAGAGGAGTGGACGCCTTGCTGTCACCTTCTTCTTGTCGTTTTGAATTTTGCAGGTTCTAAATACTGTAGAAGTGCAGATAATCAGCGTCAATATCTATATGTTATTTTTCTTGTTTACTTTCTGTTTCTTACTTCAAATTTTAAAGGGTTTATACTACGTTTTCTTCATCATCCGCCCAGTGGTCGCATTGGCGCATCACGGTTTCCAGCGCCTTTTCTGCACCCTCTGGTGGATACTTATACTTCTTGAGCAGTCGCTTCACCATCACTCGCATCTTCGCCCTCGCCGATTCCTTCCGGTTCCAGTCGATGGTGCGGTTGCGGTGCAAGACTTCTGTCAGTTCCCGGGTCAGTGCCACAAACTCCTCGTCGGAGTAAGCCTGCCGCACTCCTTCCGGCGTGGAGAGCGCATCATAGAATGCCTTCTCCTCGGGCGAAAGTCCCAGGTCGTTGCCCTCTGCTTCTGCCTGCTTCATCTGGTGAGCCATCTTCAACAGCTCCTCTATCACTTCCTCGTTGGTGAGCAAGCCTTTCAGATAGTTGGAGAGACTCTGGCTGAGCATGTCGGAGAAGAGGTCGCTCTGAACCACGTTGGTCTTCTGCTGCTGCTTGATTTTCTCTTTCATCAGTTTGGTGAGCAGTTCCACCGCCAGGTTGCGCTCCTTCATGTTCTTCACCTCCTGGATGAAGGCGTCGTCAAAGAGCGAGAACTCTATCTGGCGGTCGCCGAAGAGATTGATGACTCCGTCGGTCTTCACGCTCTGACGGAGCAGCTCACCGATGCGCTCGTTGATTTCATGGCGGCTGATCTTGCCCTTCTGCGAGAGTTTGAGCATCATCACACGCAACGCATCCATATAGCACACCTCCGCCTTCTGCTGCTCATTCAGAAGCGAACGGCAGAGCGTGGTGGCGTTGTGAAGCAGATTGCTGTGCTCCATGAAATTCTTCTTGCGCTGAACCATGGCTGGAGAACTCAGGAAGTTGGCTCCGCTCGTAATGGCGAGTGCCCGCTTCGAGTTGTCCTGTTCGAAGAAGCCGGAATAGTCGAAACCATGAAGCTGGTCTCGGCAGATTTCCATCTCTTCCTTCCATTTCACCAGGGCGGTCTTGGCGATGTCGGGGTCTCCGAAGCGGCGGCGGTCACGGTTGGTGTACTGCTGCATGGCACTCTTCAGCGCCTGCGCAATGCCTACGTAATCCACTATCAGTCCGCCTTCCTTGCCCGGGAACACTCGGTTCACACGGGCTATTGCCTGCATCAGGTTATGACCGCTCATCGGCTTATATACGTACATGGTGGCGAGCGACGGAACATCGAAGCCCGTGAGCCACATATCTCTTACGATGGCGATTTTCATCTCATCGTCGTTGTCCTTGAATTTTCTTGCCAGTTCCTTTTTGTAGGCTTCGTTGCCGATAATCGGCTGCCAGTCTTCGGGGTCCTGGTTCGAACCGCTCATCACTACCTTTACCTTCTCCGTCCACTGGGGGCGAAGCTCCAGCATCTTGCGATAGATTTTGATGGCGATGCTTCGGGTCAGCGCCACGATCATTGCCTTGCCGGTGAGTTCCTGCGCACGGTTCTGCTCGTAGTGCTGGATGATGTCCCTTACCAGTGTGTCGATGGTGGCGTCTTCGCCCAGAAGCACTTCCAGCCGACTGTGCTCCTGCTTCGCCTGCCTGATCTGCTCCTCGGTGGCTCCCTCATCGGCCAGGTTGTCGAACTCATCGTTCAGCAGCTTCATCGTGTCTTCGTCGAGGTTCAGGTTCACCACACGGCTCTCGTAATAAACCGGACGGGTGGCTCCATCGTCCACCGCCTGACTCATGTCGTAAACGTCGATGTAGTTGCCGAATACTTCCTCCGTGTCTCTGTCACGGTCGCTGATAGGCGTTCCGGTGAAACCGATAAACGAGGCACCCGGCAGGGCTTCTCTCATCTTCTGGCTGAATCCCTTCTTCATCGTCAGACTCTTGTTGTCCCAGTGCTCCTCGCAGTATTGCGAGCGGTGCGCCTCATCAGTCATTACGATGATGTTGCGGCGGGTGGAGAGTGCCGAGTCGCCTTCTTCAAACTTCTGAATGGTGGTGAAGATGATTCCCCCACTCTTTCGGTTACGGAGCAGATTGCCCAGGTCTTCACGGCTCTGGGCGTTCTGTGGTTCCTGACGAAGGAAGTCCTGGCAGCGGCAGAACTGACCGAAGAGCTGGTTGTCGAGGTCCTTGCGGTCGGTTACCACCACGATGGTTACTTCGGGCAACCGTTGCACCAGCTGGTGGGCGTAGAACACCATGGAGAGGCTCTTGCCCGAACCCTGCGTGTGCCAGAACACACCGATTTTTCCGTTGCCTTCCACTGCGGTACGGGTGCGCTGCAGGGCTTTGCCCACGGCGTAGTACTGGTGGTAGGCGGTAAGAATCTTGGCGTATTTGCCCTGGTTCTTGTCGAAGCAGATGAAGTTCTGCAGGATGTCGAGCAGTCGCTGCTTTTGGAACATGCCGAGGAAGAAGGTGCGATAGTCGGCGAAGAGGGTTGACTCGTATGAGCCGTCTATGGTCTTCCATTCCATGTAGCGTTCCAGCTTGGCGGTGATGGTTCCGGCACGAGTCTCGCTCATGTCGCTGATTACGTTGAAGGCGTTGTAGCTGAAGAGGCTTGGAACGCTCTGCTGATAGTTCTTGATCTGCTTGTAGGCATCGTCGATGGTTGCATCTTCGGAAATGGCGCTTTTCAGCTCCACCACCACGAGGGGCAATCCGTTGACCATCACCACCATATCGCAGCGCTTGTTCTTATACTCTTCTACTCGCCACTGGTTCACCACCTTGAAGAGGTTTCTTTCGGGATGGTCGAAGTCGATGAGCCTCATCAGGGCTGTTCGTTCTTCGCCATCTTGCAGGAATCCCACCTCCAGACCGTTTTGCATCCAGAGGGTAAACTGCTCGTTGTTCTGTTCTAAAGTACCGATGCTGATGTTGGTGATTTGCTTGATTCCTTCATCCATTACATCGGCTGGCAGTTGAGGATTAAGCCGTCGCATCGAGGCGACCAAATCGGCACGATAGAAAGGCTCCTTATAGTCGCGTTCCACCTCGTAGCCACATTCGTACGCATAGCCGAGTTCGTCCCGGAACAGGGCAATGAGCGTTTGCTCGTATGCGTCTTCAGTGAATTTCTTGTCATCTGCCATAATGTTATATTTTTAATTTTCTTTCTCGTTATTTTCTTTCGTTGCTCTTCTTATTCCGGGACTTCCAGCTCGCCTGACATTAAGCGAGGGAGGAGGGTGTCACGGAGAAGGGAGAGACGGGAGTTCTCCAATCTTAACGAAATCATCTTGCTCAGAATAGGCTCAAATAGTTCATGTGCCCTTTCCATTGAATCATTATCAGGAATAGCAACCAAAGCCTCTTCTAAATGACCTCGCTTGATGTGTCCCATTGTTACCGCTTTATCTTTAGCGATATGGATAAACTCCTGAAGATGATGTTTCGTCCAATAATAGTAAAACCATTTCGGATAATCTTTCGATGTAACCTTGAAGAGGTGTTGATTTAAACCGCAATCTCCACCACACCAAACATCAACCAAAAGCGTTCCCGACCATGAGAAAATCACATCACCGTTATGAATTTTACATTCATCTTTTATATTACAAGAACATCTGTCGCTGTCTGTTCCACAGAACCCTTGACCTAATTCTTTTATTTTGAGAACAGGTAATGAGTCCTCGTTGTTTTCAGGAGGGAACTTCTGCATAGCGAGACCATTCATATAAGAAGCAATCTCTGTTAGCCTTCCAACTTTCCATCCTTCCGGAATCATTCCCAATTCACTATCCACGAACTTACCATCCTTGAAAGGCTCAAAGTCAACGAACCAATTCTTGAAAATAGCCTGCGCCATCTCCTCCAAATCAGCATTGATCTTGTTGTTCAACTCTATCTTCCGGTCGAGAGAAGAAAGGATGGAAGCAATGCGGCGCTGGTCGTCTTTCTCTGATGGGATTTGAAATGCGAATTTTGATATTGTTGACGCACTAATATTAGGCTGTGCAGATTCGCTATCAACATAATTTACAACGTATTTTGCAAATATGTTAGAGCATATTATATAATTTATATAATCAGCATCTACATTCTGCTTGGGTGAGAATTTAAGCACCCGTTGATTGATGTAGGAAAAGTTTTTACTAATATATTTTCCAACTTTACCGATAGTAGCTCCTGTCATGGCCAAAACATAATCTCCATATTTCACAGTATACTTCGACAGTCTGTTTATATCATAGTTAGAAATATCAACACCAACTTGCCCAACATAATCAACAAACGGTGGTTTTATGTCACCTATTTTTATTACTTTTGTAGGAAACTCGCCAAAGTCCTTTGCTTTAAAGGCAAATCCTGCAATTAGGTCGCACACATCCCCCAATCTAACTTCTTTCCACTCCATACTTTACACCTCCCATCCAATTTTCTTTAACTGCAATCTGATCTCTTCTTCCTGCTTCTTGCTTTCCTCAAACAGCTGCTTCAGCTCTCCGGTAAGATTCGTCATTTTCTCCTCGAAAGGCACTCCGTCGCCTTCGTCTTCGGCGATTCCTACGTATCTTCCAGGAGTCAGAATGAAGTCCTGAGCAGCTATCTGCTCAGTGGTGCATACGGCACAGAAGCCCTTTTCATCCCCCAGGGTTCCCTGCTGGAACGCATGGAAGGTGTCAGAGATTTTTTTAATATCCGTATCAGGCATCAGCTCACGAAGCTTTCGGGTAACCATCGTGCCCAGATTGCGGGCATCGATAAACACAGTCTTGCCCTTCTGCGCCTTGTTGCGGCTGATAAACCAAAGACTTACAGGAATACCCGTACTGTAGAATAGCTGCGAAGGCAAAGCCACGATTCCCTCTACCAGGTCGGCTTCGATGATGGCTTGGCGAATTTGTCCCTCGCCGCCACTCTGACTCGAAAGCGCACCATTCGCCAGCACCAAACCAATCTTTCCGTTTGGAGCCAGATGGTGAATCATGTGCTGCATCCACGCAAAGTTGGCGTTGCCAGCGGGTGGCAAACCATACTGCCAGCGCACATCTTCCTGAAGCGCATTCTGTCCCCAGTCGCTGAGATTGAAAGGAGGATTGGCAAGAATGTAATCTGCCTTCAGCGTAGGGTGCTGGTCATCATAGAATGTGTCGGCAAAGACATTGCCCAGGTTTGCATCCAAGCCACGGATGGCAAGGTTCATGTGCGCCATCTTCCACGTATCAGGGTTTGCCTCCTGACCATAGATACTAATCTTGCGCAGGTTTCCCTTATGACGCTCTATAAACTTGGCGCTCTGCACAAACATACCACCGCTTCCGCAGCAAGGGTCATAGACTCTGCCCTCGTAAGGCTCCAGAATCTCTACCAGCGTGCGGACAATACAGGAAGGCGTATAGAACTCGCCACCATTCTTTCCCTCCAGGCTGGCAAACTGCTGCAGACAGTATTCGTAGGTTCTGCCCAGCAGGTCTTTCTCCTCGCCAGCATCGTGCATTTCTATGTTCGTAAAGAGATCTACCACATCGCCCAGACGACGCTTGTCCAGCTCCGGACGGGCAAAATTCTTAGGCAGAATGCCCTTCAGTCTTTCGTTTTCACGCTCAATGGCGGTAAGTGCTTCATCTATCACCACGCCTATTTCCGGGGTGTGGGCAGCAGCACTAATCTTGCTCCATCGGGCTTCAGCAGGCACGAAGAAGATGTTCTCAGCGGTGTATTCGTCCTTATCTTCCGGGTCGGCGTATTCGTCGCCCTGCAGCTCCTGGAACTTCTGTTCGAAGCGGTCGCTGATGTATTTCAGAAAAATGAGTCCGAGCACCACGCCCTCGTATTGCGAAGCGCTGAGGTTGCCTCTCAGAATATCGGCAGCCTTCCATATTTTCTCTTCAAAACCAATGCTGATTGTATCTTGTTTCTTAGCCATAATATGTTTATTTTTCTACGAGCAATAGTTTCCAGTCCTCATTCTGCAGAACAAAGGAGCCTCTTTTACGTCGATAAAGATACTTCCAACGCGCTGATAAAGGGCTGAAATCTGCCATTCGTGGGCTAAAAATGTGGTTTCGTAATCAAAAGCCTCTGATTTTTCTGTTTCTTCGTCGCTAGAACAGGCGGTAGAAGAAAGCATAAAAAAAGCGACTATTATCATATAAAAATAAGATAATATTCGCCTGCGGATAAGAACATGAAGATATTGGGCTAACTTTGCCTGAGCAAAATTACCCCCCCCCTAAAGCTTTGTACGTCAAGAAGTTACACCTTTTCATCTTAGCATTGTTATTATGTAGTTTCTAGCTTTCCAGACTATTGCTACGTCAATAATTTGTTAATTGCTAGCAAAGATAATAAAAAGTTGGCAAACCCAAGAATTTTATCACGTTATTTAACGGAAAAATGCAAAATATGGGGGTTAGGAAGATGTTTTACCCCCTCTTCTAAGGGTAAAAAATGCCCCTCCTCAGACGTGAATCCGCCTCTAACATGACGCATTTTTGACAAAATACAACAGGAAACAAGGATAAAAATGTAGAATCGAACAACATATCAGCTAACTAAAACGACTTAATATGTAGATAATTATTATACACAAAATATTAGAGTATGAATATAACAAAATACACATAACACACTAACAACCAACACATTCAGACATATACTCAACCTATATCATGTAAAACTCACAAGTTCATCTAGCGTGTCATTAAGGGTCAAGGTCATTAAGGGTCATTTTCATTTTCGGGGGAGAAAAATCCCCTATAGTATATATATAAATAAATATTTATATATACTATAGCTCAAAATGACACTTTCATTTTTCTAAATGACCCTTAATGACACTGACCCTTAATGACACGCTGGCTTTTTATCCTTACACCTCACCATTAGATTGTTCTGCAATAAAGTTCAGCTAGAAAACCAATAGAAATAAGTATCAATCAATCACTTACACTACTTCTCCGAAAGAAAGTCAGGGTAAAAGCTTGCATTCTGCCCAAAAATGTTGTATCTTTGCACCGGCAATCGAAAGAACAGCCTTTTGTGCCTTGCTCGGGTCTTCTATTAAGACCAACACGGGTCATAAATGATGGCAGGCGCCGGTCATCAATGAAGACCCCGAAAACGGCAGGAACGGGGCATTCTGGGGAGTTGCTTAAAGAAACAAAAATTTGAACAAGAAGAAAATAATATGATTACAGTTGATGGATTGACCGTAGAATTTGGCGGCACCACCCTATTCAAAGACATTTCCTTCCAGATCAACGAGAAGGACCGTATAGCCCTGATGGGAAAGAATGGCGCAGGAAAGAGCACATTGCTCAAGATTATCGCCGGTGTGAGAAATGCTACTCGTGGCACCGTTTCCGCTCCCAAGGATTGCGTCATCGCCTATCTGCCTCAGCATCTGATGACCGAAGACGGCAGAACCGTATTCGAGGAAACCTGTCAGGCGTTTGCCCATCTGCACGAAATGCAGGCTGAGATTGACCGCATCAACAACGAGCTCACCACCCGTACCGATTACGACAGCGATGATTACATGCAGCTCATTGAGAAAGTATCCTCTCTCTCAGAGAAATTCTACGCCATCGACATGACTCATTTCGAGGAAGATGTAGAGAAGACGCTGCTCGGTCTCGGTTTCGAACGCTCTGATTTCAACCGCCCTACAAGCGAGTTTTCGGGAGGATGGAGAATGAGGATTGAGCTGGCAAAACTGCTCTTGAAATCGCCAGACGTATTGCTGCTCGATGAGCCTACCAACCACCTCGACCTGAAGACCAAGGATGTGCTGAAACAGGCCTTGCTCGATTTCGACGGAACGCTTATCGTGGTTAGTCACGACCGTGATTTCCTCGATGGTCTTGTCAGCAAGGTTTATGAGTTCGGTCATGGTCGCGTCCGCGAACATCTCTGCGGCATTTACGAATTCCTGGAATCGAAGAAGATGGAAAATCTTCAGGAACTGGAGAAGAAGCAATAACCCTTATTCTATTGTTTTCTTATCAAAAAATATTTCAAGCATAAAACAAAAAGTCCTGATGTTTCAAACAAACGAAACATCAGGACTTTATTTTTTCTATCTATTCGGAAAAAAAATCCCGAAAAATTCTATTCGGAAAACTTCCTTCCGAGAATTACCAAAGCTCCAGGCGCTGGTTCTTAGGAATGAACAGCTTGTCGCCCTGCTTTACACCAAATGCCTCATACCATGCATCGATGTGAGGAAGCGCACCATCAACACGCCACTTGCCGAGAGAATGAGGATCATTCTTTACGCGGTTGCGGATTTCCTTATCAGTAATGTTCTGTCCCCAAACACCTGCATAGGCGAGGAAGAAACGCTGGTCAGGAGTGAAACCATCCTTGTTCTTCAATGGCTTCTTAGCAGTAGCATTCTTGAAGGCATTGTATGAAACCATCAAACCACCATGGTCGGCAAGGTTCTCGCCGAGGGTGAAACGGCCGTTGGCATTCAGATCAGGCAACACCTTGATGTTACTGAAGAAATCAGCATACATATCAGCACGCTTGTTGAAACCTTCTGCATCTTCAGCTGTCCACCAGTCCTTCAGATTACCGCTAGCATCATACTGACGACCCTGATCATCGAATCCGTGAGTCATCTCATGACCGATTACTACGCCGATAGCACCATAGTTGAATGCAGCATCAGCCTTAGGATCGAAGAAAGGATACTGGAGAATACCAGCTGGGAAGCAGATCTCATTGGTAGTAGGATTGTAGTAAGCGTTCACGGTCTGAGGAGTCATGAACCACTCATCCCTATCTACTGGCTTTCCTGCCTTCTCTGCAATCTCCTTATCGTTGGCAAACTTGCGGCAAGCCATTACGTTCTCATAATAGCTCTTAGATGGGTCGATGCTGAGCTTGCTGAAATCAGTCCACTTGTTAGGATAACCAATCTTTACATAGAACTTGTCGAGTTTGTTGTGGGCAGCTTTCTTTGTAGCATCGCTCATCCAGGTCTGAGCATCGATACGCTGACCGAGGCTGATCTGAAGATTCTTCACGAGTGTCTCCATCATCTTCTTAGAGCTTTCTGGGAAATAGCGCTTACAGTAGATGCTACCGAGCGCCTCGCCCAACTGAGCCTCAACCTGAACAGTAGCGCGCTTCCAAAGAGGATAATCCTCCTTACGGCCACTCATAATCTTACCGAAGAATTCGAAATGGGCTTCGCGAATCTCATCGCTGAGGTAAGAAGCAGAACTACAGATGATGTCCCACTCCATCAAAGCCTTCAATGTGCCTGCACATTCTGCAGCTGCCACCTTGTCATAACCGGCAAAGAAAGCAGGCTGACCTACGATCATCTCCTTGAGATATTCGCTCTTGATTCCCTCGGCGTTGGCAAGTGCCTCGAGAGGAATGTTAGGATAATTCTCCTTGAATTCTGCCAAGGTCATCTTGTTGTAGTTGGCCTGAGGATCACGAAGTTCGGTACGGCTCTTAGAGAAAGTAGCGAGCGTTGTTTCGTGAAGGAATACGGCAGAAGCCTTCTTGGCAGCTTCATCAGCAGAGAATCCATAGAGCTGGAACATCTTGCTGAGGTAAGACTTATAAGCCTCACGGATAGCTACGGTTGCAGCATCGTTGTTGAGGTAATAATCCTTGGCACCGAGAGTAAGACCGCCCTGCATCAGGTTGTAGATGTTCATGGTTACGTTCTTCTCATCGGCAGCGAAACCTGCGCCATAGCTCAAGCCGAGCCCCATCCATGCATACTTAACCTGAAGCTTCTGAAGCTCGTCCTTGGTCTTGGCAGCTTCTATCTCATCCATCAGAGGCTTTACTGGAGCGATTCCAGCCTTGTTGCGGCTGTCAACATCCATAGAGAGTTTGTAGAAATCAGACAATTTCTGCTCAATGGTTCCAGCCTTGTAAGTCTTCTTCTGGAGTTCAGAAAGAATGGTGTTGATGCGCTTGTTGTTGTTCTCAGCCAGCTGGTCAAAACTGCCATAACGGCTGTAAGCGGCAGGAAGAGGATTGTTCTTCTGCCATCCACCTGTAGCAAACTGATAGAAACTGTCTGCTGGCTTCACTGTCTGGTCGAGATTGCTCATGACAAGACCCGATTTATTCTGAGCATCAGCGCCTAATGGCAAAGCTGCAATCAGCATCATCGGTAAAATCATTTTCATTTTCATTTTCTTCTCTTTATTTTATATTAATGTTACTATTATTTCGAAACTTCTTCCAGTTCTTCCGAAAGGAGCATCCAGCGCTCGTTCTCCTCATCGAGACTCTTCATGAGTTCGGTGTATTCGGTCACGAGTTCCATGTTGGTTGCATTTTCCGGTTTCATCAGGAGTTCATCAATCTCCTTCTTTCTCGCTTCCAGTTTTTCAATCTTCGCCTCACATTCCTTCACGGCTTTCTCAGCCTTACGGATCTTCTTCTGCTGTTCCTTATGTTCAGCGTAGCTCTGCTTGCCGGATGTGGCAGAGGCAAGACTGTCGGCTGTAGAACCTGATGCGACAGAAGAACCGGAAGTATTGGCAGAAGGCGAACCGGCAGAAGCCATACTCTGGTTGGCAAGAGCTTGATTAATATTCTCGGCATTATGGGCACGGAGATAATCGTAAATACCACCGAGATGCTCACGAACCTTGCCGCCGCCAAACTCATAGACCTTATCTACCAGACCATCGAGGAATTCACGGTCATGGCTCACGATGATGGCTGTTCCATCGAAAGCCTTGATGGCTTCTTTCAGCACATCCTTCGACTGCATGTCGAGGTGATTGGTAGGCTCATCGAGAATGAGGAGATTCACCGGTTCGAGCAGGAGCTTGATCATAGCCAGACGGCTGCGTTCGCCTCCACTCAAAACCTTGACAAACTTCTCTGAAGTCTCGCCGCCAAACATGAAGGCGCCCAGGAGATCGTTCACCTTCAGACGCATTTCGCCTGTTGCCACATTGTCGATTGTCTGGAAGATAGTTAGATTCTCATCCAAGAGCTGCGCCTGATTCTGGGCGAAATAACCAATCTGCACATTATGACCAATCTTGAGAGTTCCGGTGAAAGGAATCTCACCCATGATACATTTTACCAGGGTAGATTTACCCTCGCCGTTCTTACCCACGAAAGCCACCTTCTCGCCACGCTTGATGGTAAAGGTAACATGGTCGAAAACGGTGTGTGCACCGTAATCCTTGCGCACCTCATCGCAGATGATAGGATAATCGCCACTTCTGAGACAAGGAGGGAATTTGAGGTGCATCTGCTTGTTGTCAACCTCATCTACCTCGATAGGCACGATTTTCTCGAGCTGCTTGATTCTGCTCTGCACCTGAACCGCCTTGGTAGGCTTGTAGCGGAACCGCTCGATGAAATCCTTGATGTCGGCAATTTCCTTCTGCTGGTTTTCGTAGGCACGGAGCTGCTGCTTGCGGCGTTCAGCACGCAACACCACATACTCATCGTATTTCACCTTATAGTCTTCTACCCTTCCGCAAGTAATTTCGAGGGTACGGTTAGTTACATTGTTGATGAAAGCACGGTCGTGGCTCACCAGAACCACAGCCTTGGCACTCTGCGCCAGGAACTGCTCCAACCACTGGATACTTTCAATATCAAGGTGGTTGGTAGGCTCATCGAGGAGCAGGACATCAGGCTTCTGCAACAGAATCTTGGCAAGTTCGATACGCATTCGCCAACCGCCGGAAAACTCCTTGGTTGGGCGCTCAAAATCATCGCGCGTAAAGCCAAGACCGCTCAAGGTACGCTCTATCTCAGCCTCATAGTTTTCGCCACCCATCATCATGTAGCGTTCATGTTCCAGGGTAAACTTCTCTACGAGCTGAGCATAGCTTTCGCTCTCATAGTCGGTGCGGTCGGCCATTTCCTGCTGCATCTTGTCCAGACGCGCCTTCATTTCGGTATTATGGGCGAAAGCCTTGCGGGTTTCCTCCTTCACGGTCGTATCGTCCTGCAGTTTCATCACCTGTGGCAGATAGCCGATAGTGGTTTCGTTAGGAATAGCCACAACGCCGTCAGTAGGTTTCTGCAAACCGCAGAGAATCTTGAGCATCGTAGATTTTCCGGCACCATTCTTACCCACCAGGGCAATGCGGTCGCGGTCGTTGATGACGAAACTTGCAGCATGAAAGAGAGGCTTAACGCCAAACTCTACTTTCAGTCCTTCTACTGAAATCATCTATTTTTAATTTATAATTTACAATTAATAATTTATAGTTTACCTAACTCCTTTTACGGAATGAGCAGGGATGAATCTCCATAGCTCAGGAAACGGAAATCATGCGAAAGAGCATAATCGTAAACCTTCTTCCAGTCGCCCTTGAGGAAAGCACTCACCAGGAGCAGGAGCGTACTCTGAGGCTGATGGAAATTGGTGACCAGCATCTTCACAATCTTATACTGATAGCCAGGAGCAATGATAATCTGCGTGCTGGAATGGAGAGCCTCCAAGCCGTTGCGGTCCAGATAATCGATGATTGCCTGGATAGCCTGCATCGGAGTGATTCCATCTACCAGATTGCCATCTTCAGAAAGCTCGTAAGGATCCCACTGGTTTACATGCAGATCGTCTTCATTTGCCTCAGGATGCTTCAGCAGATGAACACCCATGTAATAGAGGCTCTCGATGGTACGGACGCTGGTGGTTCCTACGGCAATGACCCGACACTCGTGCTTGATGAGTTTTTCCAGGCTGCGGCGATGAACAACAATGTATTCCGTATGCATCTGATGGCCTTCGATTTCAAGGCTCTTCACCGGTTTGAATGTGCCGGCTCCTACATGCAGGGTTACTTCTTCGCGGTCGATTCCATGCGCATCAAGATCCTTGAGAACCGCATCGGTAAAGTGAAGTCCGGCAGTTGGAGCAGCCACACTTCCCTTGATTTTAGAATAAACCGTCTGATAGGTGGTCTTGTCGCTCTCCTCTGTCTTGCGGTTGAGATATGGAGGAATAGGCAACTCACCTACTGCTTCGAGAATCTCAGCGAAAGACACCTTGTCGTTGTCCCAATCGAAGTCAACCCAATAGTTGGTTCCTCCGCCTTTGGCAACCATTTCCTGCGCTTCAGAACCGAGAGCATCTCCGCGTCGCATAGTGGCGCTGAGCGTAAGCTTGTGGCCCTTGATTTCGAAATCACGCTTCAGGCTTCCCTCTTTCCATTTCTTCAGATTACCGATCATGCAGAGCCATGAACAATGTCCGGCGGTCTGGAACATGAGTTCATAATCAGTAGGTTCTGCAGGCTCCATCAAGAAAACCTCAATAAGCGCACCTGTTTCCTTGCGGAAGTGCAGACGCGCTTGTATCACCTTGGTATTGTTGAATATCATCAAGGCTCCTTGAGGGAGATATGTGGGAAGATGATGGAAAACATCATCGCTTACCTCGCCGTGCTTATAGACCAGCAGTTTGCTGTGGTCGCGCTGGGCGATAGGAAATTTTGCGATGCGCTCATCCGGTAAATCATAGTTATAATCACTAATTTTAATGTGTTTTGTATCCATTATTTATTTTACTTTTGAACTTTTATTTCTGTACTAAAGATAAGCCATCTGGCAGGTGGCATAAAACACAACCATGATAAGGGTAAATATCACTACGGTCATTATTTTATCTACATCATCATAGTCGTAACCCGTACTCGTATACTGGTTGGAAATATACTTAATCTTTGGGGAGATGCGGTAATACATCCTGATGTAGATAAGATAAACGACAACTCCCACCACAGCTCCGATAGCCAGACCGCAAAGAATGTCGACCGGATAATGAACACCTAGATAAAGACGGGTCCAGCAGTTTACGAGCGACCATAATAACAGGGCCCACGTAACCAGTTTGCTGCGGATAAGCAACGAGAAGAAGATGGCTATAGAAAGCGTATTAGCCGCATGAGCCGAACAGAAGCTGAAACTCTTGAGGCGCATATTGTCAACCACCTGGACCGTATACTTGAACATCGGGTCGCTGGAAGGTCTGCATCTTTCAGCCAGCGGTTTGATGATTCCATCCACCAGTCCATCAGCCAGAAAGATACAGAGCACCGCTCCTCCAACCACGAGCGCAATCTGCCCCATCATCTCGTTGTTTCTTATCACAACAACGAAGAGGACGACATAAAGCGGAATCCATGTCCAACCCGATGTAAGCGCCATCGCCATCTGATCGAGCCAGACATTCTCGCTGCCGTTAAACACATGCAACAGCTGCATGTCAAAATCTTGTATTCTACTAAAATCCATTCTCTTTATTTTAATCAGATTTTATCTTAATCAGATTTCCTCAATTGCCTTGGTTTCAATCCAGCCTTCTCTGCCGTCTCCAACCTTGATTCCACGCCAGCCTTTCATCGCCTTATCGGTAATATCAACGCGGGTTCCTTCATGCAGCAGGAAGAGGTCAGCACTCGTCTTGGCTGGAGTTTTCTTCACATTGACCGAAGGAGCGATGATGATGGCTCCCGTGCGGTTAATGAGCATCTGCCGCTGCTGGTAAGCAAAGAGATTGCTCAGCAGGAAGACTGCCACGAAGAAGATTCCACCGAAGAAACCAATCTTGCGCAACACGATATGCGGACCGAAGAGATAAACCAAGACCAGAATCAGCGCCATGATGATGGCAATGATGCCTGTCTTAGCCCAACAGTCAACACTCGTAAAGTTAACCAGCGCCTTCCACCAGGTTACGAAGAACATCTCGCTTTCCGGAGTAATCTTATCGATGGTTTTGCTACGTGCAAACTGAAGGTTGAAGCTGATGTCTTCATCGCCTGGCGAGAGCAGATGGGCACGCTCATAATTGAGCACAGCCTTGGTAATATTGTCTGTACGGTAATAAGCATTGCCCAAGTTATAGTAAACTTCGGCAGAAACACCATAATTGTTCAATATTTCCTCATAGTCGCGTATGGCCTGCTGATAGTTACCTTTCTGATATTCCGTATCAGCATTGTTCTTGGTTACAGCGCCTGCAGAAACAGAGCAGCCCAACATCACCATGATCATCATGACGAACGAATATCCGGTTGCACTCTTCTTGCGCTGCTTACGCGTTGCATTGATAGCATTTTCTATATCCATAATAGCAGTCATTGCTGATTCGAATGTACGGTTCATATTGCCGGCAGGGTCGCCCGGCGCATAGCGTTCAAACTCACATTCATCGAGCGCAGTTGTAAACTTCTCGATAGTTCTCTCCTCAACGCAATGTTTTTCGAGCATAGCCTGGATGTTTTCACGTGAGAGCTTTTCGGCAGGCATGTTGAGCTTGTAGCTTACATAACCCCACAAAGCACGGAGCACTTCATCGTAGAATTCTTCCTGCTTGCCACCGAGCATCAGCAGATGAGCCTTCTTCAGGCGCTTAGTTGCTATCTTGTTTGCCTTGTTGGAACGGACCTTTACAAGGTCGGCATTCTCGAGAGCACGGCGGCGGAAGACTATGAGCAGGGCAAAGAAGGCTGCCAATGGAACCAGCAGACTGGTCCAGTAGCCGAAGCTTCCGTAAAACATATCGTCAATATCATGGAGCTTAGACTTGCCCAGTTTCAGCGCATGAATGTCCTTATCCTTGTTGCTGAAATCTGATGTTTCATTATCTGAAGTTCCATCGCCCTTCTCCACATTCAGCGTAAACGGCTGGGTCTTGATCGTCTTGTACTTGTTAGCCGAAGTATCATAATAGGTGAATTCTACCGCAGGAATGGTATAATTTCCCTGATTACGAGGCACAGCCAGGAAGTCATAAATCATATTGCCTTCTACGCCATTGGCTGTAAGGCGGGTCTTGTCTGTCACCTTCGCATCGTACTTGTCAAAATCCTTAGGGAAGGTAATGACAGGCTGCTTGAGCAGCTTCAGGTTTCCGATTCCTCCTACCACTACACGGATGGTGATAGGTTCTCCAGCCTTTACTTCCTTCTTGTCGATGGAAGCAGTAATATTAAATTTACCTACACCGCCCGAGAAGTTGGCAGGGCGCTGAGGCAACGGATCAACCTGAATTTTCACACTAGGAGCTATAATATCTTTCTTTACTTCAACATAGCCGGAGCCACCATTGAAGAAAGCTTCCATCGGGTCAACATTTCTGTTCTGCTGAACTACGATTCCCTTGAAGGTAATGGCTGGAATAGTGAGGTTTCCCGTCATCTGCGGATACATAACATACTGGCTCCATGTAACGCATCGGTAAGGTCGGCCGTTTACGGTTTCAGTATGGAAAGTCTTCTGCTGAGGCAGCGGAACTTCCTGGTTGTGGAATCCCTTCAGGTCAGGCATCTTGCCTTCCAACTGGGTAAGGTCTACCTGCGTGTAAACCTTATAAGTAAGGAGCACCGGTTCCTGTTCGTGAACACGTCGCTTGTTGGCTGTAACCTTGATGAAGAGGTCGCGGCCTGATATTCTTGATCCGGCAGTTCGCATACGTGGTTCATTATAATCATTCTGTCCGTGCATGGAAGGTGCACCGTTGTTACGTGCAGCATGGCCAGAAACCGTAATCTTAACCGGATGGGAAGAGAGTTTCTTACCATTTACGATGGCATGAGAGGCACCAATGCCAAAGGTTCCGTTCTTAGCTGCGTAGAGCGTATAGGTAATGGTTACCGACGATGAAGAGGAAGTATGGCCATTGATCATCTGATAACTGGACTGCGATGAGGTGTAAGGACCTGCGATTACCTCAAGTCCTTCTCCTACTCCGCCCAGACGGAATTCCTCTACATCACGTGTATTGATGGTATAGGCCACACGGAAGTTTTCGCCCGCCGCCACGTGTGTTGGTGCCGACACACTGATACGCTGGGCTTTCAGCTGCAAACTGAAGCCCAGAAGCATTGCCCATATAATAATAAAACAACCTATATGTTTCATGTTCAAATTTATTATGCTCGTTGTATTATTTTACTTTTTACCAGTTTTTCTCATATTGCTTTCTGCGAGGCTGACTCATCGCTTTCTGCATCTTGCGCTTCGTATCCTTCTCCTGCTGGATGGCAGCGTTCAAGAGTTGTTCAGCATTATCTTTGCTCATCTTGTCCTGATTGTTCTGATTCTGCTGATTGTTCTTATTCTGGTTGTTCTTGTTTTTGTCGTTCTTGTTCTTGCTTTTATTCTGATCTTTGTTCTGATTGTCTTTGTTCTTGTCCTTGTTTTTATCCTTTTTGTTCTTATTCTTATCGTTTTGCTTGTTCTGCTTCTGGTTTTTGAGCAGTTTCTTGCAGAGGGCAAGATTATATCGGGTTGCATTGTCCTGCGGATTGCAGCGCAGGGCGTTCTCATAACATCCTATGGCCTGCGCATATTGCTGATGCTGCTGCATGACCACCCCCATATTGTGGTAACTTCTGGCGCGTCGCATCTTGTTCGTTTCCAGTTTCGAAGCATTCTCAAACTGTATCATTGCCATCGAATCCTTCTGCTGCATCATCAGGGCGCAACCCAGATTATAGACAGCCTGCGCATTCTTCTGGTTCTTGGAGATAGCCTTGCGATATTGCGTTTCGGCTGCAGCCCACTTCTGTTTATGATAGGCGCGGTTTCCCTGGCGGATGAAGTTGCGGTCGTTCTGTGCTCCCACCTTCGCCAAGCCCAGCACCATCAGGGCAAAAACCAATATATATCTTAAATATCTCATTCTTATTATATAATAATGTATAAACGTTTATCAGAAAGGCTTCCTGATGTCTTTCTTAAAAAACTTGATGTTTCTGAGCAGAGGATTCTTTACCTCCAGCAGACAGATTTCGATGATAAGCAACAGGATGACGAGAATACCTACAGCCTGGAACTGTTCATCATAGGCGCTGTAAACCACACTCGTTACATCGCCTTTCTGCAATTTGGCAATATCATCATTCAATGCTCTTTCCGCATCGCTGGTATTATCTACATGAATGTACTGACCCTTGCCTGCCTGGGCAAGTTCCTTGCACATCTGCTCATTCAGGGCGGTCATTACGGTGTTGCCCGCATTGTCCTTCAGATAAGAGCCGTCGCCCATAGGGATTGGTGCTCCCTTGGTGTTACCTATGCCCAGAATAAAGACATTGATTCCTTTCTTGTTGGCAGCAGCCGCTGCCTCCTGTGCGCCAGGCTCATGGTTTTCGCCATCGGTAATAACGATGATGGCTCTGCCCACATTCTCCTGCTGGGTGAAACTCTTTGAAGCCAAATCGATGGCAGCTCCGATATTGGTTCCCTGTGTCTGGATAAGACCAGGGGTTATGTTCTGGAGAAACATCTTTGCCGAAACATAATCGGTGGTGATTGGCAACTGCACGAAAGCATCGCCTGCAAAGACGATGAGTCCAATCTTGTCGTTGTTAAAGTTGTCGACCAGATTTTCGACAAGCATCTTACTCTTGTCCAAACGGGATGGAACCACATCCTGACAGAGCATGGAATTTGAAATATCGAGGCAGATGATGGTTTCAATACCATGTCGCTTATCGTGAGAAATCTTGCTGCCCATCTGCGGGCGAGCTACCATCACGATAAGAAGCGCCAAGGCTGCGAGCATCAGCACAAACTTCACTGTAGGGCGATATTTAGAGATGTTGGGCATGAGCTGTTTCAGAAGCTCCGGATCGCCGAGTTTCTTCAGTTTAGCCTTTCTTCTTCTCCATCCTATCAGCCTGATCAGAATCAGTACTGGTATAATCCACAACAGCCAGAGAAATATAGGATCTTCAAATCTTAACATTTTCTATTCTAATTATATCTTCTATTCGATTATCCGATAATCAGTAAAATATCTCCGATAACTGGTAAAATATCTCCGAAAGATAGCGGAATATCTCCGATAATCAGCAAAATATTTCAGCTTCCGGATTACGGAATTCTTCTGAACCAGGTGATGCGGAGCAGGATTTCTACCAGCAATACCAGGAGAGCTGCCAAGGCGAATGGCTGATAAGCTTCATAGCGCTTAGCGAAATGCTTGACATTAAACTTGGTTTTTTCCAGTTTATCAATGTCCTTGTAAATCTTCTTCAGCTCGTTATTGTTCGTAGCGCGATAGAAATTACCATCGGTTGTCTGCGCAATGTCGCTCAGCGTCTTCGTATCTATCTCTACCGGAATATTGACGTACTGTACTCCTCCTGCCACAGGCATTGGATAAGGAGCCACCTTGTTGGTTCCTACACCGATGGTGTAAACACGTATTCCGTAGCTTTTGGCAATCTCTGCTGCGGTCATTGGCGAGATTTCACCCATGTTGTTACTGCCGTCGGTAAGAAGAATCACAACCTTCGATTTTGACTTAGAATCCTTCAGGCGGCTCACGGCATTGGCCAATCCCATTCCCACTGCAGTACCATCGTCAATCAGTCCCCGGGCGGCAATATCCGTACGGGTTGCCTGCAAGAGGCGCAACAGACTGGCATGATCGGTTGTCATCGGGCACTGGGTGAAAGCTTCACCGGCAAAGATAGTCAGACCGATGTTGTCGTTCGGTCTTCCTGAGATGAATTCTGTAGCCACATCCTTAGCCGCTTCCATACGGTTCGGTCTCAAATCTTCGGCAAGCATAGAGGTGGAAACGTCCATCGCCAACATAATGTCAATGCCTTCTACCGTCTTGTTGTCCCAAGCCGTATGCGTCTGCGGACGAGCCATCGCACAGACGATGAGCACGAAGCAGATGCATCTCAGCACCATTGGCAGATGGATGAGACGCACACGCAGGCTCTTCGGAGCATATTGATACTTTTTCGTGTCGCTCATGCGCATGGTTGGCGCATTCTTCTTCCTGTAGAGGAAATACCATAATATATAAGGTATCAGCAACAGGAGCAACAGAAAATAGCCTTTACTTGCAAATTCCATTTCTTTATTTTTCTATTTATAGCCAGGCAAAGAGTTTCGGAATAAACCGCTTTGCCCGGCAAAACGTTTCATAAGTACACCCTGCCTTACATCAACAGCATGGCTGACTGATAAATGATGTAACCCAACAGAGCCAGACCTACGATGGCTCCTATCCAGAGGAGCGACTTGATGAGGCGGCGCTGAGATTGCGTCTTCTGCTCTTCGTTGGTCAGCTGCGGAACCACCTTTTCTTCTGTAGGTTTCTCATCTGTCTTGGTCTGGTCGATGAAGTTGATGGCATTCACCAGGTTTGCGTCGTTCTCATTCACCAGAGTTTCATATTTGGCAAACTTCACGAGATCGGCAGTTTGGAAGAGTTCCTTCAGTTCATCTATCATCTTCTGGTCGCCTGCTTCGCGCAAACGTTCGATGATTTCGGCACTGGTCATCTCCATGGCATTGAATCCGAAACGGCTCACGATATATTCTCTCAGCGTATTGGTAAGCTGGGTGTAGTAAGCCTTCTGTGTTTCCTGATTCTCAACGTGCTGCTGCTTGATGACGTTGATTTGATTCAGCGCCTTTTCATGAGCCGGAACACGTTTTACGATGCGGATATGGGTGATGATTGGCTTATTGTTCTTCAGTCTGTTGCGCAGATAAAGCCATGCGCCACAGAGGATTAACAGCAATAGACTCAACCAGAACAGCGCACTCCATTCGCTCCAGGAGAAAGGATTATCCTGAACATCCTTGGGCGGATAGAACTGGTTGGGATGAACCGTATCTACAGGCACGGTGAGCACCTTCAGCGCAAGCTGGTTGCCATGACAGTTCTTGCCGTTTACCTTCACATTGAGCGCAGGAATCACGTACACCTTTTCATCAAATGAAGTCAGCGTATAGTCGCGACTCACCACCATTCGGTCGTCGCCTATGTGCGAAGTGTCGCCCTTACTCTGCTCTACCACTTCCACTCCCGGCGTAATTTGCTGCTGCGGCTTGAAAGATGGCAGTTGCACCTTATCGCCCTGCTTTACCGAAGCCTTCAGATGCAGCACAGTCTGCTGTCCTATCAGTATCTGGAGCGAGTCGATGCGTTGCTCTACCTGCTGGGCTTGAGCTAAGCCTGAGCATCCCAGGAGAGCGAGCGACAATATGATATTCTTTACTTTAAACATAGTTTCTTTACTTTGAGCTTTCGGTTTATCAGCCCCTCTGCTTGAAAAGCATCAGGAGCGCCTTCGAGAAGTCCTCGTTAGTGGCAATCGAAGTCCAGTCGACCTTGCTTTTGGCAAAGTCGGTTTTCAGATTCTCCTGCTGCATCAGCCATTGCTGGGTATGAGCCATTCGCAGTTTCTTCGAACTTGTATCAATATACATTTCGTGTCCGGTTTCTGCATCCATCACCTTGAGCAGTCCTACATCAGGCAGCACCTTGGCACGCGGGTCGTAAACCTGAATGGCTACTACATCATGTTTCTGGTTGGCAATCTGCAGCTGATGCTGGAAATCCTTATGATCGTAGAAGTCGCTGATTACGAAAGCCGTGCAGTGGCGTTTCATCACGCGGGTGAAATATTCCAGGGCGCAGCCGATGTCGGTACGCTGGCTTTGCGGCTGGAAGTTGAGCATTTCCCTGATGATATAGAGAATATGCTTTCTTCCTTTCTTAGGCGGAATGTACTTCTCGATACGGTCAGAGAAGAAGATGACACCTATCTTGTCATTGTTCTGAATGGCACTGAAGGCGAGTGTGGCAGCAATCTCAGTAGCCAGATCGCGCTTCATTTGCTTCATCGTACCGAAATCGAGCGACCCGCTGACGTCTACGAGCAGCATCACGGTAAGTTCCCTTTCCTCTTCAAACACCTTGACGTAAGGCTTATGAAAGCGGGCGGTCACGTTCCAGTCGATGTCTCTCACATCATCGCCATACTGATATTCGCGCACCTCGGCAAAGGCCATTCCCCTACCCTTGAAGGCAGAATGATACTGACCAGCGAAGATGTTCTGACTCAGTCCGCGAGTCTTGATTTCTATCTTCCGAACCTTTTTTAAGATATCTTGTGTATCCAAAATCCTAAACTATTAACTATAAACTATTAACTGTTAACGATCAAGGCACTTCCACCTTATTAATGATGCGGCTTACGATTTCCTCGCTTGTCACATTGCTTGCCTCAGCCTCGTAAGAAAGGCCGATACGATGGCGCATTACGTCATGAGCCACAGCTCTTACATCCTCTGGAATCACATAGCCGCGATGCTTGATAAACGCATAGGCTCTGGCTGCCTTGGCAAGAGAGATGCTGGCACGAGGACTGCCGCCGAAGGTAATCATATCTTTCAGTTCGCCCAGTCCGTAGCGCTCAGGATAACGTGAAGCAAAGACGATATCGGCAATATACTGTTCAATCTTCTCATCGAGATAAACCTCGTTTACAATCTTGCGAGCCTTCAGAATCTCCTCAGCTGATGTTACAGGAGTAACCTCAGGAAGTCCGCCCTGGATATTCTCGCGGATGATGAGTTTCTCCTCTTCCAGTGTAGGATAATCAATGATTACCTTCAGCAGGAAACGGTCTACCTGTGCTTCAGGCAACTGATAGGTTCCTTCCTGTTCGATAGGGTTCTGTGTAGCCATTACCAGGAACGGACTAGGCAGTTTGAAGGTTTCATCGCCAATGGTAACCTGATGTTCCTGCATTGCCTCGAGCAGCGCACTCTGCACCTTGGCTGGGGCACGGTTAATCTCATCTGCCAAAACGAAATTGGCGAAGACTGGACCGCGCTTTACATGGAAAGCCTCATCTTTCTGTGAATAAATCTGAGTTCCCACCACATCGGCAGGCAACAGATCAGGAGTAAACTGAATGCGGCTATAGTCGGAGCTGATAAGCTGTGACAATGTCTTGATTGCAAGTGTCTTCGCCAGTCCAGGTACACCCTCAAGCAGGATATGACCATCAGAGAGAAGACCGATAAGAAGGCAATCTACGAGGTGTTTCTGACCTACGATAACCTTATTCATGCCCATTACCAGATTGGTAACAAACTGACTTTGTTGTTCTATCCGGATATTCAATTCGCGGATATCAATAGCTTCTGCCATAATTCTATATTTTTACGTTTAATTTCTTAATTCAAACAATATATTTCCAAAACTGAACGCAAAAGTACTCAAATTAAGCCACAAAAGCGAAAAAAGCTATCTAAATAATATTAAAAATGTTTCATAAAAGCTATTTTTAGGTTCTTTTAAAGAATAGCTTTTATGAAACAAACGAGATTTCAAATATTTTATCTGTTTTTATGCTTCATGTACCATGGATGAACCAAGAAATTGTACACCAGTAACGATACGATTGTTGCAAGAAGTGCATAGTGCAACATCCCTGATTCAACCATATTATATACAGGATGATCTACGTCAAAATGCGCTCTCGCCGGAATATTATGGAACAGGAATCCGAGACCGAGTCCCAAGCTCAATCCCAATTCCCAAGCCAGGAAGAACGAATTCACGCTCGTGCCGCGCTGGCAATGTTTGGCAAGCTTGATATAGAAGAGCAGAAAACGGCTTCCGATAATTCCCAAGCTGAAACCCAACAAGGCTGGAACCAAGATTTCTACGGCAAACTCCTGACTTGCGAACGAAATCAGCTGAGCTGCTCCCAGCAGTACCAGACCTACTATTATCTGGCTTTTCAGATCTGCATCAGCAAAGACAAACTTTTCTGCCAGGAACGCCAAGACCATTCCTCCGAAAATCATCAGAAAGATGCCAGTAGGATGTGGCACAGAAAAGTATAATCCCGCAGAAAAAGTAATCAGGATGATATTGACAAACAGCGGAGTTCCCTGTGGCAGATAGAAGCGGTCGAGGCTGAAAGTCTTAATTCCTTCAGCAGGTGCCTTAAAAGGAAACTTGGCGCGAGAAACCAACACGAAGGCTCCCAAAGCCAGCAACGAAGCCGTAGGGAAAACATAGCCCATGCCGAAATAGTTGTAAACAAAACATGCCACCAAGGGTCCTACGGCTATTGAAAAGCGGGCAAACCAGGAGGTAATATAATTAGCCTCGGTGCGCTGGAACGACTCGCAGGAATCAATAACCAGCGTACTGGCAAGCGACATCTGAGCCAGCCCCAGAAATGCTCCTAACAGGAAACGGACCGCCAGGAGAATCTCAAAAGAAAACCTGATGTTCCAGAACGTATCCAGATAGTAAAGAACCGAAAGGCAAACAACTACACCTAAAATGGAAAGTTGGCAGACCATATTCCTGCGGTAGCGCTGCACCAGATAAGAGCAGAAGCCGCCAAACAGGAAAAGTCCAAAGCCGTATGCAAGAAGCACACACCCTATCTGCCACATCTGATACTTCTCCTGAAGCAGGAAATAAGGAATAGCAAAAACGAGCATGTACACACTCGACATCAGCAAGAGATTGGCAAAGCATAATCGCCAGAAGTCCTTGTGCCACAGCTTGATATGTACTGGTGTATTTTGTGTATCCATTATTCTAAACTCTTTTATGAATCTATCGTATTTATACTCTCTTACACTTCACTAAAAAGAGAGTTAATGTTAGTAACTCTCTTCAGCGCTAGGATAATCTACGGTCTTCACCGCATCAATATAAGCCTTCACACCCTTGGTCATTTCCTCGCCTACCTGAGCAAAGTGGCGCAGGAACTTAGGCTTGAAACCCTGTGTCATTCCGAGTGCATCAGCATAAACCAGGACCTGTCCGTCGCAGCCGTTACCAGCACCTATTCCAATCGTTACAGCCTTCACCTTCTTGCTTACTTCAGCAGCAAGCTTAGCAGGAACCTTCTCCAGCACGATGGCAAAGCAGCCTGCTTCGTCCAGCGCAATGGCATCGCTGATAAGTTTCTGTGCCTCAGCCTCTTCCTTGGCACGAATGCCATAACCGCCAAACTTATTAACGCTCTGCGGGGTAAGTCCGAGATGGCCATGAACCGGGATTCCGGCATTAACCAGCGCCTTAACGGTTTCGCAGATTTCTACGCCGCCTTCCAGTTTCAGAGCGTCTACACCCGTTTCCTTCATCATGCGGCAAGCATTGCGCAGCGCCTCTTCCTTGCTGATCTGATAGCTGCCGAAAGGCATGTCGCAAACCACGAAAGCATGCTGGCAGGCACGTGCCACGCTGCGGGCGTGATAAATCATCTGGTCTACGGTAATCGGCAATGTGTCTGCATTTCCTGCCATCACATTGCTGGCCGAATCACCTATTAATATAGAGTCAATTCCTGCAGCATCTATAATTCCGGCTGTTGTAAAGTCGTATGCTGTCAGCATGGTTACTTTCTCGCCAGCCTTCTTCATTTCTGCGAAGGTCTTGGTGGTAATTTTCTTCTTGTCAGTAGATAAATATCCCATTTTTTATTTTGTTTTATTTATTGTTCTGCGTTGAATCTATTTCGCATTCTCCACGATGCGCTGCAAGTCAGCAAAGCTGAAACCTCTGTAATCATCTATCACATAGTCGGATAGCGGCTGGATGGCTTCTCTGCTGTTCGTTGTGGCAAGACCTAGTGTGAAGGCTCCTGAAGCTCTCACCGCCTTCAGTCCGTTAAAGCTGTCTTCCAGCCCTACACAGTCCTCCGGTTCCACACCGAAATAGGCTGCACCTTTCAGATAGCAGTCTGGATGAGGCTTGCTCTCGGCGAAATCCTCGCTGGTCAGCACGCGGTCGAAATAAGCCTTGAATTCCGGGTGACGTTCATAAACATTCAGCATCTTCTGAATGTTGCTGCTCGTTACCACAGCGCATTTTACGCCATGCTGCTTCAAGTCGCTGATGAAGTCTTCGAACCCTGCAATATATTCATACTGCATGGTCTTTTCAAACTCATCCAGTCGGGCTGTAATCTTAGCCTGTTCCTCCTTTGCGCCTGTAAAACCTTCGATGTGGGCGAAGACGGCTTCATCGGTGAAATACTTGTCGTAAATCTGAACCAGAGTCTGTCCTTTGATGCGATATTCGAAATCGGGCATTTCCGGATGATACTCCCTGCCTATCATTCCCCAGAAGATGGAGTACTGTGATTCTGTGTCGAAAACCACGCCATCCAGATCGAAGAGTGCTGCTTTTATCATATTTCCTTGTCTGTTTTTATCTATTTTTGCTTAAATTATATTGAAAACGGGTGCAAAGTTACGCAAAAAACTTAATATACGAGCATAATCTGACAGATTTTGATGTTTTTATTACGTGTTTTCCGATTTTTTACACTACCTTTGCAGAAAAATCAGTAGAAATAAAGAAGAATACATATAATTATATGATAGAAATAATAGAGAAATACTTCCCGAACCTCACGGAAGAGCAGAAAAAGCAGTTCGAGGCACTCGATGCATTATACCGCGACTGGAACAGCAAGATCAATGTCATCAGCCGCAAGGACATCGATAATCTGTACGAGCACCACGTGCTCCATTCTCTGGCAATAGCCAAAGCCATCCATTTCCGTCCGGGCACGGAGATTCTCGATTTCGGCTGCGGCGGAGGTTTCCCGGGCATTCCGCTCGCTATCCTCTTCCCTGAATGCAAGTTCAAGCTGATAGATGGAACGGGCAAGAAAATCAGAGTCTGCAACGAGGTGGCTACGGCCATCAATCTGCAGAATCTCAAGGCAGAGCACCTGCGCGGAGAGGACGAAAAAGGCAAGTACGATTTCGTGGTAAGCCGTGCGGTAATGCAGCTTCCTGACCTGATGAAGATTATCAAGAAAAACTTTAAGCAGAAGGGACAAAACGCTCTGCCTAACGGACTTCTGTGTCTGAAGGGCGGCAATCTGAAAGAAGAACTGAAGCAATACTTCAAGATTTCAGAAATCACTCCGCTCAGCACTTTCTTCGATGAAGAATGGTTCAGCCAGGACAAGCAACTGGTTTACGTTCCGGCTTAGAAGAGTGAAGAGTGAAAAGTAATCATAAAGTTCAAAGTAAGAAATGTTACATATAGAAAGATTTCAAGTAAACATGTTGCAGGAAAACTGCTACGTGGTGAGCGATGAGACCAAGGAATGCGTCATCATCGATTGCGGCGCCTTCTATCCGGAAGAGCGGACGGCTATTACACAATATATTAAGGTGAACCAGCTCAAGCCCGTTCACCTGCTCGTAACCCATGGCCATCTTGACCATAACTTCGGCAACAACACCATCTACCAGGAGTTCGGACTGAAACCGGAAGTATCGGCAGCAGATGAAAACCTGATGAAGGGACTCGCCAAGCAGGCAGAAACCTTCTATCAGATGCAACTCGATTACCAGTTTCCGCCGATTGGCAGATTCTTCGAAGATGAAGAGGTCATCAAGTTCGGCAACCACGAGTTCCAGGTCATCGCCACTCCTGGCCACAGCAGCGGTTCCGTCACCTTCTATTGCGAGGCAGAGCACGTAGCCTTCACCGGCGACACCCTCTTCCACAGCTCTATCGGCAGAACCGATTTCCCTGGAGGCAGCATGTTCCGCATCATCAACAGTCTGCGCCATCTCGGTCAGTTGCCTGACGAAACCCAGGTTCTCCCGGGTCATGGCGAATACACCAGCATAGGCGAAGAGCTCGCTCACAATCCTTATATGGACCGTTAAAACAGCATTTTTAAAAAGTCAGGAGATTTATCAGCGATGATCAAGAAATCGAATACAGAGAAGATCATTCTCGGCATTGACCCCGGAACCAACGTGATGGGCTATGGCGTAATCCGCATCATCGGCAACAAGGCCGAACTGATGGTGATGGGCGTCATCGACATGCGCAAGGAGAGCGATCCCTATCTCCGGCTGGGCAAGATCTTCGACCGCGTAACCGGCATCATCGACAGCTATCTGCCCGATGAGATGGCCATCGAAGCCCCCTTCTTCGGCAAGAACGTGCAGTCGATGCTCAAGCTGGGCAGGGCACAGGGCGTAGCCATCGCAGCCGCCATTCATCACAGCGTTCCTATCCACGAATATGCGCCGCTCAAAATCAAGATGGCCATTACAGGACAGGGACAGGCTTCGAAGGAACAGGTGGCGGGAATGCTGCAGCGACTGCTCCATATTCAGCAAGACGAAATGCCGAAGTTCATGGACGCTACCGATGCACTGGGGGCAGCCTACTGCCACTTTCTGCAGATGAACCGCCCGGAGACCGACGCCAAGCACTACAGCAGCTGGAAAGACTTTGCAACAAAGAATCAGAGTAGAATAAAAAAATAAGAGAGATGCAAAAGATTATTAGCATTAAAAATGGTGTTACCCGTATGCCTGAATGGCGTATGGCAGACCCCGTAAACTTCGAGGCGTGCGATGGTGAACACATCGCTATCGTAGGTCCGAACGGTGGAGGAAAATCAATGTTTGTTGACATCATCGTAGGTCGCCACCCACTCCTGATGCACGACCCTGATTACGATTTCTCACCTAGTCAGAAGACAATGGTGAGCGACAACATCAAGTATATTACCTTCCGCGACACCTACGGAGGCGATAACGACCGCACTTATTTCCTGCAGCAGCGCTGGAACCAGCTCGAAATAGACGAGAACACGCCTATCGTAAAGGACAAGCTGGAAGAAGCCTACCGGATGGCAGGCGAAGACACTCCGGAGCGCAGAGCCCTGCAGCAGCACATCTACGAACTCTTCCACATGCAGCACCTGATGGACAAATACACCATCCTGCTCTCAAGTGGCGAGCTCCGCAAGTTCAAACTTGCCTCTACCCTCTTCTCAGAGCCTCGCGTGCTCATCATGGACAATCCGTTTATCGGACTCGATGCTGAAACCCGCGACCAGCTCAAGGAACTGCTCAAGACCCTCTCTTCAGAGCGAGCCCTGCAGATTATCCTCGTACTGAGCAAGAGCGATGATATTCCCGACTTCATCACCCACGTGGTAGAAGTAAAGGATATGAAGGTTCTGCCTAAGGTAACCCTCGCCGAATATCTTGCCGGCAGAGAATCCGTGCCTGCCCATGTGCTGAGCCCGGAGCTGGAACAGGCCATCGTAGACCAGCCTTACAGCGACCGCGAATATCACACCCAGGAAGTGGTGAAGATGAACAAGGTGCGCATTCAGTATGGCGAGCGAATCATCCTCAACGACCTCGACTGGACCGTGATGAACGGCGAACGATGGGCTTTGAGCGGACAGAACGGAGCCGGAAAAAGTACGCTCCTCAGTCTGGTTTGTGCCGATAATCCGCAGAGTTATGCCTGCGACATCACCCTCTTCGACAATCCTCGAGGCAGCGGCGAAAGCATCTGGGACATCAAGAAACACATCGGCTACGTATCGCCTGAGCTTCACCGCTCTTACCAGCGCGACTTGCCAGCCATCCGCATCGTGGCAAGCGGCTTGATGGATTCCGTAGGCCTCTATGTAAAGCCGAAGGAAGAAGATATGGACAAGTGCCGCTTCTGGATGAAAGTCTTCGGACTGGAAGGTCTTGAAGACCGTGGTTTCCTGAAGCTCTCCAGCGGCGAACAGCGCCTCGTTCTCCTGGCACGAGCCTTTGTCAAGGATCCGGAACTGCTGATTCTCGATGAACCGCTCCACGGACTCGACAACCGCAACCGCCGTCTTGTAAAAGACGTCATCGAAGCCTTCTGTCGCCGCCAGAACAAAACCATGATTATGGTAACGCATTATAAGGAAGAATTGCCAGCGTGCATCGACCACAGCATCTTCCTCTTGCGCCACACCAACGATTAAAAAGAATTGATAATTAATAATTTCAAAAAGATGAGATACATAATATTATTATTTGCGCTCACCCTCAGCATAGCTAAGGCAAGCGCCCAGGATGTATTAAACGAGGTGCTCCGCACTTCTGATGCAATCCTCAACGACACCACGAAGAGCATGGACGAGCGCCGTACAGCCCTCTTCAAGTTTGACGCAATGACCTACATGCGCAGCAAGATTCTGCCACCGTATGTAATGCTCGACAAAAATCTGAGCAAGGACACCTTGAACATAAAGGTTCGCTATCTCAACGAGCAGGCCTACGCCATGAGTGTTTATATTACGCTCTACCAGAAGCGACTGAAGGAGGCTTCAAACAAGAACAAGCCGCTCGTAACCCAGTTTTTCAAGCAGGCAACCATCGACCACAAGGCATTTAAGGATGCAGATACAGAGTTTACCCTGGCTTATTACAACACCCCGGATGTTCCTACTCCTTTCTGCCTCGACTGCGATTGGGTTTCAACCTTGGCATTTATCCGCAGCATCGACTGGTCAAAGCTTTAAGAAAATTCAAATATTTTTAAGTTATAATCGGTCTTCAAAAAGACCAACTGTACAAACCTCTTCCTTAGCTGTTGATTTGCTGAGGGAGAGGTTTTCTTTTAAAAACACATGATTTACTGAAGTTTCGCATGTAGGCTCCACACGCCCTGCAAGGGCAAAAACTTTAGAATTCCAGGCAATTAGAAAAGCTTTCACACTATCATTCAAACAGTTACAAACGTATGCAAACACAGGTCGTTTTTTTTTTTAAAAAGCGGATTCTAAACTTCATGCAAAAAGCTTAATGACCTTGACCTTAATGACCAAAAATGACATATTATCAACTCAATACCTATAAGCATCCTCCCAATACTCATTTTGCAAATGTAAAGTATTTATACCACAAACAAACATTCAAAAACTGGTGTTCCCCGGTCATTAAGGTCAAGGTCATTAAGGTCATTAAGGGTTTCGGGGGGAACGGAATATATACTGTCTCTTATACACATCTCCGAGCCCACGAGACTAAGGCGAATCT
>ENA-OYZY01000092-OYZY01000092.1-human-gut-metagenome-genome-assembly--contig:-NODE-92-length-29046-cov-6.805595_pt1 | contig 29046 bp, 30 predicted proteins | sample MGYA00244201_ERZ653486 | MGnify/ENA primary metagenome ERZ653486 (study PRJEB26926, sample SAMN06165000) | human gut metagenome | biome: ENVO:00009003; feature: ENVO:2100002; material: ENVO:00002003...
TGGGCTCGGAGATGTGTATAAGAGACAGATGTTATAATTCAAAATGTTTTATTTGAAAGTGGTAATTATATTGATTCTCTAAAAATATATGAGTCGTTGCAAATAGATATAATAGTTGTTACAGATATAGGTGTGTTTTGCATTGAAGCTAAATGGATTAGTGATACTAAATATACGAGGATTTCGGGAGGCGCACTTTCGAAATCATGGACGTTAAAAACTAAAAGAGGAACTACGAATAGTGATATAAATGGATTAAAACAGAATTATAGGCATTATATGTACTTGAAAGAAATGTTTGCAAAAGAAAAGGTTGATTGCCCTATATATCAAATGACGGTGATTGGTGGTTTGGAAAGAAAAAAAATAGCCGTTCAGCAATTTATAGATGCAAATTTGGTGGATGAAAAAGAGATAGTTGATAGAGTAACATACATAAAAAATAGAAATAAAAACAAGAATGTTAATGTGAAGCAGGTTGTGAATATAATAAATGATTGGAAATGTACAATCGAAGGAGCGGATATTCTTCATTTAGTTTATGCACGCAATATTGCAAAGAAAAAATTGCCAGCTAGATGTAAAAAGATTATGCGCAGTTTATAATTCATGAGAGGTATCAATATGAATTATTGTTGTTAGAATAGCAATACCTAAATTTTTACAAGAAAAACATGCCATCAGGGGCCATTGTTAAAAAGTTTTGTTTATTATTTAACGATATCCAAAAGTTTCATACATATACCATTACCCCCTATCCGTTTGATTGATGTTCATCTGACAGACAAACACTTCTTTTATCAAAAAGAATGTGAGGAACGTGCGCAAACTGTAGCAAAACAGAGCATTCTGGGGCAAAACAAGGAGAAACAAAACTATGATTAAAATTCTTTTCTGCTGTCATGGTAACATATGCCGTTCCACCATGGCTCAGAGCGTATTCACCCACTTCGCCCGCCAATTCCATCTCGATTCCTGTTTCGAGATTGATTCGGCAGCGACGAGTACGGAGGAGATTGGGAATCCGCCACACCATGGGACAAAGAAAAAATTACAACAGGAGCAGATTCCGTTGATTCCACATCGGGCGAGACAGATGACGCGGGCGGATTATACATATTATGATTATCTGATCGGAATGGATGGTGCGAATATCCGGAATATGACGCGGATTGCCGGTGGCAGTGATGTGGAAGGGAAGATTTACAAGATGCTGTCATTCGCGGACTATGAGAAGACGCATAGGTTGAGCGAGGCACGTGATGTAGCTGATCCGTGGTATACCGGCGATTTTGACCAGACATTTGAGGATGTTTTGGTAGGTTGCAAGGGCTTGCTCGCCTACATCATAGACAAAGAACAACTGCATAAGTAAAACAGCATTTACGAGCATTTAACATATGCGAGATAACATATTTAACAACCCCTGTTTATTATGAAATAGAAATCATAATAAATGGGGGTTTTTACATGAAGAGTATGTGGCAGATCCTGCCGGAACTATTTACATATTACAGAAGAAGGGTTTAGAAAATGGCACAGATATTATACAAAGACATCATCAAGAACAAAGAGATAAACGAATTTATCAAGAAGGGCGATGCGAATTTAGCCACGCTTGGCTATACGGAGCATTCGAAGACACATTGCACGCTGGTGGCTGAGCGGGCGGCATATCTGCTGGAGAAGTTCGGACATGCTGACGCGGAGATCGAACTTGCGAAGATTGCCGGATATATGCATGATATTGGAAATGCAGTCAATCGTGAACATCATGCCGAGTATGGCGCACTCCTTGCAAATGATATCCTGCGGCGGATGGATATGCCGTTTACAGATCGTGCAACCATCGTTTCTGCGATTGGGCATCACGACGAGTCAACCGGAGGTGCCGTGGATATTGTGTCAGCGGCGATGATTATTGCGGATAAGACGGATGTCCGCAGAAGCCGTGTGCGTTCGCGTGATAAGTCGACCTACGATATTCACGACTGGGTGAATTACGCAGTCACGGAAGCGAATCTGAAGATCAATCGGGAGAAAAGCCAGATTGCATTGGAACTCAAAATTGACGAGAAGATCTGTACGATGTATGAGTATTTCGATATTTTCCTTGGACGCATGCAGATGTGCCGGCACGGGGCGGAGTTGTTCGGAGCGAAATTCAAGCTGACTGCCAATGGCAGTAAGGTACTGTAAAATCTTCTGTGGATATTCCTGTAGAAAAATGCTATAATCACAATAATTGTAAACTGATTCCGGAGTGATTGTTTGACAATGCTCCGGTTATTTGGTTAGCAAACTATAATATAAATATGGGGGAAGCGTATGAAACTAAAATGTACAAATGTGTTGGTTACAATTGCGATGATCTGCAGTGTGCTGGCAATGATTATGAACTGGATTATTTACTTTGGACCGCAGGACAAATATGTTCAATTTTTTGGCGTGGATGTAAACAACGAACGAATCTTTGATATCCGCTGCATTATATGTCCTATCCTGACTGTGGGACTGTATATTCTTGCATGCACCATCACACGGAAATCGCAGAAGAAAAGAACCGGATTGGCGATTTCAGTCATTGTTCTTGTGAGCCATATTATTTTAAATGTATTAAATGTTGTATGTGTGGTTGCAGTAAACCGGAAATATGCCTTTTTTTATGGGGCGTCAGTGCTGGCGAAAGCTTCGATTCTGAATAATATGAGGAATTTTATGGAAAAACCATTTCATATATTGGCTATGATATTTCTGGCAATTACGATTGGAACGTTGTGCGGAAGGGATAATAACATGCAGCAGACACCATACCATGGTGATCCGATGTACCAAATGCCGAACAATGGATATAACACGCAGCCTCAATCTGGACAATCATTATAAAACTGAAAAAGGAGTTTATACAGTATGAAAATCGGAAGTCATGTTGGAATGAGCGGCAAAGAGATGATGCTTGGCTCGGTGAAGGAAGCACTCTCTTATGGCGCAAATACATTTATGTTATATACAGGAGCACCGCAGAATACGCGCAGAAAGGACGTGTCAGAGCTGCGCGTGGAAGAAGCGTGGGAGCTGATGCGGGCAAATGATATCACAGAGTTTGTGGTACATGCACCGTATATCATCAATCTGGCAAATACGGTGAAGCCGGAAATCTATCAGCTGGCGGTTGATTTCTTAAAGACAGAGATCGAGCGGACTGCGGCAATGGGAAGCAAGACGCTTGTCCTGCATCCGGGATCCCATGTGAATGCCGGTGCCGATGCAGGCATCGATAGCATTATTAAAGGGTTAAATGAAGTGCTTACCCAAGATACGCCGGTGTATATCGCGCTTGAGACAATGGCAGGAAAGGGCAGCGAGATTGGCAGAAGCTTCGAGGAGCTGGCGCGTATCTATGATGGTGTCATTTATAATGACAAGCTGCGTGTCTGCTTTGATACGTGTCACACGAACGATGCCGGATATGATGTGGCAAATGATTTCGATAGCGTGATTGAAGAATTCGACAAGATCATCGGCAAGGACCAGGTTGCGGTATTCCATATCAACGACAGTAAGAATCCACGCGGAGCGGCGAAGGATCGCCATGAGAATATCGGACTTGGTTCGATTGGGTTTGATGCGTTATACAAGATCGTATGGCATAAGGATTTCTTGGACGTACCGAAGATTCTGGAGACACCATATGTGAAATCACTTGCAGATGCGAAGAAAGCCTTTCCACCATACAAGGAAGAGATTGACATGCTCCGGAGTGGCGTGTATGATGCGGCAAGAATTACAAAGCTTGCAGAATAAGTCGTCCGAAGAAATTCAGACATATTGCGAAAACACACATGGAGCCGTCAGGCGACATGAAAAACAAAGAATCGAGAGTAGGAAATATGGCAGTCAGAGATGAAATCATAAAGACACTGGAAGAAAACAGAGGCACCTATCTGTCTGGCGAGCAGCTTGCGAAGAAACTATCTGTCAGCCGGGCAGCAGTCTGGAAGGCCATCCGCAAATTGCAGGAGGATGGATTTGCGATCGAGGGCGTGAACAACAAAGGCTACAAGCTGGCGGAGGATACGGATGTGTTGTCTGTACAGGGAACGGCGAAATATCTGGACGTCGAGTGCCCGGTACGGTTGGAAGTGTTCCGCTGTATCAACTCCACGAACCTTGCACTCCGTGAGCGGACGCAGGAGGAAGAAGGCCTGGTGCTTGCCGCGATGGAACAGACGAACGGACTCGGAAGACTGGGACGGTCGTTTATGTCGCCGGCAAATACAGGAATCTATTTCAGTATCCTGTTGAAGCCGCAGATTGCGAATCAGGAAGTGACGCTGCTCACGACAATCGCTGCTGTGGCAGTGTGCGAAGCAATCGAGAAATACACGGACAAGAAACCACAGATCAAATGGGTCAACGATATCTTTATCGATTCGCACAAGGTATGCGGCATCCTGACACAGGCAGCATTCCAGATGGAGAACTTAGACCCGGAATACGTGATCGTCGGAATCGGAATCAATCTGTATATGCCGACGGAAGGATTCGGTAAGGAACTGGAAAATATTGCCGGTTCTGTCCTGCAGGAGCAAAGCGGCGACATCAAGAATAAGATTCTGGCAGAGACACTGAACCGCTATTTCTATTACTACAAAAACTTTGCGAAGAAAGAATTCATCGCGGAATACAAGAAGCGCAGCCTGGTTCTTGGAAAAGGTATCCGTGTTGTGACAAAGGATGGTGAGCGCAAGGCAACCGCACTTGATATCGACGACATGTGCCATCTCCTTGTCGAGTACGAGGATGGCACCCGCGAAAATCTCTCAACCGGTGAAATCAGTATCCGGCTGCAGTAATACGTGATAACCAAGGAAAAATTGGATATAATATGTGTGTATGATTGATTGTTACAATTAAATAATTACAAATGAAACAATATGTAGATTCGAGTTGCACAGAATACTTATTATTAAGCAGACCATTGGAACACGCTGGTACTTAATGAGCAGGGCAATAAGAAATAAATAATTGATGTATGATATTCCTGCGAATTTAGTACCACTGCGTGTGGAAGTGAGCGAGAGCGCGTCTGCGAAGAATAAGTATTCTGTGCAACTCGGTCAGTATAGTAGGATTCGTAACTGTTTGATTTGTAAAACAACGAAAGGAGACACATATTATGAAGATACTATTTTACGATGCAGCAGCCTACGACGTGGAATCCTTCGAGAAAGAACTCACCCATTTCCCGGACATCGAGATCATCTACCACGAAGTTGATATCTCTCCGAAGACTGTATCACTCGCACAGGGCTGCGATGCAATCTGTGCATTTGTAAACTCGGATCTGAGCGCGCCGGTACTGGAGAAGCTTGCTGCAATAAATATCAGACTGGTGCTGCTTCGCTGTGCCGGGTTTAATAATATAGATTTGGAAAAGGCAAATGAACTTGGCATTACGGTGCTGCGTGTGCCGGGCTATTCTCCGGAAGCCGTTGCGGAGCTTGCGATTACACTGGCGCTTGCGGTCAACCGCCATGTACACAAAAGCTACATCAAGGTGCGGGAGAATAATTTCAGCTTAGTGGGATTAACCGGAGTGAATTTTCATGGGAAGACCGCGGGCATCATCGGGACCGGAAAGATCGGTGCTGCAATGTGCCGGATCTGCCGTGGATTTGGTATGCGCGTAATCGCGTATGATATGTACCCGAATAAAGAGCTGGAATTCGTGGAATACATGCCGCTCGAAGACGTGCTGAAGCAGAGTGACTTGATTTCCCTGCATTGCCCGCTCACAGACGAGACTTATCACATGATCAACAAGGATACGATTGCACAGATGAAGGATGATGTGATCTTAGTCAATACATCCCGTGGTGCGCTGGTCGATTCAGAGGAACTGATACAGGGTATCCGGCAGGGCAAATTCTTCGGCGTCGGTCTGGATGTCTACGAGGAAGAGGGAGACAATGTATTTGAAAACCGGGAGGACGAACTGTTACAGCATTCTATCACAGCCAGATTGCTTTCATTCCCCAATGTTATCATTACGTCCCATCAGGGTTTTCTGACGCGGGAAGCACTTGCGGCAATCAGCCGGACAACCTTACAGAATGCGGTTGATTATGAAAATAGAACCATCCATGAAGCCAATCAGGTAAAATAGATTGGACAAAATTATAACAGTCATAAGTACGGGCAGATGTATGTATCACACATATATCTGCCCATTTTTGCTGTTTTTATCAAATAGATGTGGATTTAAAAATGAATCTATGATAAAATGGCTCTTATCTGCTGTTTATAGGACAACAAAATGAAATCAGACAGCAAATAACGGACAAGATGCATGATACAGAATTCTTTATAAGAGGGTATGTGTTGTGAATCGAGTACGAAAAAAGAGAGGGAAAAAGGATGGAAGAAAAGAAGCGACACTCATTTGGTGGATCAATCGGATTCGTACTTGCGGCGGCAGGTAGTGCGGTTGGTCTTGGAAATATCTGGCGGTTTCCGTATCTGGCAGCCAAGGATGGAGGCGGATTATTCTTAGTCGTCTATATCATTCTGGCATTGACATTTGGCTACACGCTGCTGACTACGGAGATTGCGATCGGTCGAAAGACGAAACAGAGCCCGCTCACGGCATATACGAAGCTTCATGATAAATGGGGATTCTTAGGTGCTATTGCGAGTATTATACCGGTTATCATCATGCCGTATTACTGCACAATCGGTGGCTGGGTAGTAAAATATTTCTTTGTATTTTTGACAGGACATGGAGCCGACGCTGCACAGGATGGATTCTTTACCGGATTCATCACGTCACAGTGGGAACCGATTATTACATTTGTGATCTTCCTTGCGGTATCTGCATTTATCGTATTCCGTGGTGTCAATAAAGGAATTGAGTCTACATCGAAGATTATCATGCCGATCCTGCTTGTCATGATTTTGGGAATTGCAATATTCTCATTAACATTGAAAAATACAAATGATGCAGGTGAAGTAGTAACCGGTCTGCAGGGATTTAAGATATATATTGTTCCTAATTTTGAGGGACTGACAATCGGAAAGTTATTTACGGTTCTGATCGATGCACTCGGACAGTTGTTCTTCAGCTTGTCTGTGGCAATGGGTATCATGATTACATATGGTTCGTATGTGAAGGATGATGCAAACCTTGGAAAATCAATTAATCAGATTGAGATTTTTGATACGGTTGTTGCGTTCCTTGCAGGTGCAATGATTATTCCGGCTGTGTATGCATTTATGGGAACAGATGGTATGTCATCCGGACCAAGTCTGATGTTTGTATCTTTGCCAAAGGTATTTGCTGCAATGGGTGTTGCCGGAAATATAATTGGTACAATCTTTTTTGCAATGGTATTGTTCGCTGCAATTACAAGTGCGGTATCCGTCATGGAGGCAGTTGTATCATGTATTATGGATGCATTCCATACAAGCAGAACAAAAGCCGGCACAATCGAGGGAATCTTCGCACTGATCGTTGGTATCATTGTCTGCCTCGGATACAACAAGCTGTACTTTGAGTTCAAGCTTCCGAATGGTTCAACGGCGCAGATCTTAGATATCATGGATTACATCAGTAACAATCTGCTGATGCCGATCGTAGCACTTGCAACCTGTATTCTCGTCGGATGGGTCATCAAACCGAAGACTGTGATCGAAGAAGTAGAAAAGAGCGGTTGTAAAATGGGAAGAAAGCGGCTTTACACTGCTATGGTAAAGGTCATCGCTCCAATCTTCCTGATCCTGCTTTTGCTGCAGACACTCGGAATCATGAAACTGTAAACATATAGAAAAAGGAACCCGGTTTGGGTTCCTTTTTTTCGCGGAGATACATTTATAAAGTTTTAATTATATCCAACAGTTCTTTTGGAATATTCATATTTCCCCGTCCGATTCCCATCTGTATATTCGGCTTTACAACCCCGTGGAAATCCGAGCCGCCGGAGATTGCCAGCCCGTATTTGGCAGCCAGCGAGCGGAGCTTCTCACTTTCAAAGCGGTTGTTCGAAGAGTGGAATGCCTCAAGTCCTTTTAATCCGAGTGTTTTCAGATACGCCAATAACTCATCAATCTGTGCATACCCAAGATGATAGAGCAGAGGATGTGCCAGAAATGCCGCTTTGCTATAAGTCGTTAAGATGCGCATGGCAGTCTCACAGGTAACCTGTGGTTTTGGAAGGTAATATTTACAGCCGATGCCGATGTATTTGCGGAACGCGGTATCCTTGTCTTTGCAGACACCTTCCTCGACGAGAACTCTTGCGAAATGTGCCCGTGTGATGACACTGTCCGGATTGCCGTGAAGCAGCTTCTCCATCGTGACAGGGAGACCATCTGCATGCATCATCGCTACCATTTTCTCATTTCTTCCCTCACGTGCTTCCTTTAATACGGCAAGCTCTTTTTGAAGCTCTGGGTTTTCATAGTCCATATAGAAGCCGAGAATATGAATCTCACGATTGTTATAGTAGCAGGACAGTTCGATGCCCGGCACTACCTCCAAAGGCTTGTCCTTTGTATAGTCTAAGATTTCTGCCACGCCATCGACCGTGTCGTGATCGGTCAGGGCAATCGCGGAAAGTCCCATCCGCATCGCTTCGTCGGCAACCTCTGTCGGTGTCAGAGAACCGTCGGACGCATTGGAATGTACATGTAAATCGATTCGTTCCATATTACCAACCTCCTTGTGATCGTGTTTGATGTATTATTTTATATCACAGCTTGTACCATCTGTTTTGTTTAGGTGATGCAAAACTATATCGGATAAGCGGATTATTTATTCTTCAGAATATTCAACAGCTCATCCGGTGAGAATGTATATTTCGTGTGACAGAAGTCGCACACAACTTCAATTGGCTTGTTGTCAGCAATCATAGCGCCAAGCTCTTTTCTGCCAAGACTGATAACTGCCTGCTCGACACGCTCCTTGCTGCAATCACAGACATACGCACAAGGCATGGAATCGGTCAGCTCGACATCATAGCCTTCAAACAATTTTCGTATGATAGCTTCCACAGACATGCCCTGCTTGAGAAGAGCAGTGAAAGAAAATCCTTTCAGCCGTTTCTCCAGCTCGTCAATCAATGCGTCCTCTGCAAATGGCATCAGCTGGATGATAAATCCACCGGCATTCGCTACGGATGTATCGTCGTTGAACAACACGCCCAGAGCCACAGAGCTTGGAATCTGGTCACTTGTTGCAAAATAGTAGGTCAGATCCTCTGCAATCTCGCCGCTTACCAGATGGGTGTCGCCGACATACGGCTCCTTCAGACCGATATCCTTGATGACGCTTAAGACACCGAGGTCCACAGCCTTTGCGACATCGTTTGCAGGAAGCATAACCTCCGGTTCGCTGACATATCCCTTGACATGTCCGTTTGCATCGGCAGTGACAAGCATACCGGAGATCGGTCCCTGACACTGGATACGGAGTGTTAATTTGTCGGTATCATTTTTACACATGGCGCCCATCAGCACGCCTCCGGTCAACAGTCTGCCGAGTGCGTTCGTAACAACCGGACTGGTATGATGTGTAATTCTTGCTTTTTCCACAGTATCGGTAGAGTTGCAGGCGAAGAAACGAACCTGCTTGTTCGCTGCCATGCCACGAATCATTGTATCTGCCATAAATGTATCCTCCTTAAAATGAGTGTTTGGATTTTGTATATATACTTGCATGTGTTGTTATTTATGATTGATGCAGTGGTATACAAAATTACTGTATATATTGTTTCTTTGAATTCTTGTTTCGTGTTTCTTTCGCGATGATATAAATACGTTCACATTCCTCGTCCGCCGGCTCATGTGTAAATGCATCATAGGCCGCAAGCAGGGTAAGACCGGAATCAGCTACCATCTGTTTCATCTGCTTTAGTGTGTACCCTTTTTGTACATGCAATTCCTCATATTTGCGGAACAGGTTATCATCGGCATCGGAATCCGAAGGTTCCTTTACGAACAGGCTTAAAGCGAGTTCATTAATTGCTTCCTCTTCATCATAATAATTATCCCAGATAAAGCTGATATCATCCCGATCCTCGGCAATTGTCGCTTCGGCTACGACATCCCGGTAATAATGCTCCGTATGGAAGTCGAAGATGAAAAGTCCGTCCGGATCAAGGTAGTTATTGACGAGCGAGAATACATGCGTAAGCTCTTCCGGTTCGGTAATATAATTGACGCTGTCGCAGAGACTTACGATGGCTGCAACGGTTCCGTATAACTCAAACTCGCGCATGTCCTGACACAGGTAGAGCGATGAAGAATGATTTTGTTCCCGCTTTTCGTTTGCAATATCCAGCATGGCAGGGGAGTTGTCGATACCGATCATGTCGTATCCGAAATCTGCCATACGCTCGGTTATATTTCCGGTTCCACAGCCAAGCTCTGCCAGAATGCCGCTTGCAATATCATATTCCACAAGCAGGCCGTGCAGATAGTCTGCCCATGCGTCATAGGGAATGTTGTCCATGAGCGCATCGTAGACAGCAGCAAAATTTGAATATGCTTCAGCCATAGGGTACCTCCTTATTTTTCGTAAACACTGACATTAAATTATAAAATAAAAGATAGTGAAAAACAAGGAAAAATCATATATAATAAAATGCGCGATTGATAGCGCGTATGCGAGATTTGGAGGATTACAATGAAAGATCAGATACAGACAATAAAATTAAAGAAGGAGAAGCGTGCATTTTCATATTGGCGCATCCCGTTTTTTGCGGGCGCGGGCATCTATCTGGAAGTGTTGTTTCATCTGGCGATTTACCATAAACTCGAAAGCACGAGCATCTATCCGGTTTTGTTCGGTGCCACGTTGGGGCTTTTCTTAGCGGCACTCACTGTATGGCTGCCGCGCATCGGAAATGAGATCATCGCATATGTCGGTCTTACCGTGTTCTGCGTGTATGATATCGTGCAGCTCATTTATTTCCGGATATTTGGGACATTCTTAAGTCTGGTGTCTGTCGGCGGGGCCGGGAACGCGATGGATTTCAAGGTCGTGATGTTCGAGAAGATTCGCCAGAATGTTGGATGGATGTTGCTGTTTATGTTGCCGGTGATCGCACTTGTTTTGCTGCGTGTATTTCTGATAAAGTTTGACAGACCGAAGATGAAAATAAGGCTTATAAGTGTGGCAAGTGCGGTTTGTCTGTGCGCCATTTCCATCCTTCTGCTGAATGTGCAGGGACGCGCGATGTATTCGCCGTATCAGTTGTTCCACAACCAGTATGTGCTGGAGCTTTCGATGAACAAGCTCGGCGTATGTGTGACGACCGTGCGGGATGCGCAGACGATGCTCACCGGGGGAAAGAAAAATGTGACATTCACTTTGGATGATACAGATATGCAGCCAGATGATGTGACGGCAACCGAAAGTGATGCAATGGAAGCTACGGCAACCGATACGGATGCAGCACCTGCGTATGTGGAACAGGTTGATCCGGCAGTTGATTTTAAGAAGCTGTATCAGGCAGCCGAGGATGAGCAGTTGAAGAATCTGTCCGCTTATTGCGCGCAGCAGACACCGACCATGCAGAACGAATATACGGGTATGTTCGAAGGGTATAATGTTGTCTGCATTACCGCGGAGAGCCTGTGCAAATACGGTATCTACGAGAACTGCACACCGACGCTTTATAAGATCATGAATGACGGCTTTGTATTTGAAAATTACTATAATCCGATCTGGTATCACAGTACGATTGACGGAGAATTTGTAGACTGTCTGGGACAGTATCCGTGTTCCTCAGAGTGGAGCTTTTATAAGTCAGCAGATACATATCAGCCGTATGCACTTGGCAATGCATTGAATGAGAAAGGCTACACAAGCAAAGCATACCACGACTTTGACTTCTATTATTATAACCGGAGTGAGACACATGCGAATATGGGATATGATTTCAAGGCAATCGATTATGGTCTGGATATCCCAAGCTATGTGACATATTCCGATTATGATACGATCGAGGCAGTATACAAGGAGTTTATTAATGAAGAACCGTTTCTGATGTATTTTATGACATTCAGTGGGCATCTTCCATATAATTACGATTACAATGCCATGTGCCTGAAGAACCGTGAGGAAGCAGAAAAATGCACAGAAGGAATGGACTTGCCGGAAGACGCGGTGGCGTATATTGCGGCACAGATGGAGCTCGATAAAGCATTAGAGGATCTGATCGACAAGCTGGATGAAGCCGGAAAGCTGGAGAAGACCGTGTTCATCGTGACACCGGACCATTATCCATATGGACTGACAGACAGCGGATACGATGCGCTTGCAGGCAAGAATGTATCCGATGATGCATTTGAAAAACATCATTCCTGCCTTGGCATCTGGTCTGCATCTATGGAAGAACCGGTTCATGTCAAGAAGCTCTGCGCAAGCGTAGATGTCCTTCCGACTGTCTTGAATTTACTTGGCGTGACATACGATTCACGCATACTCGCAGGACATGATATCCTGTCCGATTCGGAAGAACTCGTCATCTTTGCCGACCATAGCTTCAAGACAGACAAGATTGGCTATAACACGAAGACCGGAGAAGTGACCTACTATGTGGACGAAAAAACAGTTTCACAATCCTACATCGACGATAAAATCAAGGAAGTCGAAACGAAACTTTACATGTCCGATGAGGTCATCAACACCGATTTCTACGGCTATGTGTACGGCAGGAAATCAACAAACACCACAACAAGCACCACCACATCAACCGAACAACCAAACAAAGAATAACCCCGAAAAACATACAAAAAAGTACGATGTGGCGAAATTTTGTTGTGAAAAGCAACGAAGTATGCTAAAGTGGATTCGATTGTAAATTTTTAATTTGATTCAACCTTCGGGCATGAGAGGCTATATGTAGATTCGAGTTGTTCTGGATTTTCAATTCTAAAGCAGACCATTGGAGCACATCAGCACTTAACGAGGAAAGTGACAATTCGTAGAATTGATACTTTGCGAGTTTAGTGTCTGCTATGTGCGGAAGTGAGCGAGAGCGGGTCTGCGGAGAATTACGTTGTATGTTGCATCCTTAAAATATATTAAATGGCTCGCAATTCAAAATAAAAAAGACAATCGAACCTCGACCGTCTTATGAACTGGGCTACCAGGATTCGAACCTGGAAAATGCTGGAGTCAGAGTCCAGTGCCTTACCATTTGGCGATAGCCCATCATTATGAAGTTTGGAGACTCTTTTGTGTCTCACAAGATGGTATTATATTACATGTCTTTTGAAATTGCAAGCCTTTTTTGAAAAAAATTTACAAAAAGTTGAAACATACTACAATTCCGCCTACTTGTCAGGAATTGGATAAATAATTGTTTGACAAACGGAAACAAATACTATATGATTGCTTACGTTGAACGCTAGGAGAAAACAAAGATTTTTGTAAATCGATTGCGTAGTGAACAACCATTTGAAAGGAAGTAAGTATGAGTAGCGTAATATATGTGGTTCCGTGGGCCATTTGTGATACAGAAAGCATATATGTGAAGAAAGTCAAGGGCGACGATGTACAGGTGCCAGAGAAGGGCAGTGAGTTTAATTCATGGTGCATTCGAAACGTGATTGCAAGTCCGGATCGCAGAACAAAGGATACGTATGCGATTGTGGATGTATTCAATGGCTATAAGGAAAAGATGAATGAGAAGGGCATGTCTGTGTTCTCACTTACCAATTCACAGGATGTATTGGAAAATCTGGGCTTCCAGAAAGCAGATGATACAGAGGCATCATTTATAAAGAATAAAGTTTTGAAGTTGAATAAGGACAAGAAAAAATAGACCACGCATGTTTGTGGTCTATTTTTTAGAAAGTAGGAAAAAATGATAGAAATTGGAAAATGGAATGATCTGAAAGTCATTCGCTCGAAAGACTTTGGTATATACCTTGGTGAAGAGGACAGCTCGACGGCAGAGACGGTGCTGCTTCCGAGAAAACAGGTGCCGGAGGGTGTGAAAGCCGGTGCATCCCTGCGCGTCTTTATTTACCGTGATTCACAGGACCGAATCATTGCGACAACGAATACACCATTGATCACAGTCGGTGAGGTAAAGAAGCTGCAGGTAAAGAGCGTGACAAGCTTAGGTGCATTTATGGACTGCGGGCTGGAACGTGACGTGCTGCTTCCATTTAAAGAACAGACGGCGAAGGTGGAGGCTGGGAAGTCCTATCTGGTGCGGATGTATGTGGATAAATCCGGACGTCTGGCAGTGTCAATGAAGATAGGAAAAGAATTGCAGCCAATCGAAGGCTACGAAGAAGGACAGGATTTCGTTGGAACCGTGTATGAGTTCAAGAAGGATTTTGGTGCATTTGTGGCAATTGACGACAAATATCCGGGACTCATCTATACAAGTGAATTGTATGCGCCAGTGCGGGTCGGTGATGAAGTACATGGCAGAATCGTAAAGATCCGTCCGGATGGAAAGGCAGATCTCGCGTTGCGGAAGCTTGCGTATGCGCAGATGGAAGAGGACAGTGAGATGGTATATGCCGTTATAAAGAGTTATAAGGGCGTTTTGCCGTTTACAGATAAGGCAGATAAGGATATAATCAAGAAGGAGTTCGGACTCAGTAAAAACGCGTTTAAGCGCGCCTGTGGACGTCTCTTAAAAGAGGGAAAGATCCGCATTACGGAGAAGACAATCGAACTCGTTGATTAGATAACATTTATAGGAGGTACTTATATTATGAAGACAGTGATTCAGACACCAAAGGCACCAGCCGCAATCGGACCATATTCACAGGCAATTGCAGTTGGAGATATGATTTATACATCAGGTATGATTCCAATCATTCCAGAAACGGGCGAGCTTGAGACAGGCGATGTTAAGGCACAGGCAAAACAGGCAATCGGAAACCTGATCGCGCTGTTGAATGAGGCAGGCAGCGATGCAGACCATGTGATAAAGACAACGGTATTCATCAAGGATATGAATGATTTTGCAGCAGTAAATGAAGTATATGCGACATTTTTTGAGAAGGACTGTCCGGCACGTTCGTGTGTGGAGGTTACAAGACTTCCAAAGGATGTGAAGATTGAAATCGAAGCAATCGCAATCAAAAAATAATATAATAAGTATATTGAACAGTAAAAACAAGTGAAAACGCTCGATTATGTTATTTTCTGCTTGCATAATTACATATGAGTGGTAAAATAAAGGGCAGATAATACGCATGAGGGAAAGGAAGTAATAAATCATGAGCAAAAATATTGATTGGTCTTCACTCGGCTTTGGCTATGTGCAGACAGACAAGCGTTTCGTATCAAACTATAAGAACGGTGCATGGGATGATGGTGTACTGACCGAGGATGCAACAGTTAATCTGAGTGAGTGTGCCGGAGTTCTTCAGTATGCACAGACATGTTTTGAAGGTTTGAAGGCATATACAACAGAGAAGGGACAGATCGTGATTTTCCGTCCTGACTTAAATGCATCCCGTATGGCAGATTCCTGCAAGCGTCTGGAGATGCCTGTATATCCGGAGGATAAGTGGGTTGATGCAGTCGTAAAGACAGTAGAGGCGAATATTGACTGGGTACCACCATATGGTTCCGGTGCAACCCTGTACATCCGTCCATATATGTTCGGCAGCAACCCGGTTATCGGTGTAAAGCCAGCGGATGAGTATCAGTTCCGTGTATTCTGTACACCAGTTGGTCCTTACTTCAAGGGCGGTGCAAAGCCAATCGTAATCCGTGTCAGTGATTATGACCGTGCAGCACCTCATGGAACAGGTCATATCAAGGCTGGATTGAACTACGCTATGAGCTTATATCCAATCGTAGATGCACATAATCAGGGCTTCGCTGAGAATATGTATCTGGATGCTGCAACACGTACAAAGGTAGAGGAGACAGGTGGAGCAAACTTCATCTTCGTTACAAAGGATGGCACATTGGTAACACCAAAGTCAGACAGTATCCTTCCTTCTATCACACGTCGTTCATTGATGGTAGTTGCGGAGAAGTACCTTGGCATGAAGGTGGAGCACAGAGAGGTTTACTTCGATGAGGTTAAGGATTTCGCAGAGTGTGGTCTGTGTGGTACAGCTGCAGTTATCTCTCCAGTTGGAAAGATTAACGACCACGGCAAGGAAATCTGCTTCCCAAGTGGAATGGAAGAGATGGGACCATATACAAAGAAGCTGTATGACGCTCTGACAGGTATCCAGATGGGACGTATCGAGGCACCAGAAGGCTGGATTAAGGTAATCAAATAATTTATGAATAAAAAAATATTAACCATCACAATTCCCTGCTATAATTCGCAGGACTATATGAAGAAGTGCGTGGATCACGCATTGCTTGGTGGCGAACTGGTAGAAATACTGATTGTGGATGATGGATCTACAGACGACACCGCGAAGATCGCAGATGCCTATGCGGAGAAATATCCGACGATCGTAAAGGCAATTCATAAAGAAAATGGTGGGCATGGCGATGCGGTGAATACCGGTATCGCTCATGCAACCGGAGTCTATTTCAAGGTCGTTGACAGTGATGACTGGCTTGATAAAGAAGCCTATAAGCAGGTGTTGAAGGTCTTGAAGAAGCTTGTGGAAGATGAGAAGGATTTAGATGTCCTGCTCTCCAACTATATCTATGATAAGGTGGAACGCCGGAAGAAGCGTGTCATGCGTTATCATGGTGCTTTGCCGGAGAAACGGATCATAAGCTGGGAAGACAGCCGGATTCGGTTCAACAAGTTTCAGTATGTATTGATGCATTCGGTGATTTACCGGACACAGCTGCTGAAGGACTGCGGACTGCAGCTTCCGAAGCATACATTTTATGTGGATAATCTCTATATCTTTGAACCGATGATCCATGTGAAGAAGCTGATGTACTTAAATGTCGACTTGTATCACTATTATATTGGCAGAGAAGGACAGTCGGTCAATGAAAAGACGATGATGAAGCGGATCGATCAGCAGATGCTTGTCAATCGGACGCTGATCCAGTTTTTCAGTGAGAACCGAAAAGAACTCCCTCCACAGATGTACCGTTTCCTGTTCCAGTACTTAGATATGATGATGTGTGTTGCATCGAGTATCTGTGTTGTATCGAAGGACAAGGAGCTGTATAAGAAGAAAAAAGAGCTGTGGAAGTATCTGAAGGATACGGATGCAGAATTATACAAGGAGCTTCGAACAACGTTGTTTGGAATCACATTCAATCTGCACGGACCAACGGGCAGATGGTTTGCAAGAACCGGATATCGTCTGTTCCAGAAGTTGTTTGGATTTAATTAGACAAATAAAAAAATTCCGAAGTTTGTTTATATCAGACTTCGGAATTTTTTATTTATCATTGTTTCTTTCTGCCCCAAGGGATTACATAGACAATCGGATAGAGGATTGCTGCCAGCGCAAATGCACCGATGACATCCCATACGGAATGCTGCTTCAAAAACATGGTAGATAAGATGATCAGGATGCCGATGATTGTTGCGATTACCTTGATCCATGTTTTATCTTTCATGCCCTTGCTCCTGTACAGGGCAACGAGACAACCAAGTGTGTTAAATACGTGCAGACTTGGGAATACGTTCGTGCTTGTGTCTGTCTTATACAGCATCTTGACGAGTTTTGCACACAGGTTATTGTTGTAGGAGATATCCTGCCGCAGATCCAGACCATTGTGCCAGATGGTGCAGATGATCAGGAAAATCGTCATGCCGCTGAACAGATACGCACAGCATTGATAATATTCTTTCTTGGAATAGAAAAATTCATAGCCGACAATCGCCGGGACGAACAAAAACCACATAAAATACGGAATAATAAAATATTCACAGAACGGAATCTTGTAGTCGATTGGCATCGATACAAGATGAAAATCCGTAGTTACTGTCTTTTCCAGCCACATAAACCATGGCATGTAGAAAACGATGTAGAGTAGTGTCCATATGTGGTTATATTTTCTGATGAATTTTCCTGCCTTCATAAGGGGGTGTGAAAACCTTTCTTTTTCTTTTGTGTCACAAATCTGTTTGCCGACAGGAGTTAGTATATCATGCTTCCTCAGAATGTGCAATCGCAGCGCCAACAAATCCTAAGAATAATGGATGAGCTTTGTTAGGACGACTCTTAAACTCTGGATGCGCCTGTGTTCCGATAAACCAAGGGTGATCTGGAAGCTCGATCATTTCTACGATATGACCATCTGGAGATAAACCAGACAGGAGCATGCCGTGATCGGTCAGAACCTTTCTATAATCGTTGTTTACCTCATAACGATGTCTGTGACGTTCGTTGATGTGGTCCGTACCATATAACTGGTATGCTTTTGAACTCTTATCAAGTACACAAGGATAAGAACCAAGTCTTAGTGTTCCGCCTAAGTCTGTGACACCATTCTGGTCAGGCATGATATGGATGACCTGATGGCTGGAACTAGGGTTGAACTCGGAGCTGTTCGCATCCGGATAGCCGACAACATTTCTTACGAATTCCACGATGGTAAGCTGCATACCAAGACATAAGCCAAGGTATGGAATCTTGTTCTCCCGTGCATAGGTAATTGCCTCGATCATACCCTCGATACCACGGTCGCCGAAACCACCTGGAACTAAGATACCGGATACATCTCCTAAGATCTCTGCAACATTTTCCTTTGTTACAAGTTCGGAATCTACCCACTTGATCTCAACATCCGCACGATGTGCGACACCGGCATGCTTCAGGGATTCTACAACAGAGATGTAAGCGTCGTGCAGGCTGACATATTTTCCAACTAAAGCGACACGTACCTTCTTTTGCGGATGCTTCCAGTTGTCCACCATGGTGATCCAGTCGTCAAGATCTGGCTTTGGACATGGGATATGGAGGCATTTGCAGGCCGCATCGGCAAGCTTCTCGTGCTCCATAGCAAGTACCACTTCATATAATACATCCACGTCCAGATTCTGGATGACACATTCGCTAGGAACGTTACAGAAGCTGGCAATCTTATCTTTAATTGCTTTGTCTAACGGAAGGTCGGAACGGCAAACCAAGATATCTGGCTGGATACCAAGTGACTGACAAGTTTTTACACTTGCCTGTGTCGGCTTTGTCTTCAGTTCGCCGGATGATTTTAAGTAAGGAATCAGTGTGACGTGGATCATGATGCAATTCTCATGTCCGACATCCAACTGAAACTGACGAATGGCTTCCATGTACGGCTGGCTCTCGATATCGCCGACAGTACCGCCAACTTCGATGATCGCAATCTCATCGTCTTTTGCATCTGGATTGCGATAGAAACGATCTTTGATTTCATTTGTAATATGAGGGATGATCTGAACCGTATGACCGCCGAAATCGCCACGGCGCTCCTTGTTCAGGATGCTCCAGTAAACCTTTCCTGTTGTCACGTTAGAACCCTTGTTCAGACTCTCATCGATAAAACGCTCGTAGTGTCCAAGATCCAGATCGGTTTCTGCACCGTCATCTGTTACAAATACTTCGCCATGCTGAATCGGATTCATGGTTCCTGGATCCATATTGACATATGGATCAAATTTCTGGCTGATCACTTTGTATCCGCGCGCTTTCAACAGACGTCCAAGTGATGCCGCGGTAATTCCTTTACCGAGACCGGATACAACGCCGCCAGTGACAAAAATGTACTTTACTGCCATAGCTCATTCCTCTTTCCGTTTGATTTTTATATTATCATTCTTTTTGCTTTAGAAAAATTCAAAAATCATTATAAACGAAAAGGAAAACGAAGTCAATTACAAATGGTTAGAATAAAACATAAGCTGAAAGACGCGGTTATCCTTTTTATTCTGCCGGAACAAATATTTGCCGGATTTTCCCATTTTGCGGTAGGATTTCACGTCTTGATACTTCGTTACAATGTTCAAAAACTGTTGTTTCTCCTCTGGCACATGGTAGATTCGTTCAAAGGATTTTGCCTGTCTGGAGATGTGACCGCCATTTGTACGGCTCTGCTTCAGGCGGCGGAAGAATTTGGAACAGCCGGAAGGGGCTGCTGCACCGAGCGCATTTCCCGCATGCTGACGGTACTTGTAGTGCGCTGCGCTGTCATAGCAGACTTCGCCGAAGCATGAAGCAACGAGATAGAGCCACCAATCGTGCATATAGATATCCTGAGGCATGCTGATCCGGATATAAGACATAAGTGCCTGGTTAAATACGATACTGGCACCGCGTGCGATGTTCTCAATCAATGCGTTCCGGAAATCTGGAACCAGCTCTTTGCCTGCGGTCTGCATAGACTCCGGAAGCAGGTTCAGTGCATCGTCCGTGTTCCAGGCATCACAACAGTAGAGAAGTGGTGTGGCAAATGTACGGATCTGGGAATCATTCTTCTTTTTCTTTGGGGATTTTGATTTGCGCATCTGTTCAAGCTTCTGGCAGGCGATGGAAAGCTTGTCTTCGTCCCACACATCGTCCTGATCGGAGAGGGCATAGAAATCCACATCCGGGTCAGATAATTCGAACAGACGAAAGAAAGAAGCGACCACGCCGCAGTTTTCGCCACATAGGTAACAAATGTTATCGTGGAGCGCGGCATAGGCGCGCAGGATATCCACGGTGCCATCGGAAGAACCGTCGTCGCGGACGAAGAGCTTCACGGCAACATTTTTCTGATTCAAGATACTGTCTAATTGTTGTTTCAAGTAAGTTTCGCCATTGTAAGTAGATAGCAGAACCTGAACTGTATACATAATAGTCTCCTTTTATAAATGCAATGTCGTAGACCGTTAATCGGTCAACTCTGTATAAATCGTAGTCATAAGGTTGTGCACAAGTGCAATATCAAAATATTTTTTGCAGTTCGCGTGGTTTTCCGTACCAAGTGCCTGTGCAAGTGCCGGATCATCGAGAATTTTATTGATTTTTGCTGCATATGCGTCTGCGTCCTTCGTTGGAAGCAGGTAATGCTTGCTGCGTGTATGTGGCTCTGAGGCAAGCAGATCGCGGTTCCCGCGGATATCCGAAGCGATGATTGGAAGTCCGGCAGCCATCGCCTGCATGACAGCGACGGATAATCCCTCCTGAAAGCTTGTAAATAAAAACAAATCCGCGCAGTGATACAGATCCAGCACATCCGTATGATAGCCCGCGAAAAATACACGGTCACCAACCTGCAGTTTCTGCGCTAGTTCCTTTAACGATGGTTCGAGAACGCCTTTGCCACAGATCGCAAGGATTGCATCATCACGGTTGGACTTGGCAAATGCGCGGATTGAAGTCTCTACGTTCTTACGTGGAATCAATTCCGCAACCGTCAGTATAATCTTCTTGTCGGATGGCAGAACGAATCGTCTGCATACATCCGCTTTATCAACACAGATGGAAGCAATCGTATCCGTATCCACGCCAACGCCTGGTACATAATGGACATTTGGGTGATGAAACCGTCGTTTCGCCGCCTGATAATCCTCCTGATTTAAGGTAATCAGACAATCTGTTACATGGGACAGCCATTTTTCAACATTGTAATAAAGCAGATAATTCTTGATACCCGCACCACGGAAGAAGTGAAAACCGTGGACAAAGTAGATTACTTTTGTGCCATCTTTACGGAATTTCTTCGCGGCAAGCCGACCGACGACACCGCCAAATGGTGTTTGTGTATGCACGATCTGGCAAGGGTGGTTCCGCATATAGCGTTTCAGAATCCGGATGGACTTAAACGCTTTCCCAAGCTCTGTGATCTTCCGCGGAATCGGCAGATCGATGATCTCGATATCCTGTGCAGCAAGCTCACTTGCGAACGCATGGATGCGTTCCACCGTGCTTGAATTTCCTTCTTGAAAATTCGCGGCAACGGAGATCGTGTAGCCCATATCCTGTAAGATGCGGATATTATCTTTATTAAAATGGTCGATCATTGATGCGGAATTCGCAATCAATAAGGCATGTTTTTCCATATACTAATGTCCTGTTTGTGTTCTTATAATCTCATTGTAGTCGTATGGGAAAATCCGTGATACAGATTTCCGTAATCAATATAAATTATACTACAAAATGTAATTCAATACAATTCAATACAATGCAAGACATCGGAATAATGTGCACAGTGTGCGTCGTGGAAATAATGTATAAAATAACTGCGAGCAATATAAAAAAATATGCTATACTTTTAGATTGGATCAAGAAATGAAATTACAATAGTTATGTTATACAAGGAGAAATACTATGAAATTTGCACATATTGCAGATGTTCATCTGGGGACGAGAAGAGAAACACCGTATCTGTATGACGGATTTTTAAATTTTATTGACTACATGGAACTGCATCCGGTGGATATGATCTTTATTACCGGAGATCTGTTTGATCATGTGCCAACGAAGGAAGATATCATGTTTGTTGATACGCAGCTGGCACGTCTGCCGAAGACCGATATCCTGTATGTCACGGGAGAGTGCGATTATCTTGCCAGGGACAGTGTTCTTTGGAACTATGAATTTGTATCACGGACGTATCTGCTCAATTGCGAGGATATTCATAACCATGTGCCGGATGGGGAGCGTGCGGAGCGCAATTCCTATGCGGAAGGTATCGCGGATAGTCTGCATTTTGCAAAATACAATGTCGATGTCTACGGAATCTGTCAGTACAGCCCACAGAATGAGAGAAATGATTTCGATGGCGTGTATGCCAGAAACCTCCGGGCAATCAACATTTTCCTTGGACATGGAGGTAGTACAAATGTCTGTCCATTTGAGGTTGAAGATTTCGGAGGGAAGCATTTTGGTTATATCGGTCTCGGACACAGACATCAGTATCTGGCATTTGAGAAGCAGCATGTATATTATCCGGGAAGTTTGGAGCCGATCAATGAGGACGAAACCGGAGAACATGGGTTTATCTATGGATATATCGACAAGCAGTTGACGAGTGTGAAATTTGTTCCAATCGCGATGCGCAGATTCGAGGAGAAGAAGGAAGAAAAACCGGAGTTTGATTATGAGCTGTTGCAGGAATTAAACAGGGAGAACGCATTTGGTAAATGTCTGCAGACGTTTGACCAGAAGCAGACGGAGCAGGCACAGATGGCAAAGAAGAAATATGCGGACGGCATGTTGGCAAGCTTGCAGGAACTGACGGGAAAACAGGCATTATCCATATACACACCGACACAGGTTGCAGAGGCGTGGGCGGAGCAGCAGTCGCAGTTAAAGGCGGGACTGCAATCCTTGCAGCAGGAAATTGCTGCAAATGAGCAGGAACAGGCGGAACTCGAGGAAAAGCTTCTGGCGTGCCCGGATCAGACGGGGACGACGAATGTGCTGCATGAGGATATTGGAAAATTGCAGTTTGATCTGTCAAAATTAGAGTTTGAGGATCAGCAGGTGGACAAGAAATACAGCCGGAGACGGCTTGGGTTTGTCCTGTGGATTGATACGCCGCTTGCAATCGTATTGTCTCTGCTTGTCACGGTAGGCATGATCGATGTATTTTTTATGCAGGCATGGGAAGCGTGGTTCCGGTTGGTAACAAGTCTGATCGGATTTGAAATTGCATTTACGATTATAGGTTTTTGCGTGTATAATATGACAAAGATGCTGCGGAAGAAGTTGTTTGGCACGGAGATTCCTGTGGAGACACATGCGCGGCTGCAAAGTCAGATTCGTTTGTTGGAGAGTAAGATTCACGATCTGCAATTGGAAGAAAGTTCAAGATTTTTAGATCAGAAAAACTACGACGAGAACAGCCGGAGGATGAAAGAGGTACAGAAGCAGTACCAGCAGCTGTTGGAAAAATCAGAGGTGATCTTGTCTGTGCTGGATGTGAATGCTGACAAGATGGTGAAAGAATAAAAGTATAAACAGATATGGAATTACAAAAATTATACAGCAAGGTGCGGCAGGCGGTGGACGCTTACCAGATGATCGAGGATGGCGATAGGATTGCAATCGGTATCTCTGGAGGAAAGGACAGTCTGACACTCCTGTATGCACTGGCTGGAATGCGAAAATTTTATCCGAAGAAATATGACGTCGTAGCGATCACGGTTGACACTGGCGTAGGAAATATGGATTTTTCTAAGGTGAAAGAACTGTGCGAGTCGTTAAATGTTCCATATGAGATCATTCCGACGCAGATATTTCCGATCTTGATGGAGCGGCAGGAGAAGCGGATGTGTCCGCTCTGTGCGAAGATGCGGAAAGGCGCATTCAATGAAGCAGCACTTCGACTGGGATGTAATAAGATCGCATATGCGCATCATAAAGACGATGTCGTGGAGACATTTCTGATGTCACAGGTATTAGAAGGGCGGGTGCATACATTTTCGCCAGTGACGCATCTGGATGGTACAGAGCTTGATCTGATCCGACCGCTTGTGTATGTGACCGAGGCGGAGGTGCGTGGGTTTATGCGGCGGTATCAGCTTCCTGTGGTGAAGAATCAGTGCCCTGTGGATGGTGCGACGAAGCGGGAGGCAGCCAAGCAGATGTTAGCACATATGGAGGAAGAATTCCCGAAGGCGAAAAGCCGGATGTTCGCGGCAATCCAGCGCGATCATATTGATGGCTGGTAAAATTATGCCTGCTTCTATGGAAATTTGAATTGATTTTTCGGGGCATCTGTGCTATCATGTCAGATGTTGGATTGATTTCCAATTTTATCGGTGCGTGGCTCAGCTTGGTAGAGCGCTGCGTTCGGGACGCAGAGGTCGTGGGTTCGAATCCCGTCGCACCGATTTTTTTGTACCCTTTTTTAGTAGGAAAGGAGGATCCGGCATGAAATTATTACTTGCAGAAGATGAAGTGGATATGTCCGAGGCGTTGGTCGACATTCTCACCTATCACAAGTATACGGTGGATGCCGTGCTTGATGGGGAAGAAGCACTCGATTATGCAACGATTGGCGAGTACGATGGCATCATATTGGATATCATGATGCCGAAGATGAGTGGCCTGGAGGTGTTGCAGAAGCTGCGGAACCGCGGTGACCGGACCCCCGTGTTGCTGCTTACGGCAAAGGCAGAAGTTGAAGACCGGATTGCAGGGCTGGATATGGGAGCAGACGATTATCTACCGAAGCCATTTGCGATGGGCGAGCTGCTTGCGCGCATCCGGGCAATGCTCCGGCGCAAGGAAGAATTTACTCCGGAGATCGTGAAATGTGGAGACCTGTCGCTCATATATTCAGATGATGAATATAGCAGTTACAGCAACATCTTCGGCAATGCCAAGACAGATATTACAGACGAGGATAAAGACCGTCTGATCGCTTCGCTGAAGTCTCTGAATGAGAATTCAGACATTGAAGATGTGGTAAATATGGACGAGGTAATACGATACTTTGTTGTGCACAATTTCGTCTGCAACTTCGACAGCTATACCGGTTCGATGATCCATAATTATTATTTGTACGAGGAGGATGGACAGCTTTCGATGATTCCGTGGGCTTATAATCTTGCATTTGGCGGATTCTCTGCGGGCAGCGGAGACGGTGATTCGGCAACATAGATGGTGAACTATCCGATTGATACGCCGGTTTCTGGTGGAACAGTAGATTCCCGTCCGATGCTTGCGTGGATCTTTGTAGATGAGAGCTATACGGAACTGTATCACACGTATTTTGATACGTTTATCTCCGAGTATTTTGAAAGCGGATATTTCGAGAATTTGATTACAGAGACGGAGAATCTGATTGGAACTTATGTAGAACAGGATCCGACAAAATTCTGTACTTACGATGAGTTCGAGACAGGCGTGGATACGTTGAAATCGTTCTGCCTGCTCCGGGCAGAGAGCATCCGCGGACAGTTAGATGGCACGATTCCATCTACAAGTGACGGGCAGCAGGAAGATGATTCCACACTCGTCGAAGCTTCATCCATTTCCCTTACGGATATGGGAAGCATGGGACATGGCGGCGGTACACCGGGCGGTGGTGAGCGGCCGGATTAAAACTTATAATAGAAAAGTCTGGAATGTAAATAAAAGTAACAATTTAAGTGAATCAACCGGAAAAACTGTGAATGAAAAGACCAGTCGTTTCCGGTTGATTTTTTTAAGTTTCTATTGTATGTTTGACATAATTTGAAGGCAGGAATCTCATAATACAGAAGAAAGAGAGTGAAGCAATGAATATATTTGATGTTGTAGGACCTGTGATGGTCGGACCATCGAGCTCCCATACCGCAGGTGCTGTAAAAATAGGATATATCAGCCGGAAGCTGCTGGGCGAACAGCCGGTCTCCGCACGGATTTTATTATATGGAAGCTTTCTGACAACCGGAAAAGGACATGGTACGCGGAAGGCGCTTGTGGCTGGGCTGCTTGGGATGCAGCCGGACGATGCGCGGATTCCGCAGGCGCTTACGCTTGCCGAAGAACGGGGCATGCAGATTGAATTCGGAGAGGCACAGTTAAAGGAAGCACACCCGAACACGGCACAGCTTTATCTGCAGGGACAGGAGGGCAGAAGCCTGGAAATCATCGGACAGTCGCTGGGCGGCTCCCGGATTAATATTGCCGAGATTGATGGAATCGAGACGAATTTCTCCGGTGATTATCCAACACTTGTCGTACACAATCAGGATCAGCCGGGACACGTGGCGGAGGTAACGTCGATGCTTTCACATAAAGGCGTGAACATTGCGTACATGCAGTTGTACCGCTCCAGCCGTGGCGGAGAGGCGGTTATGGTCGTGGAATGCGATCAGGAGATTCCGAAGGAGGGCATTGACTGGCTGAAGAAGGTGACATACCTTAGTATAGGAGGCGATGCGAAGTGATAACGTATCATTCGATTCAGGATATATTGGAATTGTGCGAGAAAGAACAGATGGCGTTTGCGCAGGTGATCGAACATGCGGATATGGAAGAACGCGCCGTGACGCAGGAAGCTTCCTATGCGAAGATGCAGAGCATGTATGAGGCGATGCGTCATGCGGATGCAACCTACGATGCAAAGCTTACGTCAGCATCCGGTCTGGTTGGCGGCGATGGCGAGAAACTTCGCGCATATAACGAGGCAGGGAAGAATCTCTGTGGTGACTTCTTAGGTCTGGTGATGGAGAAGGCAATCAAGATGGCGGAGGGAAATGCGTGCATGCGAAGGATCGTTGCGGCACCGACCGCCGGTTCGTGCGGCGTGATCCCGGCGGTGTTCCTGACGGCGCAGGAGAAGCTTGCATGCACAGAAGAACAGATGGTGGCGGCGATGTACATTTCCGCAGGGGTAGGTGCCGTCATTGCGGAAAATGCTTCGATTGCCGGCGCGTCTGGCGGTTGTCAGGCAGAAATTGGTTCTGCATCTGCGATGGCCGCAGCAGGGCTATGCTTCCTACAGGGTGGCACGAATGCGATGATCGCAAATGCAGCCGCGCTGGCGCTGAAAAACATGCTCGGACTTGCGTGTGATCCGGTCTGTGGACTGGTGGAAGTACCTTGTGTGAAACGGAATGTTGCAGGAGCTGTCAATGCAGTAAGCGCGGCACAGCTATCTTTGGCAGGGATTAAGAGTGCGATTCCGGTGGATGAAGTGATCGACGCAATGCGTAGAATCGGAAATGAAATGTCTCCGAACATAAAAGAAACGGGTCAGGGTGGACTTGCAACCACCCCGACCGCGATTCAAATAGGAAAGAGTTTATAATTGTGAAGAAATATTTATTGTTTAAGGTTGTGTGACTGCATAATCCGAAAAGCTTGTAGTCGAATCTGTCTTATTTGCACATCCACCAAGCAGGGCAGTTGTAAGCATCGTTACTGTTACAAGTGGTAAAATGTTTTTTTTCTTCATAAAATCACGTCCTTTCAAATTGATTTTGTTTTCGTTTACAATACGAAGTATAGGGGACGAACCTTAAATCAACCTTAGAATTCTGAAAAAGTAGGGGAATAATAATCAAATATGCGAAACAGTGTTTAGCCTTTTCGGAAAATTAGAGATAAAAAATCAAGTGGTGACAATTTGCCACCACTTGTGAAAAAACAACCATATTTAGTTTACTTTTCATCCCTCTTCCGTACCGCCAGTGCCGGAACCAGTCCGATCACGAAAGGTACGATCCAGGTGAATAACCGGTAGATTACAAGTGCGGCTGCCACGGCATCGCCGTCCGGAATGACACAGGCGAAGAACAACGCGAATACAAAGTCAAGCGTACCGACACCGGATGGTGCCAGCATGACACAGCCAACCATGTTGCAGACGGCAGTAAGTCCCAGACAGGTTGCAACTGTGACAGAATAACTTCCGGCAAAGAAAATTCCCGGAATTGCATACCAGCATGCGAATTTGAAGAAATTCAAACCGACGACAGTCAGAAACAATCGCTTATCTTTCCATACGATGCGCCCTTGTTCCTGCAGATAGTCGATGGAAACCTGCGCTTTATCCAACAGCGGATACAGGCGGCTCTTTTGTTTCACAAGCTTTCGAGCCAGCTTCATGATCAGATCGGAGAATTTCTTGGAAACCGTTAATATAAACAAAAATAGACAGATTAACGAAATCACAACTGCACCGGCAAACATATACCACGCGTATTTGCGGATGCCACTGTGACCGCTCAGAATCAGAAGGAGAAATGACACAACGCCGAATAAACCAATCGTAATTTTCTGGAATGTATATTGTGCGAGGGACATGCCGGTTGCGGTACTCACGCGGATGCCATTTAGATTATAATAATAAAGCTGTGCGACTCCGGTTCCGCTTCCGAGTGTTGCAATCCGGAAAAATGTACACAGGTATGCACAGGTGATTCCCTGCCATACAGATAAACGATGGTCGCAGGTGTTCGTCATTTCGCTGATGATACAGCCTTCCGCGATGAAATACAGATTTCCGAGCAGCAGACACATAACCAGTTTCCATACAGGAGTTATCTGGATTTCTTCCAGTGCTTCCTGCATCAGATCTTGATTTTTATAGCATACAAAAGCAATCAGCGCAAAGATAACCAACCATTTTGCGATGCTTTTTAATACCATTTTCTGATTTTTATCTGACTGATTTGTATCGTCCATTTTGTTCCCCCATTATATGAGAATAAAAGATAATAG
>ENA-OYZY01000102-OYZY01000102.1-human-gut-metagenome-genome-assembly--contig:-NODE-102-length-26184-cov-6.999005_pt1 | contig 26184 bp, 48 predicted proteins | sample MGYA00244201_ERZ653486 | MGnify/ENA primary metagenome ERZ653486 (study PRJEB26926, sample SAMN06165000) | human gut metagenome | biome: ENVO:00009003; feature: ENVO:2100002; material: ENVO:00002003...
CTCTCTCCGTCGTCGGCAGCGTCAGATGTGTATAAGAGACAGGGCTATACAGTTCCTTAATACTTCTTGTGCTATGGCTGCTAAATCTGAAAAAGATGAGAAATAATGAGTCAAAAACAAATTGGTCCAGGGGATATATGCCGTGTTCGTCATAACGAGAGTGGGCACGGCTTCAAGGAAAATACACTGGTTGTAATTAAGGAATGTTATCCTCGATTCAGTGGGTTTCCTACTAGGTTTAAGGCTGCTACTCGAAAAGAGTGGTGGTATGTAGGTATAGACGATATTACGTTGTTTAGTAAGTATAAAGAAGAAGATGCTGAATATTAAAATAGAAAATAATGTATTTTGAAGTAAGAACAAAACGGTTGACAGTTACTGAAAAGAACACCTACAAAACTGTTAAGGAGCTTCGTTTGTTTGAAGCTGTAAGTTATACCGAAGCTGAATCTTTATCCCATGTATACATGGGAAAGGAATTCCCTAAAGAAGATTTTCGCATTGCAAAAATTTCTGAAAGTAAAATCCAAAATGTCGATTTTCTGGATAATGAATGTGAAATGCCGTTCTGGAAAGTAAAGCTGAACGAACTTCACGAAAACGAAAATGGGAAAATTAAGAAAACACCCTCTTTTATATTGGTTCAGGCAGATTCAAGTTCTATGGCGGTGGAACAGGCTGATATTTCAGCAAGAACACTTCCGTGCCCGACCGAAATTGTAAAGGTTGAACTTACAAAAATTTGTGCGGTTATTGAACGTCCAAAAGAAGAAACCCCGGCTAAAGCTGATAAGCCAAAGAAGAATAAGAAGTAAGTTTAAAGCCTCGGGAATTCCCGAGGCTAAATCAAAACAGTTATGGTGAATGTTATTTATTCAGGAATTGGTTTACTGTTAACTGCTATTTGTGGGTGGGGGGTAATCTATTATAAAAGAAACCGAAGGAAATTAAAGTGCCTTCGAGTGAAATGTTACCTGACAGCACACCCAACGAATGGAATTCCTTCTGAATATTTTATTGATGCTTTCGAGCGCAAATTCAACCACTGTCGAATAGAGGAGTCTAAAGACTTTATAAAGGTTAAGTTAGAGCACGTTTCTGTGGCGTATATACAGTGTAAAGGTGGGATATTGAAGATTGATCTCTATTGTTCGTCCCCGGAAAATAACGAGGTTCATAGATTCCTAAAGGAGTGGAATAATAAAGAAGAGTGGAAGGCAGTATCCTCCTTAATGAATTGCGGTTGTTACTGTATGAAAATGTAATATGGCAGAAGAAAAACGAGAATTGACGGTTGAGGAAAAGGAGCGTATTATGAAAAACGCTCCAGACTATATTATAGAATCTTCGGATATAGTTAAGGATTTGTTTGTAGCAGCGGAATGGGCTAAAGAAGAGCGTGATCTTTCCCCTAAACGTTACTACACCCTAATTCTGAATGAAGGTACAGACGATGAAAAGGAGGTAGAAATAGACTTCCAGCAGACAGTGAATGTGGGGGCGTATGTAAAGACTTATGGTGGTGATTTGACGGCTGTACGTAGCGCAAACGCTAAACGTTTACAGTATCTCAAATTAGACCATACTTATCAACGTGCCGTTATAGCTCTCAATAAAGCACTAGGAACTAAGTACAGACGTTCCCGGAACATTGTAGATTACACGGGTACAATAATGGAATTGTTTGGTAAATTCTATACTATCACTGATGTTGCCAAGGTGATGGCAAAGGAGTACCGAATAAAGGTTCCAGAAGATGAGTTAAAGAAGTTTTATGTTGACAATCGTGATCTGATTACACGACGCCGGGCTGAGTATGTACTACAAAACAAAGACTTTCGTATAGCAACTGAAACGGGGCGTTTAGAAGTTCTGAATCAAATGCTTATTGAGGTTGAAATAAAGAACAGAGCAGCCGGGGGGAGTAATGTAGACCTCTGTAACCTCATTTTACGGATTATTGAACAAGCTCGTAAGGAAGTTAAAGGAAACGAGATAAAGATGACCGTAGACGGTCGAATAGACATCAACGCTACATTACACGGAGAAACCAATGTGATGAACGTAATGAAGCAGATGTCTATCAATGCCTTGGTCGTCGGTCTGACGGCAGCTAAAGCCGGGCTGAATCCTACTGTTATCATTAGCCAATTGGCTAATAGCTGGTACAGTAAATTCAATGGATTCAATGGAAACGTTATGGACGGGGCTAATGTTCAACTCCCAAGTGCCCTGATTAAGCAATACGATTGGGGAAGGATGGAGGAGGCTTCCGGACAGTTTATTGACGAATTTACTCCAATAGCGGAGGTTATTGACGAGAAAACCCCCGAAGAAAATGAACAGGCTGAAAACAAACGCAAGCGCATGTTAGAACGCCTGAAAGCGATGAAGGAAGCCAAATCAGCCGAAGATAACCGAGCGAACCCTATTACTCCCGATGATCAAGCTATGCAATTACGTGAAGAAGATGTAATTTTAAAGCCCAGTAATCCGACTACTGAAAATCCTGAAGGGGAATTTGAGATAGATTACAGTCAACATAAAAGTATACCCCAAAAGAAGGGTATGCGTGTAAAGGGGGCTATTAAGGAGTCTATTGGTCGTCACCAGGCTCAAAAAGTAGAGGGTGGTGAAAATGTTAATAGACTACTTGCAGAGCGTAAAAAGAGAGCAGCAGAGGCACGCCGTAAGCGACGTGAAAAACGTAAGAAGGACAGGGAAGCCGATAACAAATCAGAAGATTAATAATGGTACTGACTTCAGAATTTACACAGAATTTTAGTGTTTAAAGTGGGTCAATAAAATAGAAGGGAGGCGAACAACTTCCCTTCTCTGTTTAAAGTACATTACACTTGACTGGATGTAGCCGTGTAGGACCGATTCATCCAGGCTTCTTTTTCCATAGCTTCAATCATGTCCTCAAGGAAATTTAATGTAGCTAAGTCTTTTTCAGGGATTTGACCGTGGATTTCACGGATACGTTGAATTACGTGATCCCAGTCATCACGAATGATTTCCCACATTTTAAGAGCTTCTGGAACCTTTTCGCCCATACTAAATTCAAGAATAGTAGCAGAGGTGAGCATAGCGTCCATGCTCCCCAAGGGGCGTTTACCGAGTGCCCGGATACGCTCAGCAACATCATCAACTCGCTCAATTTCGGCTTCGTACAGTTTTAACATGGCTTCATGATAGGAACCAAATGAGTCACCTACTACATTCCAGTGAAACTGCCAGATTTTAAGTAATAACGTGAAGTGGTCAGCCAACAGGCTGTTCAATAATTTAGCACTTTTGTCTTCTTCTTCGGTGCTTAATCCAGTGTGAACATGCATAATTCATTAATTTTAAATGTTTATAAACATTTTCGTTTACGGTACAGGACGGAATAAGTTTCAATAAAAATCTGAAGAATTATGGATAATTCATCGTATAATCAAATTAAACCACTATATTTGTAGTGTAAAAAATGAATCAACATTAAAAACTAAAAGCTATGAAAACATTAGAACAAATTAAGGACATTTGTAGTAGAGAAAACAACATCGGGATGAGTGAAGAAGAATATAAAATATTCGACAAATATACAGATATGTTGCACGAAGCATGGGAAGAGTCGGAAGAATCAAAAGAGTCGGAAGAACCAACGGAGTCTTTTGTGTCAGAATATTTTAATAATTTCTGCTTTGAAGATGAATTTGAATATTTAGAGCAATAACAAGTTTTTGTAGTGTAATTAAAACGTCAAACTTAAACACTAAAGTCATGTCACAGTCAAACGAAACTCCTCAAGAAGTTTTACTTAAAGTAAAGAAAATAAAAGCACTTGCCGAAAGAGGTATTGGTGGAGAAAAAGAGGCTGCTCGAAAACTGTTAGCAGCGTTGTGTGCTAAGTATGGAATTTCCGAAGAAGAAATTAGTGAAGAAAAGAAATACACGTACTCCTTCCATGTCAGAACTTCTGTTTTAAAACTCTTTTTTTACAAGTGTATAGTTCGATGTTTGGAGGTACTGAAAGATACGAAAATGAACTTCATATTTATAAGTCCAAAAATGGAAATGATATTATTTGTGATTTTACTCCTGTCGAATACATAGAATTCAGTCAATTATGGGAATGGCACAGGAAAAATTACATGATAGAGCGTAAGAAGATGCGGAAACTGTTTGAGAATGGATACATTCGAAAGCATAATTTATTCCCTACTGAATTAGACCCTAAATTCAAGAAAAAAGATAATGAAATGACTTTTGAGGAATTGGCGGCGATAGAAGCCTTAGCAAGTGCATGCGAAAATAAAACTTTTCATAAACAGATCGGGGATAAGGAAACACCTTACGGTGAAGAAAACGAATGGGACGATGATTGATAACAGGAAATAATTTCTTGTTATTCCTTTGTAAAGTTAAATTTCTGTATTATATTTGCCCCTGTCAAACTAATAAACAACATCATGGTGATGTCAAGAAAAGATTCCGAGTTTTATACCGTCCAGAAGGCTCTAAGCGGTGATCAAAGAGCTTTTACTACGCTTTACAATAGTTATCATCGGTCCCTCCTGTATCAGATAAAAAAGATCGTACGTGATGAGGAAGTAGCTATGGATATTACAATGGAAACGTTTGAGAAGGCTTTCCAGGCACTTCATCGGTACAGTCCTGAATATGCCTTCAGCACCTGGCTATTTCGGATAGGAATCAATTGTGCCATTGATTACATTCGTAACAATAAAAACAAACCGGACAGCATAATTGAGTTGGATAAACAAATGATGTTCGAGAATGATGACCAGTTAGGTTACCAGCTTAAATGTCCTGATAAGACACCCGATGAACAACTGATGACAGAGCAGCGTTTATATTTTATGAGAGAGGTTGTGACGTTGCTACCCAGGTGGCAGCGTAGATTAATAGAGCTACGTTATATAGATGATTTCACATATAACGAAATAGCTGATGAGCTGGGTATGCCGTTAGGAACAGTAAAGGGAATGTTACACCGGGCTAAAGAGGTATTGATAGATATCGTAAATAAGAACTGGAGTGTTAAAAGAGAAGTTGTCAAAGAGTAACAGTCATGGAAAAAGAATTAAAGAACAAAAGTGTAGCCTATAGGAAAGGTTACAGAGCAGTCCGTGGTGGAAAGAGTTTCAAGAGGGTGCTAACGACGCCCGTTATAAACGTTCCTTAGAGCGGTCAAATGTCTCCGAATAGATGCCTTAATAAAATGAGGTGGTGAGTAGTAGTAATGTTAAACAATAAACGATTATAGATCATGTTAGAATGTACCAATGATAAACAGTGTCCCGAATACTATTCAAAAGAAGAAGTAGACGGAGAATGTGAGATGGGAGAGGCTGATGTTATAACTTCCACGACTCATTCCATAACGGTTGTTGAAACAATTGAAAGGAAGCCTATTGGAGAAATGTTAACCCTCAACAGGAAAATGTATTTAGGTAAGAATCTGTTGGTGGATGAGAAATTAGTTCCTGTAATGGCAGGTGTGGGAAACCAGATTGTGAGAGAAATAATAAATACCGTTCAGGGGGTTGTTGTGATACCGAATGAATCTGATTTTGATCCAGTAGCTGTTCTAAAAGAAATCAGAAGGATATTGGATGATCCTACCAGGAATGTACATGCAATACATCGAATAAGTGAGTTATTGATGAAGTATAATATATAGGGTATGAGTCCCGAGTCGACGGGAAATTTTTAGAGTTCTCTATAAGATTCAGAGAGTGAATTGAATAATTCAGGAGCCATGATGAAAGGTGATAATAAGTCAGATTCATGGCTCTAATTGTCTTTAAGAAAATAGTCGATGAGAGGTATGGAATCCATTTGCATATCAGACGGTTCTTCTAAATAAAAATTGGGGTGGTAATGCTGATTGGTGGTGTGATGAGATGACTATTCTAAGTAATAGTAGAGGTAATGGTGACTGCATGGAGGCAGGGTGGTGAGGAAATGCAGATGAGGGTGATGGTTTGGAGGAGAGGTACAGGGATTGAGGGATTGTTTGAGGTGGATTGTGAGAGGTGGTTTGAGGTGGATGGTTAAGTTTGGGTGTATTTAGAATCCGGAGCGCAACAGTCTCTCCCGCCGAAATCCCCGCAGAGTCACCCGGTATTTATCCACCACGACGTAGACTGTTCCTATACCCTACGCGCGCGTACGCGCACAAGGGGTATACACTCTCTAACCTAAAAACAGGTTCATTTCTGCCTAGTGAGTTCTAATATGAGCATGTTACAGGAACGAAACAAGAAACTACGATGGATAATGGCAAATCTAGAGGTATACATAGCCGAGCTCTTTACGTCATGCGGCTCCGGGTTTCGTGTTTTTCAGGGGTGATATCGAGAGGATTCCTAATACCTAATCATTTCTGTCTACGGTGGTCACCCCTTAGGATGTTACGGGAATGAAGAATAAAAATGTACCTTTGTAAAAAGGTTAATTATGAAAAGTTTGATAGATAAATTTAAAGACTTAATTATAAAGTACGGGAGTCCAAAGGTTGCTTGGGATAATTGTCCAAAACAGTTACAAAAAGAATTAGAAAAGAATTATCCATACACTTTTCCAATCTTATACGGACGTAAATATGGATACAGAGGATTTATATGCGACCAATATATAATTCGTGTCACAAATATTACTGACAGTCACCACTTGAAATTTGATTCTGAGTCACAAGTTATAGACCATATTGTTCCTATTATGCTAGGTTTTCGATTACATATTGATCCAAAATTAATTGGTGGAAAAGAAAACTTATGTATTATAGGAAAAGAAGAGAATTTATCTAAAAACGATAGATTAACTTTTAAAGCAATTAGAGTACTTCAAAATTGGAAATATTTAGTTCCTAAAGGATTAGTAAACAAAAGAAGCACAACAGTATTATCGATTTATAAGAAACTTCTTAAATAAATATCAGAAATTTCGAAAAATCTTCAAGAAAATTCAATCTAATTCCTTGGGGGTTGATATAATTACACCGAGGCTTCCCAAAGAAAGGTAAAAATCACGGGATATGAGCCTGATATTTACGAATCTGTGGCTGAGAGTATGCGTCTGTTTATACTTAATCCATGTCTGCTGCATATTATCGCTTCAGAAAGATGCGAATACATTGTTAAAAGTGGTCTAAAACCCGTGGTTACTGAGGATTGGGACAAGGTGCTGGAAAACGCACCCGCAGAATATTCCAGACAAATACTAAAGAATTATCTTGGTTTTCATTGTTGAATCCAGAAAAAGTATTATGTTTGTATTGTCAAAATGAAAACAAGTCAAACACTAAAAACTTAAGGTCATGAAAAATTCAGTAAGCAATCAGCCAGCTTCTAATAACGCAGTAAACTTCGCAATCGTTAACAATCCTCAAAGTGCTTACAAGTATATTAAACGTGAAACTCTTATCGAAGATTACCACACTCTTATCTTAGGATGTAGCAAAGCTAATGTCGAGGTTGAGGCTATTGCTAATCCAGATCAGATTAGTAAGAAGAGCCTTATCGACAGCTATGTAACGATAGCTCAGAAGTACATGGAAGTTGTAACGGTTCAGGAAGAACCCGTTGCTGAAGAAGCTCCAGTCGAGACTATTCAAGTTCAGGAAGAAGTTAAAGTAGAAGACCCTACTCCTAAAGCTGAAAAGAAAACAAAGGAAGAATCAGGTGAGTCTAAGGGACACCGGGGTACTGCTGAAGAACGGTTGGCTAAATACGGTGCAGAACTCAAGGAAAAAGAAGCTATCGAGAATCCTAGTAAGGAAGTTCGCAAAAGAATCGCTTCCCTGAAACGTAAAATTGAGAGGGCTGAAAAAGCCCTCAAAGCCTGACACTTCGTACTGTGTCATCTAAAGTCATTAATCATCTAAAATCAATAAAGCCATGCTAAGATTCATAACAGTAACATTTCGTGGTCGCCGTAAGGGTTCGGTGGCGCGTATTAAATCTCAGAATGACCGTATCGAGGTAAGTCGATGGTTCAACCGTAAAGAAATCCTGGACGTGCTTGAAGCAGCCGGGTGGGTAGACGTAGAGCCTGAATCAGTAGTTGTAAAAGCTAAGAAATTGAGCGTAGTAGCGCGTGAACGCCGTGAACGCGAACTGCCCGAACATGTGAAGCTCCTTAAGAAAGTTCAATCCCTAAAGAAATAAAGCCATGAAAACAGATGATATCCGTGAAGAATTAAAACAAGTCCTGCAAAAGATTGACAACAATCCGAATATGGTCGGGTTCGCTATTGTAGCTGCCGTTGAAGATGACCGTGTAGCTCTTCATCGTTTCATTAAAAACGAGATACGTACTGAATTAGGGGAGATAGACCTCCCTTATGTAATAGCCAGTGCGATGGACGACGAGGAACAGGTAAGCAAAGAAGTCGAAAACGTCTTGATATCTTCCCTGATTGTGTACTTCCTACGTCATCCTGAGAAAAGAAAGAATTTTATGACAACGCTAATAGCTATGGACCATGTACAGATCAAAATCTAACCCCGTGGTGCTGTGGGTAAAGAAGATAGAGTGTACCTGCGAACACAAACGTCCACTGCACGATAATAAGATCACCTATATAGAATGCAAGTTGAATCCGGGTAAGTTCTGTAAATATCAGAACTGTCCCTTAAAAGACAAGGGTCGTGAGCGAATCTAAAACCACAGGTTTTGACCCGGCTGTTCTTGGTGGGAACAGTACGGGCTGGACAGTAGGTGATACCGAAAGTCATAAGTATCCCCCGGTCACAATGGAAGAAATTCGATATGTGTTCAGTCAGACGATAGGATACGGAGTCGAATTTTACCAGTACAGTTCTCATTTTATTGGAACGGTACAATGTATCACCTCTGATGACGTGATTGTTGTAACGCTTTGTAAGGACGGTTCTGTCGTTCCTACGTTACATGGACGTGTACCGTTCTACGCCATCAAGGAAATTATGCCTCAGGAAAAACGCCTGAGCATACACCCCTGTTTTATAGTATCAATGTCAAAAATTCAGAAGTTATAAGTAAAATTTTCGGATGATTTCTTTGTTTATCTAAACTTTTCCACTATATTTGTATTGTCAAACAGTAAATAATATACGTCATGAAATCACAAACTTATCTCAACAAAATTAAAAGTTTCTTTAAGAAAAACGCTGGAAAAGAAGTAACTCGGTATCAGATGATTCAGTATGTATTAGAACCCGAAAAGTGGGAAAAGGCTCGTAAAACTACGTGTATAGTGGATTCTGTGACGAGTAAATTACAATACGAGGGGTATATTGATAAGGGGCAAAATGGAAAGTGGATAATATTAAAAGAGATTCCGGAATCTCTGACATCTACCCAAATTAATTCATTTAAATTCACCCTTTAATTCATAGAAATAATGGAAAAGGTTTTAATCGACTTAACAGAAGAAGAATCAAATGCAGGGTGTAACAAAGACGCAGCCTAGGTGCCTGGTGAAAATGGCTACTCAACTAACGTCAGAATATATTTCGATGTTTACTAAAATCAGTACATCATGAAAAAGTTCAAAACAGGCACATCTTTTCACATAGAAAGCGAGGACGGTTCGTGTCACACTGTATCAATAACCTCTGTTAAGGTCTCAAAGACGGGGGAAGTCCAGGTGGTGGGACAATTTACCGACCCAGCCAGTGTTCGTTACGTAAACGAACCAATAGACATTAAACCGGGGCGAATACGCTCTACAATGTATTGTAGTGCGTTGGTACGCTTTTTGTACCAAGGGAGGATGAGGACAGCTGCTATTACTCACTCTACTATGAAAGCGTTCAGAATCATTAACATGGACCTGGGAGCAGCATGGATTCCTCTTCACGTGTTACGCTGGTCGGAACAGGCTGAGCAATTTGTAGTGATAGACCCGGAATACGAGATGGATTTCACTACTGACGTAAAACCCGGTATGGACATTTATCCGTACAATATGGAGCCGGAGAATCTTATTATGTTAAACGAGTTGACGAACTCATCTAAATCTTGATGTCTTATGAAAAATCAGTTTAAATGTAAAGTAACTGAAGACCGTTCAGTCGGGGACATTCCTCGACGCCACGAGGTGGGAATTTTGCCTTAATGGCTTTCAGTGGACTTATTTTCCTGATATGACATTGGAACAGCTTGCAGCTCTCCGTGACACAATCGACAATTATTTATCAATCGAAAAATCAAAAGAATCATGAAAAAGTTAGTATTACTTACCGCTATTTTGTTGGCTATGGTAGCCACAACACTGAGTCAGAAATTATGGTACACCGGGTACGAAGTAAAAGACCCCATGTATGGGCTGGAAAGCCACATGCCCAATAATCAGGTGTCCTTTGAAAACAAAGGTAAAGGAGTGTATGAAATTGTGGGGTGGAAGGTATCGGGTGATACCTATATTCTTTCCGCAACTGTCAAATACATTGGTCAGGAAGAGGATGGGAGTTACTCCTACTGGGGAGTTATGTGGTACAGAGGAAACGAGTTCGAAACTATACGCTTGAATACCAAGATCAAACTCTCTACTTATACCAGTGCCAAATCCGTGTCTATGTATAATGTCATCAGGCTCATTCCCCAATATAAAGACAAAAACGGGGACTGGAGTGGCTTCAGAGTTTTTAAACTGACCTTAATATGAAAGAGTTACTGAATTATCCAATCCGTCACACCTTTTACATCACGGACATGGTAAAGGCGTTCGTACTATTCATCGTAGTAGTACTTACTATAAAAGTGATAAAGAGCTGCACAGAACCCGACCCGGTATTTGCTGACGGAACAGCGTCTTCGGAGTCACGGTTTATAGACTCCACCACCGTTGCCGACAGCGTCTTCACCTACATTTTCTTGATGAGGTTAGAACATCCGGATATCGTTATGGCACAATGCATAGAGGAGTCTGGGAACTTCAGCAGCCCTCTATTTTTACACGGTCACAACTGTACAGGTATGCGAGTTCCGGCTCAAAGACCAACTCTAGCTTTGGGGATGTTGTATAATCATGCCCGTTTCCGCTCCTGGAAGGACTGTATAGCCGATTATGCTATATGGCAGAGTATATACGCCCGAGGGCTTAGTAAAGACGATTATTTCGCTTATTTAGATCGTGTCTACGCTGAAAAGAAAGGTTATAGTGGGAGGCTCAAGAACATCATTAAATCGAGAGGACTGTAATCGATAACCGTAGGAATTACGTAACATTATCAGACATTAAATAATTTTGAAGCAATGATTGAATCAAATTTGACAGTAAACAGCTCGAATCAGGTTGAACGAGCGTTGGAAGAGTTCCGTAAACAGGTTCTCGAACCGTGTGGCATGAAGTTCTTAATCGTAGGTTCTCTTGCCTTGCACAAGTTAGGAATGGAAGTTGATGAACCTCACGACATTGACATGGAGGTCATCTGTACACCTGAACAGGAAAAGAACGTGTTTCAGCTCCTATCAGACTCTCAGAAGAATAATATGTATCAGATAAAGGTGGAGGAAAATTATCATTCGAACGCTGAACGGCTCATGGACAAAGTAACATGGAAGCATAAGCCGTACATCTTCAAGTGGGGAAACTGCTTAATTAATGTATGGGTGGTGACAGAATTCAGTCACACCTACATTCAGCTCCAGAACGGTATCTGTTATGCACAGGTGATGTCCGTTATCCGCAGGAAGATAGCGTATCAGCGCAATAAAGACAGAGCATTTCTTGTCAATCTTGCCTATCGTTTCCTTGGAATGTGTGGGGCAAATGGCAAGAGAACGTCCGCTGTATTCACCCCCGACAGGTGAGATTCCTAATGATTATAGGGACGACAGAAAACCGATTGACGAAAACCGACGTTATATAAACACGTTTGAAAATTGAAACATTTATTTATCCATTAAAATTAAAACAAAAATGAGAAAGTCAGAATTCGTGGCAAAAGTTGCCGAAGTAGCTGGTATGACCCAGAGAGATACCGAAAAAGTAATCGACGCTCTTACTCCGGTTATTGTTGAAAGCGTTGTTGAAGGTGGTGAAGAAATCAGCCTTCCGTTCGGTAAGTTCAAGCAGAAAGTGAACGCTGCTAAAACCGGGACAAACCCGTTGACTCAGAAGCCTATGAACGTTCCCGAGTCTCACACACTTGCTTTCAAGGCTTCCAAGACCGTGAAAGTGGTTGTTGAACCGAAGAAAGGTAAAAAGAAATAAGTCCGTGAGGATGTGATTTTTGTTTTAGTCATGATTGGAAAGAGGTTGCCTGTAACGGGTTGCCTCTTTCCTTATTCATAGGAGCCACTGGTGGTCGCTCTACGAGATTTACCCCTGTTGGCTGGTACATTTTATTCCCTGTATAGTTGTAATCGCTTAAATCGTCTAATATGAACGCAAGAATGGATAAGGATAGCACAGTCACCCTGTCGGGGTTCTGTGAACACGTAATCAGTAAGACTCAATCCGAGATATACAGAATAACAGGCTCATCTTCCCTAAAAATTCAGGACGGGAAGGCTCGTAGAAGAGAACGCAGAGCCGAATTGAGGAAAAATCGGAAGAAATAATGAAGATTTTCCGGATGAACTCCTTGGATATTCGATAAATGAACGTATATTTGCTCAGTCAAATCAAACAAGTTACGTCATGAAAGGTTCACAAGATACTACAAAAATTTAGACTTCAGCAAGCCAGTAGGGACTCACCGCTATGTTGATAACATCAAAGACCGTCGGCAGTTAGCAAAGGTTTGCCTCGTGGCTATGGCTCGTATCAATCAAGCCGAACAGGGGACAATCACAGAACCCTATGAATTGGCTTCCTCTACAATGAAAGACGGACGTACACTCATCCAAACTATCTACGAAGATGGTTATGTAATGTACAACGACGGATGGTTCATTGTCGAATGCGATGAAGACGAGACACTTTACGTTGATGTAACAGGTACAGCGACTCGAGAATGTCCGGAGTACGAAAACATGGAATATATCATGGACGCTGCCTGTCGCGAGGGTCACGAAGAGTGCCTCAAGGCTTTGGCTGAGTATGAAACCAATTAAATATAGATAGTTATGGATAGAGGGTTAACAATAAAAGAGATATCAGCTAAAGAAATAGATACCACCTGTAAATATGCGGAGATAATTAGAAATCGAAACGAATTTCCGGATGGAAAATCACGTCGACGGGAACGACGTTATAAAGAACGCCGTATGAAATGTAGAGTCAAAACAATAATTACGAAGAAAGATGAAAATCGTTAAATGAATAACCTATGAAATACAATTAAAATGGACAGACAGGAATATTTAGAAAGTTTAGAAGCCCTTGACAAGGAATATCAGCTATGTAAGAAAGAATTTATTTTCGAATATTGTCGTACGAACAACCCTTATAAAAAGGGAGATATTGTCAAAGATCATCAGGGGAAAGGGGAAGTGATCAGCTGGAAACCGTTCTTTGGTATAACAGACCCCGATGGGCTTCCTACTATTGAGTACAAATGTCGGGTGTTGAAAAAAGATGGTACACTTCCAAAGAAGATGGAATACCGTAGTATTTACCTTTGTAATATGACAGCCAATGAAAAAGATTCCACCCAAGCGTAAAGAACCCGTCTCTTACCTGACCTTTACAGGTAAACGATTGGACATGTGGGAACATGCTGACTTTACTAACCGAATGTTTCCGGGTCTTATAGACCTCTCAAAGGCCCAAGACCTCCACGGTGATACTGTTTACCGAATGAAAGGTACTGAATCGTATAGGATCTCTTATGCACGTGTAATTGACATGGCCGGTGTTACGTCACGTTCTGTGATGGTAGTTCAAGAATTTCCCTCTAATACCATTTGGATTATGAAACCTAATTGGATACGCAGCCAGAACGCTCTCAGAGGAAAAGTCAAAAACTACGCTGAAATTCTTGACAAGCTTTGCCTTGGAAAAGTCCTCGGTAACGAAGTTACCCGAATGGTTCAGCGAAATGAACTCCTGATTGAAAACAAACAAATCGAAAAGAAATGACACCCGAAGAACAATACGCAGAATCGATTACGGCTCTTGAAGAAGAGTACGTTGCTGAAAAGACTCGTATCCTGCATGAATACGCTCGAGCCGTATGCCCATGTAAAAAGGGCGATAAAGTACATGATGAAATAGGGTGGATATGTGTAGACCGTATCTCTATCACCTATCGAAAGAATGACCTCCCTGAGATTTACGTATCAGGTGTAATGCTGACGCGTCACAAGGAAGTCCGCGTTGATGGTAAAACAAGAGCTATTAACATTGAAAATATTTTGAAATGAAAGAAGAAACCCGTCAACTCCTGAAAGAACTCGCTGAACGGTATGAAACTCACAACTTTATAGTTGACGATCCTGTAATGTTTCCTTCACGGTACCATAAGCAGGTGGACATAGAAATCGTGGGATTTATAGCTTCCTGGCTGGCATACGGAAACCGTAAAGCGATTCTCAATACATGTGAAACGCTTTTCAAGGAAATGCTCGAATATGCTCCTTCTCCCTATCACTTCATTATGGACAAGTCTTATGTTAAGTTCAGCCGTAACCATCCGGTTAATAAATGTCTGTACAGGTTCTATAAATATATGGATTTTTACGACCTTTGTGAATCACTGAGGATGATATACAAGAAGCATCCTACAATGGAAACGGCAATGTTTGACAAATTGGCAAACCGTCGGAAGATTGGAGTTTATCCTATACAATCACTCATAGACCTCTTTCCTGAGAGGGTGAAAGGAGTTCCCCACGATACCAAATCAGCCTGTAAACGGCTTTGTATGTTCATGCGGTGGATGGCTCGTAAGAACAGCCCGGTTGACCTGGGAATATGGCGTCACTTTGATCCTAAATACCTGCTAATGCCCCTTGACACACATGTAGCACGCATAGGGCGTCAATTAGGTCTCATAACACTCAAACGGAATAATATGGATACAGTACTTGAGCTGACGTATAACTGTCGCCGGGTCTTTCCAAAAGACCCTTGCAAATGTGACTTTGCTTTGTTTGGGTATGGTGTAAACAATAAATAACAAGAATTATGAACAGGTATGCAATATTTTTCAAGCAGGGTGATGGATTGATTTTAGAAGGTATACAGAATGTAATCAATATCCTTAACCTGCACACTAAAATCATAGACGGTACTATGAAGATAGTTTCCGATAAAAAGGTGTCTTGTATGTCTTACAAGATAGACGACTACTCATCGGAAGACGCTTTGAAAGACTTTATCTTGTCAGGTAAATATTCTTCTATGTTTTCCGACATACAGGTATACGAAGTAAAACTCTTGTGAGAAAAGAAATTTAAAAGTCCATTGTATATAACAAATATTAGCATACGTTGATTATTTGAGTACACCTTAGACCACTAACCGTTGAGAAACAGGTTTCGTGTTCGAAGAATTGAGCCGGGGAACCCGGCCTTCTTTATTTGCGTATAACTCATCAATCATAATATTGTGAGAAACTCTCTAATTTAATTACATTATGCAAAAGAATTTCATAAATGTAACCCCCGATTCGGGGGGGGCAACGGAACAGTAACAGTAACTGCCAGTCAAAACACTGAAGACGAAAGAACCGAATCTATCACCATTAGTGGTAGTGGTGTCACTAAAACGATTTCTATTCATCAAGAAGCTATTCAACAAACTGTAAAAGTAACAGAATTCACAAAAAATCATTTTTGGTGGACAGATTCCCCAGCCGGAACAGTTGTTTCTGTCCCAGGATCAATTGATATTTCAGTAGAACTAAACGCGGGTGTTACTTCGGGTTATATTACCTTTGATAGAAAGATAACGAATGCAGAAATAACAGATGATTATGGCCATTTTGATGACATTGGATTTGGAAATCCTTATAGCGTTGGATTCGGTTCTTCACATGCTGTGGATGGGGATTATCAAACCATTGAAGTTTCTTTTGAGGGGTTCACCGGAGTTCTCAAGTTAGAATTAAGCTGCCGATCATAATCTAAATTAATTTAAAGAATTTCCGGATTTTTCATTGTGATTCGATTTATTGTTTGTATATTTGTAATGTCAAAATTAAGTCAAACAATAAATCGAATCTAATTAAGAAAGCTATTGTAGAAAACCCGGTACCTAATCCATGCTTATACGCTTTGTTTATAACTATCATTAACGATATTACAACTTCCTATACTGAAGAACAACTTCGTAAAAATATGCGTTCAACAATGTCTATTTATGACAGACTTTCTGAATATGTTGATTATGGATTCGGCCATAACCACATGTGGGTATCAGACCGTAAAACAGGTAAGCGTTTGATTTTTGTTGAATTTTAATTATCGGGGAGAAATCCCCGAAACTCATTTTCTCCTAATACCGTTTAATTTTCATTAACATTAAAAATTTCGATATGGACATTACTAAAAAGAAAGTTATTTTTATTGACTTGGACGATACCCTTATTTCTACTCGTACGGGTAACAAATTTCCGGCTGGAATTTGGGACATGAAGCTGAATCTTCCTGTCTTTGACCAGTTGAAAAAGCTCCACCCGTTAGCCGTACTCATCGCAAGTAATCAAGGTGGGATCGAACTCGGTATAGTTCCACAGCAACTGTTTGAGCCTAAATTCATCTATGTCATTGCTTCTCTTCAGGAATATATCGGGCTGAACACCCTAGTCGCTGGTCAATTCTGTGTGGTAAATGATGTTACGAACGAGAACCGCAAGCCTAATTGCGGTATGCTGAACAGTATGCTTAAACAGTTTGAAGACATCACTAAAATTAACATTGAAAATACCGAATGTCTAGTGATAGGCGATGCTTCTGGAAAACCGGGTGATCATAGTGATTCTGATCGAAAAACTGCTGAAAACTTTGGATGTGATTACATTGATGTAAAAGAGTTTATTGAAATGGAATTACCTGAGCCTCTATTTAAGGTCATAAACGTCTCAACGGGCGATGTTATCAGCCAGGACGGACAGTTACTTGAGAACATACCTGAAAGCGGTGTACGAAAGCTTTTGGAGAGCTTAGAAGTTCCCGCAAAAGACATTACAGTCGTACCTCAGCTTTGGGTTAAACCCAAAGAAGCCTCTTGTCCTACTCAGAAAAAGCGTAAAGCACAAATAAAACCACTCCGTAATACAAAGAATCATGACAAGAATCAGTGATAACAAAGCACATGAAATTGCTAGAAGCCTAGCTTCTTCAACGTTCAAACAAAAAGAGAAATCTGTTCTGTTTAAAATCAGAGCACATTTAGTAGACAAAACCCGTGAAATAATGGGAGAGGGTCTTTATATGATTTTTTGTGACAAAACCCGGTACTTTAAATCTACGAGGAATTTGTCTTTGTACCCCAATGGAATTTTCAAAGCGTTCTTTCCAAAAGAATGTTCTCCAAATGAAATTCATCCGTCAATCAACTTCCCTGATATTCCACTTCCTCAATGGGATGAGTGGGGTGAAGAGATTTTGAAAATTACTAGGCCCGATGACGAATTAGGGAAAGCCTTGACGGAACTGTACCTGTTGGAAGTTAGGATACGTGATTTCCGTAAGAAAGTACATTGTACAATTTTGAATTCAATCAGAACAGACAAACGTCTTAAAGAGGAGTTTCCTGAGGCGTATGATATCATGATGAAAATAGAGAACCGGGAAGTGGAAATGACAGTTCTGTCAAATCCACCGTGTGACACTATTGAAAATTTACGTTCAATCGTTCAATCAAACAAACCTCATGAAGCAGGTGTATAAACTGGGATCGTTCAGGAAGTGGTATTTAAGCCACTTCCTATACACATCGGATTATGTAAAACTGGGTCCGGAAAAATTTTACAGACTAATGACGTGGTACAGTTTTCTGAAACGTAAGAAATTGAACGTAAAACTGTGTGAATGTTCTAATGATAAAGAAGGTAATATTTGTGTAGTTATTGTAGACTCTGTGCATTCGCCTCAAATTGTTAAGTACTCGAATATAATTTTAAGAATAAACAGTACTTTGGAAACATTTCGTCAGGAAAATTTATGTATATATCAAATTGATTAATTTTTCTATAAAGCCATGAAAAGAGGTGTTCGTCGTAAGCCTTACAAATTTGTTTGTCAGTCTAAAAGAACCGATTTACGAATTCATATAGGACAAATAATAAAGGTTCGAGGAGTAAAGTATGAGGTAGTTCCAGAACTACGTGAAAAAGGTTTGCAGATGGGTTGTTGGGGCTGTGCGTTCAATCAGGCTACGAAGCGTGAAGATTTCGAAATACCCCCGTGTAGATGTGCTTTACAGAACGATAAATATCCGGTAACCGTTTTTATAAAAAGAAGAGAAATAGAATTGTGTTACACTTGTCACGACCTCTATTGTGCCTGTACAGGTGTTGAATCGTTGATTTACAAATTAAAATCTTAATATTATGTTAGTTTTTATTGATAACGGAGCAGAATGTAAGAAAGCTATCAACATTGCTTTGATAGAAACAGTTGGACCAGTTTCAGAATTAGAAAGAACTGAAGATAAAAAGAGAAAAAAGTTTTATTTCTTTTCTCTAAACGGTTCAAACATTGATCCTATTATTTCCCGTAGTTATTCCACAAGAGAGGAAGCTGAAATGGTTCAATATTCAGTTGTTACCCTTTTGAATGCCTTGGAAGTATTTTCAGAAAGAACTAAACATGTTCCTGAAGACCGGATGACCCCGGTATATTTTCAGGTTATTGATCAAAATCAGAAAAAATTAGTCCCAGGAAAGATAACTTTATACGATCAACCCGTATATACTATCGTTATTTAATTATTATTATTAAAAGACCAATCGATATGAAAGTAAATTACAGATTTGATTACAAAAGAATGAACGAAACTGGAGGCAATGTATACTCAGTTATCATTCCAGTAGAAGTAACGTCCGAAACCGATGCTGATAGCATGTACGAAACGATTTTGTCTTTCTTCAAAGATCAGAAAATTCAGGGTAAACCTTTCTACGCACATTCAATGCTCGAACAGTTCCCTTCGTACTGTTTTACGTCAACGGATGAAATTCTTACTGATGGTACTTACAAGCCGGACAATGGACGCCGAGTATGGTGCCGTGTAGAACCTATAGATGAAACCATTCCAAAAGGAATAACAACATGGATTCCTGGAATAGAACAATCAGACGGAACAATTTCAAGTGCAATAGGACTGTTGAGCGACCCGGAATTTGACGATGACATACGTCCTTTTGATGATTGTCCTTTTCCTGGTTATACCATTCAAAAGATTCAGAAAGAAAAGGCTGATAGCTGTCCGGCACTTTGTACCGTGAAGGCAGTTGTTTCCTATGAAGATAAACGATTTTTATATAATGTAAATGTCGCTACCGACTATAAATACTCTGTAGTAACACAGAAGGAATTTTTGAAAAATAAAATTCGTAAAATGATTTATGGTGAATGTTCTGTTGGCATTTTACAATACGAATTTTTTGACGCATTTTACAAAGAAAAAGAGTTTACTTATACTGATGAGCATCTTAATAAATTTCAAACCTATTCAGATATAAATAAGTTTGAATTTTTTATACTACACGTTTTGATGAAATCAAATAACGTGGTAAGAGTAGCAGTTCCTAAAGGAAATGGAATAACCCCGTTACGTAGTTTGTCGTTACTTTATTTAGATAGTGAAATTTCGAAAGTTTATAAAAATAATTGGATGAAAATTCTAGAAATTAATGAATTAAACGGTAGCATTGAAAATGTTCCTGTTGTTTTACCTACAGCTTAATATAAACAATAAGATCCGGTAATTCCAACCGGATCTTATTGTTTATGCTTCTTGATAGTCGATTATAACTGTTAAAATAATATTATGGATTAATAATACAATCACAAATACAAATTGTAGGATCTACAGTAGAACTCTTCATTGTAACAATAATTTCTCCTCCCAAAGATCTAATATCATTCAACATAGTTTTAACTAAATTATAATTATAAGGATTCTGATATACCAGTTGACCACCGGTTAAATCGTCATTAATAAAAGTACTTCCATTAGACGTATAAGTAAACTTTTTAGAAGGATTACCAACTACTGTTATTTCAATAGTATCAATAAACCAACCTGTAGTTATAACAACTTCCGGTCTAAATGCACCTAAATTAAAAACACCAAAATAAGTATAATTAGATGAGAGTAATGCATTCTTAGGATAATTAAATACAGCTTCTAAAGTTTTAGAAGATTCAGTATATCTTTTTTCAAAATCCATTCCACTAATAGTACCATCAATAATAAATCCTAAATCAATAATAGGATATAATACACCTGATTGAAAAAATATCTATAGTTTTAGATACCCCCCCAGTAATATTTAGAACTTCTGTTCTTTTCATAGATAAAGTCGTTTTATCACAAACAATATTTAATACATTATCATTTTGTCCCGAATCAGGACTTACAGTAATAAAAGATTTTTTCATATAATATTAATTTACATTAATCGCTATAACTAAATTCTCTTGTGTACCAGTTGTTTTAATAAATATAGATATCACTATACTTCCAGTAGAAGAAGCATCACGCGCAGAATTTATCTTTGCAACAATTTCATTAAGCTTAGCAGGAGTTATATCTATAATAGATAATACTGTACCTTCATTTTCAGAATTAGGAACAACCTTTGTAGTAAATCCATTTAAAGCTATATCACCTAAATTATAACCCATAAAACTAAGATTTATAGAACTAATCACAGGATTATTAAATTCAACTTGTAAGCTAGATACATTTTTAATAATAAATAGATGCCTTGAGCTTAATATAAAATCAGTAAATTTTACATTAAACATCAAAAATGTAATACCACTATCATGATTTAATCTATAAGGTTCTTGTATATTGGCATTAGAAAATATATATCCACAATCAATATAAATATAAGGATTAGGATCTTGTTCTATTGATACGGATTTAGTAATACCCTCTCCCTCAACCTTAAATGTAGTATATCTACTAACATAATTCTCATTTTTATCAGCATTAACAGATAAAGTTCCATCATTTTGGCCTGTATCTGGAGTAACTGTTATAAAAGCTTTTTGCATAATGTTGAAATTTTAAAAATTATACACACAAATTAAACACAAAATTAGGAATTTTTGTTTCGTCATATCTTTTTAAGTCTTTAAAGTGATTTGGCTTCCTTCGCAGCCACAAGGAAAGTTTTGTGTAAAGTGATAAATTAGTACCAAAAATCTTTGTAATTATCATTTTAATGATTAATTTTGTCATGTCAAACAGATTAAATCTAAATAATATGAAACCAATTATTATAACTGGAACTTGCAAAGAATTATACAACTGCGAACGCTTGCTTAAGCGATTTGGTTATATACCCCGTAATTGTTATCTAAAAACCGCAGATAACCACGAATGTGGTTTTATTCTTATAAACCGTGAAGGGGAATTTACTTTCTTTTCTAAGAATCCTTATCCGAATTATACAAATACAGTAACAGCTTCTGATTTTATGAAAAACTATGGAGCATTAGGAATTCGTACATGTTACACCTTTAAAAATATTTATTTAGTGGTCACTTTAATTCTTTTTATGACAGGAATAGAATCAAGTGAGCCTCTGGGTCAATGGATATTGGTAGGACTGCTGTCTCTTAATATCGTCTTTCATTGGAAGAAAGTACGTGAATGGGTAACGAATTTAAACTAAAAATATCATGAAAATAATTTTGTTAGATGAAAGAGAGGCCCGTGGAAAGAATCGTGTAGAACAGGTTCTTTGAATATCCCTGCTTTGTCAGAAAGCCAGGTCAAACGAATAATGGATATAGTCGATGAAAATCCCAAAAACTAAGGAATGGTTTCCGAAGAAAGCTGATTACATTCACCGTTCTTCTACGGAGGGTTTTTATGCAATGAAATTCTTCGTAAACGGTTTAGGTGTAAAGGTGTGGCATAAAAAGTATGGTGATACATGGCTTTACGATGTAAAACTTTTACAAGGTACACCCGGAAGCTATGTAGAGCACTCAAATCCGAGTGAGGTGTTCCCTGTACAGCAATGGGGATATAATATGTTCGCTTTAGTAAATACACTCCGTAAAATTCGCTGTTATGAGCCTAAGAAGTGAAAAAGAATATTCAAAAATGATACGGCTGATCGAAATTTTAGAAAAAGACTTCGAAGAATTAACCGTTGGAGAACGTCAAGTTATTCGTAACAGAGCGTCTGAACGCTATGGAATAAATCAAAAACTGACTGAGGATCAGTTGCTCAATGCTTATCTCAGGTTTAAACTCATTCATATTTCACCTCTCGAGATGTTAACGTTTAAACCATACCCTCTAAGGGCTGATTTTGGACCATTCGGAGGTGTAAAAGAACGTTTTCCAGCGGTAACTGTAACGACATTTTCAGGGCTGAATGGAGATAAAACTGGAACATTTATTGTGAAGGAGGAAACCATACTTCCCATTGTAACTGTTTTCTATGAAACAGAACATGTAGAAGTGGTGTGCGTAGCTCCTGATGGAAATTTTTGTCGAATTTCGAACCGAGACTTTGACTTCGACGTATAACAAGTAAGTTTCTCGGCTTCTTCGGGAGCAAGATTACCTCCTTTCTGTAAATAAAAATGTTAAACGAAATATTTTAGGAGCAAAGTCAGTACCTAGTGTAAAGATGTATATTAGTACCATAATTTTCGGGCTTTTTCATTGGTATTTCGTTTTGATTATATACATTTGTATCAGTCAAACAAATAACAATGAAAGTCATAAACTCACAAACAATTTTTTACCTAACCAAAATGAGTAAGGTATTTATATTAGTACAAAAAATAATTTCGTTATGGAACTAACAATCATTAAGACAAACATTAAAGAGGAATACGGCAAAAGTGGTAAAAATTATGCTTCACTGGTCTGTAAGGGACAAGAAGTAGGATTTATAAATGAGTTCGGAATTTTCCTAAAGATTTATAACCCTAATGTTAAAACAGGCGTATATAACCGTGTAGATTTACAAGAAAACAATTTCGTTAAATTGTGTCAATTTGTCGAAAAGAATTGGAGAGCAATATATGACAGATTTGACCTATTGCTTAAAAAGCAATAATCTCTCCATATTTTTGGAGTCGAAAACTAAATAGATCCGAGTGAAAGGTTAGGTTTATTGTTTGACGTGTTTGAGCCGGGGTGACGCCCGGCTTTCCTTTTTTATGTATCATCAATTTCAATTTTTACCCTGAAATCCGCTTCTCTCAAAACTATATATATTCCATTATAATTATATATAAATCAAATAATTAATTATTATAATGGACTGTAAGGATGTATATAGTTACCATAATTTAAATGGATCGTGTAAAGATGTATATTAGTACTATAAGAAAAGCCCGGTATAAAAACCGGGCTTATCAAGACCAACCGAAACAATGAACCATTGTTTAGAAGCCCTAATTTACAAAATTTATTGTTTAAATGTTTGATTACGCCTGCGACGTTCGCAGGCAGTAATAGCCGGGTAACGCTTGTTTGAAATGTATTTCAGGAAGCGGAACTGAAACAGTTTTCTCTTTTTAAGATAATTGGGATTAGCTTCGTTATAGATAGCTTCCGTCTCGAAACAAATATTCTTATAAGCCTTGTCGTAAGGAGGGAGAGCGATCTCAATAAGCCAACATAACACATAAACGATAAAAGGTATAACCGGAGTACCCAAAAGCCACCACCAGGATACATTAAGAAGCCAGCACCCGGCTATCATTAGAATGATCGATGTAAGCCAGATTTCAGTCTGTTGGTAGGCGTGAATTGTTTCATGGCGATAGAAGGAATCGTCAAGAGCCGGGTGATTCTTGTATTCCTTTCTGATCCATAAAATGAAGATTGTCATCATCGCCATAAACCCCTTGAAAGGAATAATGGAGTTGTAAATTACAAGAGGAAAGCGTCGACGTTGAGTCTGAACTTTCAACGTTTCATTCTTAGACGTTTTTACGTCTTCATTCTGGTTTGTCTTAAATTTTTCCATATTGATTCAGATTTAATTATAGCACAAAATTACAATTCGTAATCCTTACAAATTTTCTCGAGTTCGGGGGGTGTCACGGGACGTACCTTGACAAGGTTGTAAAAGTCCAAATCGGATTGTTTAACAGGGAACGGCAAGCATGTTCTCCCCGTCATTGACTTATAACACCGTTCTTCATCGTCACGATAAAGTAGTACATCTGGAGTGTCAGCTTCTACAAAGATATCATCGGTATAAGCGTACATGAAATCTTCCCACTCCTCTTCTAGACCATTAGAGCCATCATTTTTTAATGGTGAGGTAGTAGGTAGTTTAGGGTTAAGAAATTCCTCTAAAGAGCCCGTTTGAGGACTTAAATGTAATTTTTGAAGCCTTCCACCGGGGGTATCTTCAGGTGTAAGGTCATCAATCTCTTTCATCAGGTGTTTTTCTCTGACAATATAATCATTAATTTCTCTTTCAAGCTCACGGATGTGTCTGTCTTTAAACAATATTTCCTTTTTGAGGCGGTCAATTTCCGCTTCCAGGGTGATTATTTTAGATTCAATGGTTTTCATAATAAATTTGATTAAAACCATTTAACAAAGGATTCTTTGCAAATCCATCAAAAAAGTGTAATATACACAACGAAGCAAAATAGGCATTTAACTGAAAATTCAGTTTATTCACTTCATCTTCTTTTTAAGAATTTTGAATTTGATTGAAATTACTTTTGGCCTTCCAACTCGTTTTTGTTCATATACGGGTTCATAAGATATGATAATAGAATCATATGGATTTTCAGCCAACTTTTCTACAAATGGGTTCAAGATTTTTTCTTTCAGTTTAAAGAAATCATAGTCTGGAACATTAAAGTTACTTTTAAAAGTGCTTATTTTCAGGGTAAATTCTTTTTTTGTTCTATTGGAACATACCAATCTATATAGTCTCTGACGAAGAGCCGTTCTCATATGTAAAGAAGCTAAAACATTGAAAAAACAACCTCCAACACCAATTCCAAAATATAGAAGATATCTCAATGATATTGCTGAAAAATAGCATCGTATGAACGGAGCTTTATCTTCAATAGAAGAAAACAGCGGAAAACTGATTTTAGTAGAATCTGCATCATTTGACAAAACTAATCTTTTTTCTTGTATGTTTTCGAATTTCTTAAAAACCCATGCATACCCCATTTTAGATAAATCTGACGATCGAAACTCAATGTAAGGTTCGTTATCTTTATCAGTAAAAGATAACTCGCTACAAATTTCCTTTAAAGGTTTTTCAAATGCATTTATATCTGTTTGCATACTCTTAAACAATTTTCCCCAGGTAAGCGAAAAGATATTTTCTTCAAAATCGTCATATCTTCGGCTGCATGTTATGAACACATGAGGTTCAATCCCATCAATTTTTACTGAATTCATAGTTTATAATTTTACGACACAAAAATAATAAATTTAATTTAACCCCACAATAAACACCTCAATAATCAAATGCAGGGCGGACATAACTAAATTTGTCAAGACGCCCGCTGGGGGGTGTTTATCGGCCCCGCTGGGGGGTGTTTATGTTTCTATATTTAGGAGAGAACATCCGGAATTTCGGCCCCCTATAAAGTAATGGTATATTATGAATTGAGTTTATTGTAATACTTCGTATTACTCTATTAGTTATTATTCACTACGTTCATAATAACACGAAAATTATATTTAAAATTTTCTTAATAGAGTAATACTTCGTAATACGAGAGGACGGACGAGCCGTCCTCAAAATTTTATTAGGAGAATTAAGAAAAGAGAAACCTGTTCCCTGATCACCCCGTATTACAATCACAAACGTTTTACAATTATCAGCCATAATTTAGATGGGATTCGTCCTGCGTATTTTCTGTAAAGGCATTCAGGTTTGTTTAGAGTTGTTTCATTTAGGTTTGTTTTTGTGTATTTTTACAGTGAGGGCAGTGGAGAGCTCCGGCTCTCCCTCAAGCCCAAAATTAGTTCCTGAAGATTTCGTTCTTTAAATGATTAGAGTAAATTTGTAATTTTACTCCCAGAAAAATTTAAAAGAAGATTGCTATGGACACTAAAAATCAAAAGAGAGTTCCTTTGTCACAATTTGAAGCAGTAGC
>ENA-OYZY01000111-OYZY01000111.1-human-gut-metagenome-genome-assembly--contig:-NODE-111-length-23954-cov-5.212101_pt1 | contig 23954 bp, 28 predicted proteins | sample MGYA00244201_ERZ653486 | MGnify/ENA primary metagenome ERZ653486 (study PRJEB26926, sample SAMN06165000) | human gut metagenome | biome: ENVO:00009003; feature: ENVO:2100002; material: ENVO:00002003...
GATCTACCCTCTCTCCGTCGTCGGCAGCGTCAGATGTGTATAAGAGACAGAATTACGAGTATATGCTAAAAAAGGTACAATAGTAACTTTTTTAGCATTACCTATATCAAAAGTTATTTCTTTACTAGCGTATATATAATCTGTTGGTTTTTTACAATTACCGACATAATAAATTTTATAAATCTTATCATTAACATTATATGGTGAATCGTAACGAATTTGAACCCAAAAAGACCAAGCTAAAGATAAATCAGTTATTATATCATCCATAGTAATATTTGTATTATCATCAACATCTGTTTTCTTATATAAAATACAATTAAATTTAGGAGTTGAAGAATAATAACATTCAACATACGTTGTTGCAGGAATAGAAGTTCGGAATTCATTACCTTCTGCTTTACTGTTATAGTTTCTAAAATCACTTAATCTATAAGGAGAATTAGCGCCACCTTTTGGAAAATGTTTTCCTGAAGCATTTACATAATGTGAATCAGTACTTGCATCTTTATCAATACCGTTATGTCCATATACATTATCATAATAAAGATGTTCACATGCTTTAATTGCAAAACCTTCTCCTCCATAATTATTACGTAAATTCTTATAAGTATCCATAGGTATATTCATACCACAACGAACAACACAAGTATATTTACTAAACGAAGATGTTACTATTTCCTCAGAGTCTTCTCTAATAGGATATTCTTTAAAATCACCTTTACAACTAATAGGTTTATATTTACTCCATATATTTATATTTTCACTCTTACAAAGAGTAGCAAGGTCATTGCTACTCTCTCCAAGAGCTTGTTTAACATCATCAATGCTAACAGGAGCACTAATAATTCCAGTTTCACTATTGTAAGACATAATCTTTATTTTTTAAATATTCAACTTTAGTTTCTAATTCTGTTACAACTTCTTTAGTAACAACTCGCTCTACTGTTACATTGAACACTTTCGCAAGCTATAATATAAATCGTTCCATACGCTTAATCTTTAGAACTTAAAACACTAGGCAAGGCAGCTCTATAAGAGCCACCCTGCGTTAAAGCTCACGATACTTACTCTGCTGCTTCGCTTGCCATATTAGCAGCGATAGCGGAATTAACCTCCTTAATCAATGCTGATACCTCACTGAGCTTGCTCTGAGGAACACCGCTGATGTTATAGGTCAGTTCGCTGCCGTTGGAGCTAGCGTTGGCATTGCCGAGATAATTACCATTTGGGTCACCATAGATACTCATATTGATGCTCTCAATGTTGCCACCCGTCTTGTCAACATTGTAGGTGATTTCTACTCGATAGCCGCCCTTGGTGTAAGTGGCAGCTGTCTGTTCACTTTTCTTGTTAATCTTTAAATTCTCCATTTTCTAATCTAATTTAATGAATTAATATTCTTGTTATCTAATCTCTTCTTGTTGCAGTCTTTCTTATCTCCACTCAATCGCTGAACCTCTGATTCGAGGAAGACCACCCGAGCCTTCAACCTGCTAACCTCATCGCCCACCTGCTCGATAGCACCGAATGCCGTTGCAATCAGCTTCGGAGACCAGTAGTTTATCTTGTAGTAGCCCTTCTCGTCCGTCTCAACGATGTCCTTTAAGTGAGGGTTGCACAAGACGTGCTGGGCAATCCAACCGATAGACCTTGTATTGTCCTTCTTCCAAGCAAAGCCGAACGTGCCACCCATTGCCTTGATGATGCCGAAGTAGTCCAGCTTCCGCAAATCCTGCTTCAAGCGGATGTCAGAAGATTGATAAGCTGTAACTCCACCTTTAGCAAGACAATTACCACCGATAGTAGTATTACCACCGATAGTAGTAGTACCAGTAACATTAATGTTACTAAAATTAGCATTACCGCTTTGATATATATACCAATAAATAGAACCATTTTGACTACATATATCTTGAACTTTCACAAAATTACTATTATTAGCATTACCTAAATATAAATCACCACCACTACCTCCAATTCTAGCTCCACTATCAGGAGTTATGGTTGTAATACCTGGAAATTTAAGTGTACCATTACTTCTTTTATTAGAATAATAATTAAATACAGTTCCATCGGCTATACCTAAATATATAGCATTAGCAACAGTATCATATTTAAGACCAGCCCAATCACTATACTCCCAGTCGACTGCTCCAAAACGAATAGCAGCACCAGTATTAAATACTACTTGGTCTTTTGTAGCTGATATACGAGCATTAGCATTTACATTATTATTTAATATTATAGCTCCGTTTTCAGAATCACTATTGTTTATATATATAGTTCCATTAATATTACCAGTACCATCAAAACTTTGACCCCAAATAGTTCTTGCTGTTGCAAGTTTGGTTGCAGAAGCTACATTATCAGAAATTAACGCTAATGTACCATTATGCGATGGCAAATAAACTGAATTTCCATAATTACCAGTAGTTTGTAATCTAGTAGAAAAATCATATTTACCGCTATTATCATTATGAAAGTCAATATATTTACCTACTTCCATTACTCCATCGTTTTCTATACTAGGTATATGTCCATAGGGTGCAACATTACTGCCATTAACTTGATAACCATCAACAGTTTCAGCATTGCAAGCACTACTAGCATAATTAACACTAATATTTGAAATACTTTTGGTAGTTCCACCAACTGTTATACTAATTCCCTTATCAGAATTAGATAGAGCAGTAAGAAGTCCATTAGCATGATAACCGTCTAATTTATCAGCATTACCTCCATTTGCAGGAAGAGTAGTAGGTATTTGACTAGTTAAAGCTAAAGTACCTGTAGCTCTAGGAACAGTTATATCGTGTTCTATAGTTTCTGCACTAGAATTTGTATTATACCATCTAAAATGAATTTGCTCATTTGAAGCATCATCACCTACCGCTATTTCTAAAGTTCCACTATTAGCAGAAGTTTCTAAATGTCTAATCCATCCACTACCATTATTTGAATTACCATTATATGGGTCAGCAAATGCTATACCGTTAGAATAAAGAATTGTTCCACGGCATGAAGTATTATATGCTAATCCGCTAGGCATACCTGCTACAAGAGTAAGTCTATTATTATTATCTCCAGCAGTACCGACACCTTGAATCCAAATACGCTTGTTATTCATAACAAGTTGTTTATCAAGGTTTATGTTTGTATTATCAAACCATATATTAGCATAATCATTTTCAGCACGATTCCATAACGAAATACCAACTCTAGTACTATCATTAGCACTTTTAACACAAAAATAACCACTTAAATTATGGTCGCCAATATAAGCATCGTTTCCTACTAAATACCAAGTACCATTAGCAAATTTAGGATAACGACTATCACTAAGTCTACTATCATTAATAGTAACATAGTTTGCTAAACTTTGATGAGAAGTCAAAAACGTTGTTCCCTTTGTCACGATGATAGTCGTTCCGCTCTTACTGATGGCTGTCACTGCGTTTCCACTACCGCTAACGCTAACGTTCATAGCCGAGCCTCCTTCTAGACTAGAGATACGAGAATCAAGAGCCTTGATGGAGTAGGCAGAAGCTATCTCAGACAGCGATTCTGATGTAAGCTTCAAGGCACTTGAATAACTCTTCACACTGCCGTTTAAGCCACCACCGCCCGTGGTAGATGCTCCTGCTCCGTATGCCGTGATACCGCCTGTGGCATAGAGATTACCATCAATCTTGATAGCCTTGTTTGTGGAATCATACGTGAGCTTAATGCCATGGAAGGAGATTGCGCCCTCGAAGGTAGCATCGCCCGATACACCAAGTTTAGAGAATGGTGCGTTTGGCTTCAAAGACACAAGGTCGGCAACGCTCGTTCCTGCACTTCCTGCCTTCCAAGTCGGCTCGAAGAAGATGAGGTATGCGCCAAGATTCTTTTCGCTGATGATAAACGATGTCGGGTCTGCGTGAATCTTTCCGCTCACATCCCACCAGATAGCACCATTGGCAAGATAGCCAGAGCCATCGAAGCGGATGAGGGAGGTTGCAGGGGTAAGATTTCCGCTATTATAGTCCTTATCCACCATCTGACCGCCCCACCATGTTGCGATACTCTTCTTTCCTCTATTTGGGTCTATTGCTCCGTTGATACCGCTCTGAACGTTTCCGTCTCCGTCTCTCAGCGCAAGGAGCGTTGTCATTACAAGACCACCGTCAATATCTGTAGTCTGACCGAGCGCATCCTTGAGATACTTGTAACCTGCGAGGTCTGTGATATTCTGCTGCAAGTCACCATATATCTTGCTAGTGATATAGGCGTTTGCCAAGCCAAGTTTGTCATAGAATGCGCTGTATGCAGACTGAAAGTTGGTAAACTTCGTTCCCACGGCTGAGACGATAGCAGCCTTGCCGTTGGTATCAGTCTCATTGTATCTTTTAGATATATCTGAGAGATACGTAACGAGTTCCGTTTTGGCACTCGTGAGAGTAGCAAAAGCGGTGTTGAGGTCGGTGAGTTCCTTGGTGTTCGCCAGTACCTCTGCGTTCTTCACTTCATTGTACGACTTCTGTGCTGCCGCAAAATCATCTTCAAGTCGCTTAGAATCCTGCGCCATTGCTGCAATCTCGGAAGGCTCTAGGTAGCCATCGGTAACATAATTATCGAATTCCTTCTTATTATCAGTGACCGTATTTCCGAGGTTTTTAATGTCCGTCTGTGCGGTCTGTGCCGCCTTCTGAGCATCTTCTGCTGCCTTTTTGGCTGCGTTGGCAACGGTATCATCGGTGTATTTAGATGCTTTAATCCAATCACCGATGGCGAACTGAGAACCTGCCGCTTTGTTGGTCTGACAGCGCAATACCTCATTCTTGTAGGTACTGCCGTCAGAAGGATAAGTGGCATTAACCCATATATCGCCAACCTGATAAGGTGTCGTAGGCTGAACGCTGAACACCTTCATTTTCCCGTTTGCGGTCTCCTGTGCCATTCTTGCATCGGAAAGGGCTTTGGCGATGTCGGTATCTGTAATGAGAGTCCACTTATAGGTGTTGCTATCCTTGGCAAAGCGGTATGCCTTGCCCGTCTTGTTGTTGTAGTAAAGGTCGCCAAGATGGATTTCTTTATCCTTATCGGTCTTCCAACTGATGGCTGGGGCATTCTCCAAGGTAGGAACACCATCATAGAACCACGTTTCGATAGCACCATCCACCTGATTCTGCAATTCGCCAATCTTCTTGAAATACTGAGACAATTCCTTGCCATCCACAGTGGATTTAGCGGAAATCTTAGCCTTAACAGACATTTGCTTAGTGCTGCTATCATATCTGATATAAGAGCTGCCCTCATAGCCATTCTCCTTTGTAGGTCTATCACCTACATACATATCACCATAGACGTTGAAGAATGCCTTGTTATTCTGCTTATTCACACCATATTCCACGTACTCCCTATTGGCAAAGGAATAGCTGTTGATGCCGTGATAGAGGCTGATGGATGGCGAATAGGTATCTACCGCCGAGAAGATAAGGCAGTTCTGACGTTCTACATCGGTTCTATTACCGCACTGGTTGAGCACATCACCTTTAGCAGGTACGTTGCTTGCCGTAGCGCAATCGGTATCAGAGAGGTCGATATAATGATACTTCTTTCCTTCCAGCTCTACAGGGTCTTCATCACGACCGATTACCAATCGCCAATAGAAGTGATTGCCAGCCTTGTGATAAGTGCCCTTGCGAACATTGAATGATTCCGAGCGCACTTGGTCGTTAACCGCGAAGTCGTTATCTACCTCATCACCATCCTGCTCTGCTAAGAAATAGCAACGATAAGCCTTCTGTGACACATTATTATATGTCACAGTAACCTCTTCTACCTTATGAGCCACCACACCGCCAGCAGGAGAGATTATCTCCTTACCGCCAATGGTGGATGTTTTATTGATGACCAGCTCCTCGAAGATAGCATTCATTCTTACCTCCAAGTAATCTGTGATGAGGTGCGAACGACCTTCTGCGTCTGGAGTCCACGAGCCTCCGTTCTCATTGTTGGAGTTACCGACATGCAACCCACTAAAGAACTTCTGCACCTTTTCCCAAGTGATAGTTCCTTTTGCGGTGTTATCCAGCAGCCTAGATATAAACTCCATCCTAGAGCGTCTAGCAGAATAAACGTTACTATCGGATGCAGGAGTGGTATCGTTCATGCCAATTACATAGACACCTCCACCATTACCGCTTCCAGTGCCGCCTATCTGCATTCCATTCACCTTGATGGAATCAACCTTGTCTTCCAACTTACCCAACCGGCTAGTAGCTGCCTTTTCGCCAACCGTGTACTGAGGGTGGTCGTAAGGGATATCCAAAGGTATCTCCATTCCGATGATACGAGAGTTTCGGTAGTGCTTGCCATCCGCAGCCACCTGCGCAAACATATCATTAATCAGCTTTACCTGTTCACCGAGAGGATGGTAATCGTATATTCCATCATTGTAGAACTTGTCGCCATCCATCGTGCAGGTGAAGTTTGAATTGCTGATCATGGTCTTCTGATAGTACTGCTTCGCTCTATCGAACAGAGATAATTGAGCAGTAGGGATGAGGTCCGTATCTGTAATCTTGGTTGCGTCCCAATTGAACAGGAAGTACTTATCACCTACCTTCGGGCACATAACGCCATCGGGAAGAGTTCTTCCGTAAGTGTCATTAGCAACAATCTCAAAGTAGTTAACCTTGTCAATGACTTTGAAACTAACATCGAACTCCATACCCATGAGAGCACCGCTAGTGAACTTGATGCCTAAAGTGAGGTTACTCTTTATCCAACTCTCCTTGAAGCTATTAGTGAAAGAGTCTGTAGAAGTGACCTGCCAAAACGTCTGTGTAGTCTTCGTCCCGTCTTCGTTATCAACGGTGCTATCATACGTCTTGATACTGCTGACAACACTCTCAACCTTTGGATATTCTTCCTCGAACATCACGACACCTTCAATAGCCTGCTTGTCGTTCTTCACGACATTCACATTCTCCAGGTAGCCATCCTTGGCATAGAAACCATCACTATCTACTTCCTTGTTAGGGAGCATGAGGTAATCGGTAGCTACACCATCGGTGGTGACGTCCGCATCGGCACCAGTGAAATATCCCTTCGGAATATTCCTATCTGAGCCGAATGCGTACAGTCTCGTAATATAAGTTGACTTAGATTCCGAATAGGACATAGACAGAACATTAACATCCTGTTCGAATGTTGCCTGTCCTTCCATTTCGCAATATCCAAGGTATATGATAGAACCATCTATCCACCACTCGCAGTTGAGCGCATCTTCGGAACAGATGGCGTTGAGAGCGTCAAGAATACTGATGGAGCCGTACTCGATCAAGAATCTCTTCTGAACATCGAAAGCCTTGTTGTTGTACGTAGTGTAGTCAACAGAGAACTCCTTGCCATTGTACGTAAGCCCTAGCGCCTTTAGGTTGCCGAGTATAACGTTCATGTGTACGCCTACCGTTGTGGTAAGCTTGAAGGAGGTCTCGTTGGCTCCGTGCTGAGGGCGATACTTGCAAAGCTTATTCTTCCAAGACATATAGTAGGCATCCATCTGCATTTCGTAGTCGTAGCCATCACTATCATTGTGCTTAGGGAAGTATGATGATGTAAGCTCAAAGTAACCGAAGTCGGGAATCTCCACGGAGTCCCCAATCTCGAAATAGACAGGAGTAGCCGTAGTGAACTTCAAGATGATGTAGTGGTGGTCCATAAGCTGATATGACAGCTTAGAACCCTCACCGAAGTCCTCTAATGTGAAGAATACCTTGTTATTTCTCTTTATCTGAATCATTGGCTTGTATATATTTACTTGTTTCACCTCTGTCACTAGGGTCTGGCTCGTTGAGCTTTAGGCTGAACTTTGCCATTTCCCGAATGCACTGACTAAACTGAGTGCAGGAGAGATAGATGCACCGATACCACACATTAGGCTGAAATCGGGTGCGGATAACCAACTCTCCCTTGGCAAGAACCTCCTCGCAGAACCTAGCATAGTTCGTCAAGAACGTATCTGAGTCCTTGGCAGTCATATTGAACGGCAGCGTTATCTCCCTCTCATCCAATCTAGGATTGTGCTTGATAACCGACTTTCCGTCCTTTGAACGATACTTGTTGCTGATGAACTCCTTGTTTGGTGCAGGGGTCATGAGCGTGCTGAGGGCAGTTTCGTCTAGGAATATGCCCCACGTAAGGTAGGCATCCTTGCCATTGATATAAAGTTGACCTTTAAGCATAACTATTTAATCATTAAATAACCTCATAGGCTTCGCTGTGAGCCGCTTTTGCTATTGTTGAGTGTAGTTGTAAGGGCTGACAAGCGAAAAGCCTATAGAGGTCAAATATCCTTTAATCTTCTGTTCATGTCATCCAGCTTTGTTCCGAAGTCATTATAGGTGAGCTTTGAATACTTCACGATGTCTTCGAGGTAGCTGTTTGTCATAATCATCATGTTTCTAATCTCCAATACTGCGCCATTGGTTGAGATTCCGAGGGTAACGATGCTTTCCATCTGCGAAATGGTGGTAGTCATGTTCTGAGCGATGGACTCTCCTGCAATCTGCAGGGCGGTGAAGCGACCATTCAGCTCGTCCGCGGTATCTTGCCCCATAGAGGACCATCCTCCGCTTGTTGCGGTCTGTGATGAGGATGAAGAACCTGTATAGCCTGTCACCTTCGCCCACTCGTCACGTCTCTTCAAGCCTTCCTGAACCATATCATCGTAACGCTTGTTGAATGCTTCTATGTCTGTTTCGGTAAGCTTGCCATCGTTGTCCTTGATAGCCTTCGCCCAATCATCATAGAGCTTCTTCAAGTCGCCGTTGATGAGGTCTTCCATAGAGTAGGAGAGAAGAGCCTTTTGCATCATTTCACTGAAATCGTCTGCAAAGTCCTGCGCTGACTTGCTCATATCCATAAGGTCTGACACGAAGCTATCCTTCATGCTGTCAAAGGAAATCTGCGTAAGACTTTCCTTCAGCTTGTCTGATAACTCATCCAGCTTGCCCGCTTGGTCTATGTAGTCATTCAGCTTCTCTGTCAGACGCCCACCATAGTTACCCTTTCCTGTGTTCTCAATGTGCTCCCAGATGGCAACGTTGCCACGGAGGAGCTTCATTTCCTCTGGACTGAGGGAGAAGAGGTCACCGTTGAAGTCCGATTTGACGTTCTTCTTGATCCAATCCATCTCGTCACTACCGAAGCCGCCCCAATAAGCGTTCCATGAGCGGTGAGAACCGTGATAGCTTGCCTGCGCCTTTGCGATGTCGAGGTAGTTCTGATTAGTCTCCTGCTGATTCTTGTAGGCTTGCTCGTAGTATGAGGTTGCCTTGGAGCCAAAGGAATTTTCCATTGCATCAGTCAAATCCTCGATGGATTGCTGCAAGAGGGTATTTCTATCCGTCAGTCTTTCGATGGTATCATTGACCTTCTTTGCATTTCCATCTCCACCGAACAGACTATTGAAGCCACCGAATGAAAGCGTGTTGAGGATATGAGAAACATTGTTCCCGATGCTCTTCAATGGCTTCATAACGATGTCACCCGATAAAGCATCATCGAGGATGCCCGTTACTGCGCCAAAGACCGTGTCCATGAGGTTGCTGATGAGTGTTCCGAATCCATCTTTCAGTATATCGAGAATGCCGAGTATTGCTGAGATTATTTCACCTGCCATACCGCTATCCCCTAAAGCTTTTGTCAGTGCTTTAGCTGCTTCACTATCTTTACCGAGTAAGCTTTGAAATCCTTCAGCAAGTTTATTGGCTACATCTTTTTTTAAGCGACCTTTATTAAAAAGCTCATCTAGTATCATAAATGAGTTTCCAACTCCTTTGAGCGAGCCAGAATTGAAACCTTGGAACGCTTCCTCAACTTGCTGGAACTGATAGACCGCTTTCCTAGAAGAATCTTGCAAGTCTGATGATGCCTTCTGAACTGATGAACCGAACTCCAAAACGTTGTTAGATGCGGTTGCAAGTACGCCCTGCGCTCTAGAGAGGTTGGCTTCAGCCTTACTGATACTTGTCTTGTCACCGCTCTTCTTAGCCTTGACAAGGTCTTCCTGTGCCTTGGTAACGGCTTCCGTTGCTTCTATCTCTCGCTCTTGTGCATCAATATAGCCCTGCATAGCTGACTGATAGGCGTTGATGTCGTCCGAAACCTTCTTGAAGATATCACTATCCCATACGGTGGCAGAACCTTGTAGCTTGGAGATAAGTTCCTGTATAGTCTTCTGCTCATTAACATCTGTTGTACTCTTTGAAAGCTCTTGCAGCTTCTCAATGGTAGGCTCAAGTTGGTCCTTGAACATAGCGCCAAAGTCTCCGAAGACGCTTCCCCAATCGATGTTCTGTCTGATGGCATTTATCTCGATGGTTTGGAGGTCCTTCTTTCTCTGCTGCTGAAGAGAGAGCTTTTCGCCTTCCGTCTGAGCCTTGGCAATCTTCTCCTCGTACTCCTCGGCAATGGCTTGCTTCTGCTGATAGAGAGAACCATACTCCTTCAAGTAGTCGCGCATAGAGGTGAGGGCTTCCCTGTTGACCTCATCAAGCTTCTTGTTGTACTCTTGGGTAGCGAGGTCTCTTGCCTTATTGAGGGCATTGGACTGAGCAGAGGTAAGGGTTACTTTCTTGCCAGCTTCCTTGTTTTTCTTCTTGAACTCTGCTTCCTGCTTGTCAATCTCGGCTTTGCGCTTGGAATAGTCGTTCTTGATTTCAGCAATCTTCTTCTCCGTGCCTTCCTGCATCTGAGATATATCGGTGTCGATATTTTCCTGCTGCAGCTGCTTCAAATCCTCATTCAGTTCTTCCTGTGCCTTCTTCCGGTCTTCTGCCTGCTTCTTGGCATCGGCGGCTGCTTTCTTTGCTTTGGCAGCGTTCTTCTTGGCATTGGCTTCTGCCTCTTCCTTCTCACGCCGCTTCTTCTTTGCATCATCATCTGCCTTGGTCTGCTTGGTGTTGGCCGCATTGGTGTAATCCCATCCTCGCTGGGCAATATCGTTTGTTGACATCCATTTACCATTGACTAGCGCACCAGACTTCTTGTTGTTTGCAAGGTCGCGTGCCAAAGCAGAGAAGTATTTACCTAAGCGTCCTAGCTCCGGAATATTCATATTCTGCATCCACGAAGGTATCTTAGCATCGAAGTTGACGTGGAAGTTGATGTTGTTCTCGGAATAGTTCTGCATGAACTCCTTGACACGGTTGTAGAGAACGTGTACATCCTCACCGGCGCCCTGGAGCTGCTTCTGCAAAGCATTTATCCTGTTCTTGGTAGAGGTGGCCTTGTTTCCGAAATTCTCGGTTGCATCTGCCGCCCGGTTGATATTATCTGCCTCTTCACTATGCAGCTTCTTTGCAGCTCGAAGTTCATAGAGATAACCTATCAAAGCCTTTCTGGCATCGCTTGTCTTGTCTCCTGTAAAACCGAAAGCATTAGCAAGATTTTCAGATTCGGATATCAAAGAAGCCTCTAACTGATTGTATCGCTTCAGATAGGTCTGATACTCCTTGGAGTGCTCATTCAAGCCAGCCATCTTCTGAGTTAGGTCGTCAAACTGCTTGATTACCGAGTCAGATACGATGTTCTGTATGCCGACCGCTATACCGCTGCTAGAGGTTCCATAATCCTTCAACTTACCCAAAAGGGCTTGCTGAGCGCTATCAACACGGTTGTTGTAGTCTTCATTAGCCTTGGAGATTGCATTGGCTCTGTTGCGCTCTGTAGCCTCCAGCTTGATTTGCTCGACGAGTTCTTTAGATTTATCTATCTCCTGCTGCTTAACATCCACAAGGTTGCTCTCGTCTTCCTTGATCTTGTCAATAGCAATCCCGTAGTTGTCATAGATGTTTGACAGCTCCTTGATGGTGTCCTTGTAAACCTTGGAGCCTTCCTTTGCAGTCTTCAGAATGGAGATTAGCGACTCGACCTTGCTTGATGCTTCATTTGCACTCTCGGTAAATTTGGAAGTCTTGGTAGCCGCATCCTCAGCGCTATTGCCGAATAGATTGAACATCGTGACTCCAGCTGCTACTGCACCAAGAACCAGACCGAGAACATTTGAAGAAGAGACCAAATTGAACAGAGCCATGGCATCCTTGGCGGTTGTGATAGACTTCGCTAAAGACAAGAATGCTTTCGCACTCTCCCAAGCTACCTGTGCCTTAGATATTGCTATCATCGCTATCACAGCAGCCTTGTATGCTCCATACGCTGCAACGACAGTCATAAGCACCTTGCCTACCGTCTCCCAATTCTCAACAAGGGTGGAAACGACTCCCAATCCGGTATTGATGACACCCTCCTGGGATTTGCCCAGCTCATTGAACATCTGCTCGATGGCATCTTCTATGTTGCTTATCTGACCGGTAATAGTCTTGGACTGAGCCTCCATCAAGCCACCGAACTTGCTACCCTCGGCGGTCATACTCTGCATTGCCTGGATGAAGATGTCGCTGGTTACCTTGCCTGCCTTGATTTGCTTCTGAACCTCCTTGATGGCATTGGTAACGTCAAGACCCATAACCTTGGCTATCTCATCTGCGATAGGAATACCTCGGTTGAGGAACTGGTACAAGTCCATCGTGTCCATCTTACCCTTGGCGATGGTGGTGCCGTAAAGCATCACGAGGTCTTTAAGGTTTAGACCCATACCTGCTGCAACGTCTCCCAATCCGATAAGCGTCTTGTTGACATCCTCGGCTGCTACGTTGAACGCAAGGAGCTGCTTGGCTCCCTCTGTAACGTCTTCAACCCCGAAAGGTGTGACGGCTGCCGTGCGGATCAACTGCTTCATGAGAGCATCAGCTTTCTCCTCAGACTGCAACATCGTCTTGAATGCCATTTCTGTCTGCTGGAACTGACCGCGGACCTGCATCATCTGATTGACGAACTTGCCAATGCTCCAACCGCCAATGGCAATGTTCATACTGTTCTGTATATTCGAGATTACATCGTCAATAGACTTTCCGTCCTTCTCAACCCTCTCAGCAGTCTGATGAACTGCGTTCTGAATGTCTCGAAAACCGGAAACGACCTTGGCTGTCTCGACTATTGTATCGAATTTAATGCTTGGCATAATGTTCTATTTTTCCTTGAATTTATACTCTGTTATAAAGAATCACCGGGGAAACACCAAATATGAGTGTTCGATATGGGAACTTTACGTGCGTGCGCAGGAAGACTTCGGTTAAATCTCGGTCTCGGACTCTATCACCGCCTTCATGACCGCCTCCTTGTTGTTGCCATCGATGACCTCTTCCCCTGCTGCCGGTATATGGGCTTTCTTCCTCTCCTCGTCAGACAGATAGATTGAAGTAATCTTGTCTTTGAGCATGAGAGTCAGGTTGTTATACGATATTCCCCATACCACGTAATCGAAAGTCCATCCGTATCTTTCGCAAGCAGCATCTATTAGAGTTCCCCATATTGTCTTGCCCCCGAATATAAAGCTATTCTCCGACTTCTTTGCTGCGTTGACTTTTGCCATACGCTTCGCTTCTTCTTCCATTCCTGTCTCTTTGGCTATTGTCTGGTATGAGTTAGCCTTAAGGATGATGATGAGGAGAGTGGCTATATCCTCGTTGGAACATTCTTTGAAGATTAACTCCGTCTGCCTGCTTACGCATTTGGAGTCTAGTATTTCATTCTTTGTATTGAGTGAGTGATATGCAATCAATCTGCAGCATGTTTCCCTTTTGGTGTTTGCAACTCGCAATGCTTCCAAGAATGGATCTGCTTTAAGTAACTCTTTGTCTAGCTCCAAGCTATCTACTAACTGCGACGTTAGGTACATCATGCCCAGTGTAGTAGGGTAGATGTTAACGTGAGCGTGCTCAGTATCAAAGCCTATCGGCATATCTGTGAGCGTATTCGATATAATGATTCCTAACTCTTCCATATCACTCGAATTTAAATTGTTGGCACCCAAGGCAGGACTCGAACCTGCGACTTTCAACCAGCTTTTGAAGACCCTGGATTTTTTTTGCATGCGACGGACTATTTGGTCTCGCTCTCCCAACTGAGCTACTTGGGTAGGTTGCCGGCTGATAACCCTCAGTCGGCGGAAGGGATATTAGGATATGCCTATGTCTCTGCGTAGGTTTCCGTGATTTCAGCAGGAGGGGTATCACCATCCTGCGGCTTCTTGAAAGTCAAGGCATACTTTCCACCTGTTCCCTTTGCGGCGGTGATAACACGCCAGCGGTAAGCACAATAGACTTCCTCACCCTTTGCGTTTGTAGTCTTAGCCACCACGTCACCCTCCGGGATAAGAGCTGCGTGGGTATAAGTGATGGAAGCACCTTCTTCTGTTGTATAACCCTCCTCGGCACCGATGGTGGTATTACCCATGTAAACGCCAGGAAGCTCGGCGTCTTCCGGTTGGATAGCCAAACGATAGTTACCCTCAATGATACCATCAATAGTCTTGAATGGCTGCGACTGGTTCTTCTTGATGAAGAGCTGATATACAGCCTCGTAGGTAGACTTCTTTGTCTTGCGGTCAACAATTCCGCCACCTTCCTCAACCTGGGTCATAGTATCGCCTTTCGTTGGAGTAACAGTAGTAGTGCCATCCTTTGGAGTTGGGAGCTTAGTCCACTCATTCTTTTTGCTACCTACCTCTTGAACGTAGATAGTGCATTTGCCCCATGATGTTACTGACATAATTTAATCGTTTATGAGTTTATATTCAACTTGATTATTTATTACATGTTCTCCCGTGCTTGTTGCATATACCCTCTGCTCAATAGCGTGGGCTGCATACTCGCTCGTTCTGAACGTTTCCAAGAGATTCCAAGCCAGTTTGCAGATTTCGTCAACTCTGATAGTGTTCTCCTCGAACTGCCCATCTACGTCCTGGTCTTGTATATATATATTTACATTTATAATCGCCGTTTGAAGCTGCGTTCCCTCATTAGCCAAGATGGAGATAACGACATCTTCCTTATGAGAATTATGCGGTCTCATCGTCTTTGACAGCTTGCCATTGACGTTGTTCATAAAACCGCTTTCATTGATGTACCGGTAAACATCTGTCTTAATTGCTCCGTCTGATTTCATATCTTCCACTTGTTTATTTCATTAACTGCTGAGTCTATTGCTGTCTTCACACGCTGCTCTACAATGGATGTGGCCCATATCTTCGTTGATGCGAGGACATCCTTGCTTTCCAAGGCTTCCACCTCTCCTGCGTATTCCATTCCGGCAACGACAACCAAAGCATAAACCCTGGAATATTCCTTAGCAAGGTCATTGATCATCTTCTTGCCCTTTACAGAGCCGTCAGTGCCACTGAGAACCTGCGAAAAGGCTGATTCCATATATTTACTTCCCTGCTCGTACACGGCGAAGCCTATGGAGCTTCTTAGGTTGCCCGTATGGTCTATCCAGCTTTCCTTGGCAGACCTGTTACGGATTCTAACCACAGATTCGTCTCCTAGCTTGCTCAATGCCTTAAGCACATTCTCTTGTATCTTCCTTGCGGCTCTTTGTAGGAAGGCATCGAGAGCGGAAGCGCTGGTTGTCATTCTTATGCCCATATCTTACACTGTAGTTGATAACGATGAAATCCCTTGACCTTGATAATTACCTCCTCTGCCCCTAAAATTTCTAGCTTGATAAAATCCCCATAAGAGAACTTTTCAATTCCTACGGGCAAGTTATGCACTTCGTAGGAGTAGTAATCAATAGAACCGTCAGATGTAACTAACTTGTTGGCCTCGCCAGCAGGAACTACATCACAAGTGCAGCAGAACTTCCACTCGGTCTTGCCCTGGTGATAATTTCCATCATCATCTGTATAGCCAGCTACCTTCTGCTGCCGGTATAGCTTTGAGGCATGAAAACTCAATAGACTCATCAGCAATTAATGTAAACTGTCGGCTTTGGAGTAAGTGAAACCTCCTCCTCGCCGATAGAGTTATATAAACGATTGACTTGAACTAATATAGCCTTTCGCTGGTCTTCCGAGAGGGAACCTATTGATTTGTCCGCTTCGGAGAAGCTAACGGCTTGTATGAGAGAAAGCAGACAGTCGGCAAGCGTTCCTTTGTAGGCGTCACTTCTGGCAACGTCACCAGTGAACTCTGATTCGATATCGAGGTCACGCTTTATGCAAGCGTTTTCCACGAAACCATAGGGGATAGGGATGTGTACCTCATCCACCAAAGCTTGTCCGACCGTCTTCATGATTACTCCTCAGCTTTAGCTGCGTTATCCTTGAACTCCTTCTTCTTTGTAGGAGGCAGCTCATTGTAGGCATCAATGACCTCCTTGTCGCTGGCGTCACTAGGAAGTGTAGCACCAAGAGCGTTGAGAGTTGTGATAGCCTCCGGCTTCTTGTAGGTCACATCAGAGATTGTTACCTTAGCGTCCTCTGTATCTGCTTTCTCCTTTTCGGTATCAACCGAAACGTCTGGGTCAGCCAGCTTAGTATCAATCTGATAGATTGTGTCAACGTCCTCGATGACAGGCAAGCAGTATGCCTGCACCGCAGTAGTCTCACGCAATGGATCAGTTGTTGAATACTGAGAGATAAGCTTGTAATCAATCTGCTGATAGGTTACACCTGCCACTCTGTTGGTTGCCTCTGCTACCTGACCGTAAACGAGGGCACCAATCATCTGTGAGCATACACCGATAATCATATTGTTGTTCCAAGGCTTAACACTCTTCTTCACGCTATCATGCTCCAAGCGGACAGTACGGTTGATGATGCGGAATGATACACCGGTCTCGTCCAAGAATGCTTCCTGGAATACGCTGGAAGTAGGAACCGGCAGCTTTGTGTTGGAGTCATAAGTCTGACCCTTATAGTTGGCAACAAGCTCGCGAGCGTCCTGTGCCTTCTTCAATTCGTCAAACTTAGCCTTACCAATCCAGAAGATCAAGATGGTGTTTCCATCATCCGAAGCTTTCGCGATACATTCCTTCAAGTCTGCAACGGTAATACCAGTATCAACATTGTTGATGCCGAGCTGATTTTTCGGCAAGTACTGATACTTGATACGGAGCAACTCCTTTGGATTATCGTCGTCACGAACAGCTACGTAGCCGTTAGAAAGACCATACAAAAGGGCGTACTCATTACGCTCATCAACACCGACATTACAAGCTACCGGGTCCTGAGCCAACTTACGGCGAATCTCTGCTGTCTGACCTCCCTGTGCTTCCATGAGTCTGAGAGCGAGGATATCTGACTCCTTCAAGAATTTCTTCATACCGACTTTTGGCAGTTTGCCGTTGGCGGTTGAAATCTTGTCACGAGACTTCAAAGGAACAGGAGAATCCACTGCCACGTAGTCAGCAGCTACGTAAGAGGTATCAACTGTGTCGGCTTCCCATTTGTTGTCGGTAGAATAAACGCGGCGGAGAATGGATGTATCCTTGTGGAGATACGTCATCTCGTTCTTGCGCTTACCGTTAATCTTCTCAATCAATGTCTTCAGGATTGGGAAGAAACTCAAGATATACTTAAGAAATAAAGAACTCTGTTGCATAAATCACCTCCTTAACCGATTGCATCGTGTCCCCACTGAAGAGTAGGAACGGCTGTTTTCAAAGCTGCCTTGATTGTATCGACAGGATAAGGGACAGCCTTATCGTTAGCCTCACCTGCCGTCATAACACCAACATGAGGGGTATCTGCCGGAACTGTTGTCATACAGATGCCAACATACTCGTGGCTCTCTGGCAAAGAAGCATAAGCCCCACCTGTTACAGGCATTGGCTTGTACTCGCCAGACGTAGTGTCACGAATGATAATGTGTCCGCACTGGATGAACTCTCCAGAGAAACCTGTCAAGTCAAGAACGACACCACCCATGATGCCATTCACGTAATTTCTGATGATTACAGACTCCTTGCCTGAATCATACGTTTCTGTCTTGCTTACGCCATACATAACTTTTAAAATTTAAAGATTACATTGTTTCGGCAAGCTCATCAATCTCATTGTCCTTGATAACCTCAACCTCATCCTTCTTAGGCTTTCTCTGAGCCGCAGGAGCACCAAGCTTTCCGAGACCTTCGTTAGCACGCTCTTGATCGATAGCTGCCAAGTCCTCCACAACACCATCGTAGAAATCATCGAACTCAGATTCGTTCTCGAACTTCATCTTGTCGAAATTCTTCAAGACAGTCTTTCCGAACGTACCTTTGTCCTTAAGGAGTGCCTTCAGCTTAGAACGGCGGCCATCATTCTCACGCTCTGACTTCAAACCGAGGATTTCGGTCTGCAAGGCTTTGTTCTGAGTAATGAGTGCCTGCGCCCATGCTGGGACCTGCTCATCTTTCTCTCTCTTCTGTTTGCGGATTGGTTTCTTGTTGCCGGCAGGGTCATCATCATCGTCATCGACCTCGTCGTCATCCAAGTCTTGACTATCCTTAAAACTCTGGATAGTACGCTGCGCAGTCTTTTGCGCAATCTTAAGATAAGGAAGAACCGCATTGACCTGCTTTTCAATCTCTGCGTTTACATCCTCGTCTGAGGCTTCTTCATCGAGTTCTAAGTTATTGGCAACATCGGCAGCAATACCCTCTAACTCCTCTCTACTGAACCCCAACGCCTTTGATTTGGGTTTCAGAATAACTAAAACTTGCTTCGTTCTTTTTTTCATTCTAACTAAATATTTAATTGAACAATAAAATTCAAGAAATATCCCAGTACGAAGCGATAGCAATAAGTAATGCTGCAAAATTATAAAAAAAATATTTAATCACCAAATATATTGCAAGGAAATATACTTAATGATTAAATACTTTATGGTTACATATAAATATTAATCTGGATAATTGAGCTTATCCGGTCCAGCTGTGGATAGATATACGGAGAACATATCACATAGTTCTTTTGCTCCTTTTAAGTCGTTGAGCTTGTAATTACCGCATTCCACTTCCGATGCACCTGGAATCGTCTTTGATAGCGAACAAGCCTTGAAGGCTTCTACTATCATTTCCTTTATGAGCTTTGAAGTCCACGTACCTTTAAGGATAAGATAGAAACCTGTAAGACAACCCATCGGTCCAAAATACAGAACGGAATTGCTAAGAGGGCTGTCATTTCGTAGGTAGTCCGCCATCAAATGCTCTATTGTGTGCGCGACAGCAGGTGACATCATATCTTTGTTTGGCTTGCACACGCGAATATCGAATGTGGTAGCAGTCTCCATGCCCCATTTATCTACTCTCGAAACATAAAGACCTGGCTTCAGTTTCGTATGATCAACTTTAAAACTTGGTATCATTCTCTAATAATTTACAAACAACACTAAATGCCTTTTCGGCAAGACTATCCCAAAAACCTGCATACTGCTCGGTCTGGTTCGGCTCCAGGGGATTATCGCTAATAACTCGGATGGACGTAAAACCAATACCCTTCTTGTAGCATACCTGCGCGAGGGCAGCAGACTCCATGTCAATAGCACATACGTTATACGAATTAGGAAGGAAATCCTTAATCGCCAATACCTGCTCTCTCGTAGTGACAAACTTATCTCCCGTAGCTATGGTTCCTAATCTGAATCTTTCATCCATATCAATCCAGGAGAAATCAGAAGGAAAGACTGCCGGCATACCTTGAACTTGCCCGTTGGCATTCGGTTCGCCGCAATATACATCGTGGTAGCAGTACGAATTGCCAATCACGACATTACCAGGCTTTAAACCGGCAACAGCAGCACCGGCACATCCTACCGAGATAACTCTTGTAACTTTGCTGGACGTATTCGACGAAAGAAATTCTGTCAAGCAAGATGCCGCATTAACCTTGCCAATACCAGACTTGATTAAAGCTATGTTTTGAACATTTTTGTAGTCAAGCCAATTCTTTGCAATCCATTCGCTGATAAGGTCGTATTCCTTATCCATAGCGGTAACTATGACAATCATTGCGCACCTCCTTTCGTTAGCTTAAGCTTCTTGCAACGGTTGTAAATAGCGTTCTCGTCCACGCCAATCTTGGTAGCAATGGCTTTTACCGGGTACTTGCCATACATTCTGCGAATGATGAAATCCTCGTCAGCAGTAAACACGTGGCTCTTGCTGATACCCATTTCCTTCATCTTACGATGGATGGCCCAATAATTACGATTGAGCTGCTTTGCAATCTCCGTTGTCGTCATCACCAAAGCGTTAACCTTGATGAACTCAATCTCTTCTGCACTAAAATGTTTTCCTCTACTCATTATTTAATATTTGGGTTCGTTAAGCCGCCCAAGGCTTTCTTTCTCTTTCTGTTATATCTTCTGTTTGCAGCAATCCTTTCAGCGTTCTCTTTACGATAGACTTCCATTCTTGCCAATAAATGTTCCTTATGCTCCTGGTAGTACCTTCTATGGTATTCCCGGATATCCTCCTCACTTCTCGCCATGAACCTTGTCTTTTATAAGTTCGTACAGTGATGGGCTGAGTGTGCTCCATTGATCATTCTCGTCTTTCACGAGATAGAATCCATCAGGAACATAGAACTCTCGATTTCTCAACCTAACTATCAATGTCTGTTTAGTATAGTCTCCGCTGACAGTCTTTACTAACTCTGAAACGTCCGGGCATTTCCATAATTCTTGGATGTTCTCGGAAGATACTTTAATTGCAATCATATCACTTGAACTTAATAATGAAAAACTCATGGTCCAACCACTTGCCTGGGCAAAGACCTTCCTTCGGCTTGCCGATGGTTATACTCTCAATATCCTTCTCAATTCGTTGGCTATCCTTGCGGTAGCCGTTAATAAAGAGAACGTGGGTGTATGGTTTGTATTCCAGTTCGCCTATCACGCGACAATAACCACCAAACTCATCGAAAAGCACCTCACCGCTTTCGGCTTGTTGGTTCACCAGTCGGGAAGCCCAATATGGTTTTATCACCCGATATTCCTCATCCTTTTCGCCCGACACTATCTTATCAAACCATTCCTTGCTGACAGTGAGGGTCAATACTTTCTTTTCCATAATTAATCAATTTTCCCCTCAGTTCTTATTACTAAGAAATCGTTACCAATTTCTTTTCTTCTATTCAACTCTTTGCAAAGTACAGATGTATCAGCAAGATTTATATGCTGATTTACATACTTCTCCTTATCTGTGAAGGTAAGAAGAGTTTCATCGGGGTTATTTACTTCCACTATATTCTCCACACTTTCCGAAAGAGATTTGATTTCTCCATGGATAAAGTCATACACATTTTTGTCGATAACTTTCTGCCTTGTCAGAGTTTCAACTTCTGTTTGAATCTTGGAGATTGATTTTTGCATTTCTTGTTTCATAATCATATTTTTTTAGTTTATTTGAACTATCTAATATATCTCTAATCTCGAAAGGATTTTTACCAGCCAGCCTATTAAGCTTATTCATAAGCTTACGAGAATATCTTGCAGTAATCTTTTCTGCCTTTACTATACGATGATCAACTCTGCCATAACAACCACCTTTAGTGGCATAATATAAAGCCAATCTAGGCTCCCAGTATTGCTTTATCTTTGACAGCTCTTTAGAAACGTCCAAGCCTTCCAAGCGCATCAAATCATATAAAAAACTGCCAGAGCGATACTTCATAATTTTCTTTGCCAACCTAACTTTCATATGTTACTTCTTTTTATTACAAGGACAACTACTAGCGTGAATAATAACGCAAGCTCCATGTTCCCTGCCCACAAACAGGTAGTCATGCCCTTTCTTGGTGAATATTTTTATATTAAACTCTTCTTTTTCGTGTGGAGTTCCTAAGCTGAAAGAAATCCTAAAACCAATTACCCCTATTATGAAAATCAAAACGAGCCAACCGGCTGACTTAGCTAAGTCTAAAATCTTATTCTTCATGCGCTACTCCTTATCGAATTTGTTGCCGACAACATAAACTTCAAATAAATTAACAAACGGCTCGTAATTGTCAACTTTATCTAAACTCTTGAAGGCAAACGTTCCTTCTTCTTCAATATAAACTACCTCATAGAGATTGTCTATACACAAAAGGTCATAACTGTCATGCACTATATCACCTTCCCAAATCTCCTTTCCCTCACTATCTTTTAACCCTGTGAACTGGCAGACGGTAGAAGGGTCAACCTGATAAGTGAGATTTCTGTTTAACTTGCTTTCTTTCTGACGATTCTCAATAATGTATGTATTACCATTCTCCTCGTAGAAATATCCGCAAACCCATCCTTTTCCGTCAAGACATATAGCCTTGAATTTGATATTTTCTATCTTCATATCTATTTTGCTTTAATGTTATACACTCCATCAATGACCTCTACTTCATAACAATCATCCCATCTGTCTGGTTGCTCATCTTTCTCCTTTTGAGTGAGTGGTCTAACAAACTCCCCTTTGATGGTTTGATAGTCGTTTGGAATTTCAATTCCACCCAAATATCCACTTACCGAGCTGTTACCACACATATTGCTTACTTTAATATACAATTTTGCGTAATAATGTATTGCTCCACCACAAAGACCACAAAAAGAACTAATTTCGATATTCATGAGTCTTTTTTTGTCTTTAGTATAGCTACCCATAGTTGTATATGTTTTATCAGAAAGATCAAACTGAAATCCTTCTCCAATATTCTGAGGAATAACCCCAGTTATCTTAGATATATCATATCCATTTTCTATTCGTAAATAGCTGTTTGTATTCATACGCTTTGCTTTTTACACTAAGTTCTTTCTAGCCCAAGCTTCAGCCTTTGGCTTAGTCTTAAACTTCTTATCTTTCACTTCATGCCAAACTCCATAAGGACCGGTCTTATACTCGATGAGAAACAAACCTTTCTCAATCTTGACTATTCTATATTCATAATACATACGCTTTATTTTTTAAGTTTCTTATATCTTTTATACCAATCTGGTGAGAAATAACCACATAGATATGCTGCTATAACGCTACAAATTAAAAAATAAACCGTTAAAAATATCCAGAAAGCAATTCCTAGAATTTCATTTTTTACTTCGCCCATACGCTTTACTCCTTAACTTCTTTAAAGATTACACACTTATTATCAGAACGTTCTCTTATTGTCCATTCCCAATATAGTCGATTATTCAAAGCGTTCCAATTATGATTTTTACACTTCAGCGTATTATTAGCGCACCATCCATGGGAACACCCAAACGCACAATTCCAACAATTTCCTGTGGCATCTTCAACAACAATGTATTTTTTGCCACAGTAATTAAAATATTCTCCAACTTTAAGCTCTTTCATTGCTCACCTCCTTTTGGGAACAAATCATCAATATTGATATATTCTACTAATGAGCCTTTAATGTAACAATCCCAAGCCTTTGTATCGACGACATCAGCTTCAAAACATTCTTCTTCTTTGTCTTTGTAATGAAGCAATAAATAGTTGCATCTACGTTTTGGTGCTTCACTAGCAGGATGCCATAAATTCTTCAAGAACTCATTGATAGCCCACTTAGCACCAGCCTTGAAATCTATAATACATTGATTACGTTTTTCTTCATTAGTAATAGGATAATTCCATTCGGCTTCATCCCTATCATAAAACTCACCAATCATATAGACTTTTGCAACTTCTTCTATTTTCTTATCGTCCATCATATTTTTAAGTTTTATAGTGACCTCCACGACCAGTATTGTTCTGGGGCTAAGAAGGTATATGGGCATAAAGCCTTAACTTACTTTCGCTCATTCTGTGTCGTGGAGGTTGTACTATTCAGGATTATTTCTTGTGCCTAGAAGATGTTCATTACCTTCGTAAGGAATACAATACTTACGACTAAATCCGATACACCGAAAAGGATATTGTGATTCTTCTCTATAACGAGAAAAGAGGTCAGCTTCCCATACATCATCTTTCTCATTTCGCCCCAATACTTTATCGAATGTCTTAAACTCACACTTAGGCTTTTCTATTTCCAAAGTTTTAAGATCGAGTTTGCCACCAATTTTTTCCTCAATATTATATCTGTCTCTTATACACATCTCCGAGCC
>ENA-OYZY01000130-OYZY01000130.1-human-gut-metagenome-genome-assembly--contig:-NODE-130-length-21763-cov-14.005482_pt1 | contig 21763 bp, 26 predicted proteins | sample MGYA00244201_ERZ653486 | MGnify/ENA primary metagenome ERZ653486 (study PRJEB26926, sample SAMN06165000) | human gut metagenome | biome: ENVO:00009003; feature: ENVO:2100002; material: ENVO:00002003...
CACTCTCTCCGTCGTCGGCAGCGTCAGATGTGTATAAGAGACAGATATTAATAGTGCTATTATTAGCTAGAACTAATGCTATTGGTCATTATGACTAGAAGTCTTATTAGACTTAATAATACTGTTAGAGCTAGTCTTAATAACGATTGTATGACTAATCGTCATGATGATAGACGTGGTAGAGCTAGAACTGAATCTGATAGTGATATAACTAGAGGTTGTAGAGGTTATAATGAAAGGTTATAGAGAGTATAACTAGAGGTTATAATGCTGGAACTAGAGATTATGATAGTATAACGAGAAGTTATAGGAGAGAAAGAGAGGGAGTTGGACAATAGGTTTAGATTGATTATTAGGAGTGTTATTAGGAGGATGAAGAGTATTAGGAAGAATGGCAGTGGGACTAGTCTCTTCAGCATGACCATCTCCACACTTATCTCCACATTCATCTCCACCACAATCATTCTCATCTCCACCATCAACCTCAATTTAACCCTATTTGAACCACATCCAACTCCACCATCTCATTCTCCACAAACTCCACATTCACCACTTTCATCTCCATATCCTCTTTCTCCACATTCAATACCTCTCGTCACCTTTAATTTCACCTCTATAACTTTTTGTTATGAGAGTAAATCTCCATGACCAATATCAGTATAACAAAATGTTATAGGAGTAAATCATCATTAATTTCATTAGTAGAATTATCATCAGTAACTACATTAAATTCATAATTATCAAGACTATCATTAATAATATGAGCGATACCTTTTAATTTACCAGCAATACCAAGTCTACTCTTATTAACACTATCATATACTTTTGTTATATCTTCAGCATTACCATTAGTAGTAATATCAGTAATAGCAAGAAGAATATCAGCATTAGCAGGATGAAGATTAATAAGTTCAATAGAAGTAATAGAATTATCATTCTCAACTTCAATAGTAGTAATAATACGATGTACTTTCATGATGTTTAATATTAGGATAAGACTTATCAGAACTTGCAGCTAGTTCATGACTGATAAGACTTATCAGACTGTTAAGTTCGTTTGCTGCAATCTATTTAATGTTGATAATGAGCATTTCCATGTTGAACACTAGCAATAGCATCAACAAAACTATTGTTGATAACACAAACGCTACCAACCCGAAGGTCAGTAGCGTCATGTTCATTAGAATGGCATGTCGTCATCATTCATTGCAGTAGCAACAAAACTAGCTGCTTTAGCTTTAGCCTCACGCTTGGCAGCAATGACAGCACGAGCGTCATCCATAATCTGCTTGATAAGTACATTATATGCACCAACAAGAACAGGGTCAGCAGGCTGTTCGATACCTACAATATGATATACATATCGGTCATAATCCACAACATTGTAAAGATTGTCTTTACGAGTAAATGGATTATGGTCTTGTACACCAGCAGGTACATACTGGCAAAGAACTTTGACAGCAACACCAGTCAGATACATACTAGCAAAGCCAGCTTCAGCAGCCTCGCCAACATAGTTGACAAATCTACCATAGAACTTGTCTTTGCGCATTACAAGCAGTATCTGATTGAATGGCATCTGAATAGCACCAAGCATACCCATTCGATGTGTACCATCAGGCATACTTTGAGCACCTTTGACAGGACTAGCCATAGTAACAAACGCATTGAGATAAGATTTGCCATTACGACCTGTACGTTCTTGACAATCAATATTAGTAATGACAGTAGTCATTACATAACTATGACCATCAGCACAGATGCGTTTAACAACATCATCAATGGTTTCCACTTGTGCAGAATTTTGGTTATCTGTATCAACAGTAGGTTGAACAGGTTGGTTAACACTAGTAGTTGGATTAACTACGTTAACATTCTCGGGAGCAGCAGCAGCACCACCTTGTGCAGCTTGTGCAAAATCTTTAACGTCTGGCACGACTATTAAGTATTTAATTACGCTAATCAGTAGCATTACTGACAGTTGTTTCGTTTCAACTGCAAAGTATTTAATGTTGATAATGAGCAACATCATCTAGTAGAGATTAATCTCTACTAAGATAACTAACAATAGCCGATAGTATTCCAAATACAACAGCAGTAATCTGTTCATCACTAGTTGGCTCTACTTTCAATGCTAGTATGATAGCTGGCATCATCAGTATGATTGCAACTAATAACAATGGTTTGTTTGTTTTCATAATGATTAATGTTAATAGTTAGTAATGTAATGAGATGAATAATCTCAATATATTTAATGTTGATAATGAGCAGGATTATCATTAACTCTATCAACTTTAGGCGGGGGTAGTCAATCAAGTTTAACATGACCGGGGGTTATACTCACTAGCCTCACTATCACATCAATACATTCAATTTTTCAATCATCATCATTATCACTATCATCATCGTCATTATCCTTATTATTACATTTATCTTCATTATATTTATAACCTTCTTTTTTCAATACTATCATTTTCATCTTTATCATCATTATTAATTCTTTTACTTTCATCATTACCAATCCCAATCAATTTTATCAGTATCAACTTCTTCTGCTTCAATTATTTCAGTTTCATTATTTTCATTATTTGCTTTATCTACATTATTCTCATTATCATCATATAAATAATCAAGTTCACTTTTATATACTTGTTTATTTTTAATTATAATACAATTATCATCTTTAACTAATCCTATTCTATCTATATAATTAACATTATTATCAAGTTTTATTTTAGAATCATCAAGTTTACCTTTAGTAATAATTTCATGAAATTTATTAATATCACCTTTAAATATAACTCTAGGATTAACTTCAAACATACTACGTTTATCTGTTCTACGAATAATATTAAGTTTTTCTAATGTAACAATAGCATTAGCAAAATCTCGTTTATTACATCCACTTCTAATTCCATTCCTACAAACAGCATCAAATAAATCCTTACTAATTTTAACAACATTAGAATTAAAACAAATAGTATAATTAATAAAATAAAAAAGTTCATGAAGAATTATACTTCTTAATTCAACTATTTCTCTCCAAGCATTAATACCAACATTAGAATAATATCTTTTAATAATTTTACCTGTATCAAAACATTCCATACGTCCAGTACCACATAGATATTTTTTATTATTATTTTTAACATCAATATCAAAAGTATTAGGTATAATAATACTTCTATCATTAGCTATATCTTTATTAATAGCATCAATAACAAGTTTATTATAAACTCGACTAGGTTTAAAATCTTCTTTAAAAGTCATAACAATAATATTATTAAGTTTAACATAAAAATATATTACTCTAGGAAATTAGCGAAATGTATTCCATAGATGGAACAACTTTCGTGCACAAAGGTAGTCATTTTTGCCACTTAATTTGCATACTGATGGGGAATTAGGTATTCAGCATGATACATAATATGTATTATAACTTATTGATAATCAATGTATTATAATTACTATAAAGATATATTATATAGATATATTATATAGATTCGCTGTGACCCGCTTCGAGCTTCGCTCTCCGCTAGACTCCCCTTGGAGGATGGATATAATCAGTATCAATCATATCAAGTTAATCATTATCATTATCTCTATTAATATCATTAATACTAATATGATTAAGTCTAACTCATCTTCATCCTCCACGGGGGAGTATGACTTGCATATTCATAATCATATAATCCTCTACGATTGAAATGTTAAAAATAGTTTTTCTCTTGGTAGATTCATTCAAACTCTTACATTTGCTAAAAACAATTAAGTTATGGGTAAAGATAAAAGTGAAACTAAACCTAAATACACTAGAGAATTTCATAGTGGAGAAAGGAATAAAAAAGAAGTTAAAGTTCCTAGTAAACTTAAACTTGGAAATATTGGCATTGATAGTATTATTAAAACTAAATAATTTAGTGTTATGATTAAAGTTGAAAGTAAATTTAAAGATTTTGGTATTCAAATACCTACTGACATTAGCGAAATAACAAGTGAAGCACTTGACGCTGTTCTTACTAATGTAGTTGTTGCTAAACATTATTGTGTTGTTGCTCTTTGCCAAAATGAAAGTTTGTTTGGTGTTATTAATAATAAAGTAAGTACAGTTGAGGTTATGCCAATTATTGCTAAGATTAGTAAAGAAGATGCTGAACTTATTGGTATGAATCAAATGGATAAGATTATTATTGACCGTTCTACTCTTGAACGTGGTTATCATCTTTATCTTAAACATAATGTTCTTAGTCCTCAATTTGTTAATAAGTATATTACTAATGATACTGAACTAACTCGTTCTATTACTGTTGGTACTTTTGGACAAAATCAAGGATATAAAAAAGGACAAAAAGTTTGGTTTGTTGAATTTAAAGTTATAGCTATTAATGATTTAAGAGCTGCTATTACTGATAAACATAAAGCTATTAATCCTTTTGTTTATCATTCTGCTGAAAAAGTTAATTAGCCATTTCGTCTAAATAATCGAACTCTTCTTAGAACTACTTATGTATAATTTAAAATTATAGGTACTTGTGTTCTTGTTTATAGTAGTAATCTAAGAAGAGTTCTTAAACTTTCAATTATGGATTTTAAGACTAATACTAGTTTTAATATTGCTAATACTAGTTCTCAAGAAGATTTTGATGATGATTATATTCTTATCTATAAAGATATAAATAATATATTAGATGATATTGGATTTCAAGGTGATGATAGAATACTTTGTAAATCTATTATTGAAAGTCTTGAAAAAGAAGCTAGTATTAATATACGAAAAGATAAATGTGTTGCTATTCCTCATATTGGTACTATTCAAAAGAATTGGTATCGTTCCAAACTTATTAGTCATTATAAAGACTTTAAAGAAGCTAGAAAAACTATGACTAGAGAAGAGTATAAAGAATATACTGCTAAAGTTATGGAAGAAGAAAAGCAAAAACATTATGAAGAAGAAGAAAAGATTAAGACTGAACTTAAGTTTAAAAAGAAACTTCTTCCTATTTGGATTAAACTAAGTAAAAAACATAGTTCTGCTTATGCTAATCTTTGGCTATATGCTATGGGTAAACTTGAAATTATTGAATTTGATGAAGAAGTAGAAGAAATATATGAACGGTTTGGAATTGGATTGGATGCTGACCATAGATGAAACTGGTATGCCAAAAGCTCCTACACTTAAACAACTTCTTGATAGAGATGTTAGTCTTCTTTATACTAGAGATAAATCTCCTAATAAAGAGATGTATGTTAAAGAAGTTGGAGTTATTTATTATCTTGGTGACCCTAAAGGTCCGTGTCTACAAGAAGGTCTTAGTGAAAAAGAAGCTCTTAAGAAAGCTATTGAAAATTTTGATTTACCTAAAAATTATCAACCTGATATTCTTGTTTGGAAACTTATTAAAAGATATTATAATCAAAAAGCTGGAGCTGGTATGGAAGCTGTACTCAATATTAAGCGTGGTATTCATAATGTTGCTCTAGCTGCTAGCAAGTTAAATGAATTGTTGAATGATAAGTTATCTGATGGTGCTAGTCTAGAAGATGTTCCAGTTGTTATTGGTTATATGAAACAAATTAATGATTTAGCTAATCAGTTTCCAAACACGATTAAAGCTCTTAATGTAGCTGAAGAAAATCTTCTGTATGAACAAGAGAATGTTGCTGGTAGAGGTGGAGTTGAAATTACTAGTAGTATGATTGAGGAATAAGCTGATGCTAATCCACTTCATCCTCCACGGGGAGTCTAGCGTAGGCACGTAGTGCCGAAGCGGGTCCAAACTAGTGTTGAACTTAATGGTATTAATAATATGGAACTTAGAGATAAAAGATATAATGATATTAGACTTATTTTTCATGAAGAAGAACATAAATATAATGATAGTCTAGGTAATGATTATATTTCAACCACTACTATCCTTCATGGATATCAACCGAAGTTCGATAAGAACTATTGGTTGAGAAAAAAGTCTAAAGAACTAGGAATAAGTGAGAAGAAACTAGAAGAACAATGGTTAACTATTACTAAAGAAGCTTGTGAACGTGGAACTAATACTCACAATGGTCTTGAAGATGGTGTTAAAGGAGCATCTATGTTTCAACAAGCTATTAATTATCTTGATAAACGTGAAGATGGTGTAATGGTTACTATTGCTGATATACCAAATTTTGGTGCTAGTTATAAATTACTTAATCTTAAAGATTTTATTGAACTTACTAATAATCGTTATCCTCTTATTTATGATGCGTTTAAAATGTACACTGAAAGAGGATATAAGATTTATAGTGAGATTGGTATGTTTCTTATAGATTGGTTAATTAGTGGAACTATTGATATTCTTCTAGTTAATGAAGATACTAATTGTGCTGTTGTAGGTGATTGGAAAACAAATCGTGGTGGATTAAAATTTAGTAGTGGTTATTATAAGAAAGATAAAACAGTTAAACCTGCACAACAAACTAATGTTTGGGTTGATAAAGATGAACGACTTTTAGCCCCTCTTAATCATCTCCCTAATTGTAATGGTGCTATATATAATCTTCAACTTAGTATGTATGCTTTTGCTGTTGAATATATACTTGGTTTAACTATTAAAGGTATTTGGTTATGTCATATTGATAGTGATTTTGAACTTAATGAATATGGTATGCCAAAAAGATTTTCTGATGGTCTTTATCATATTAAAGAAAATCCTATTGAAACTACTAAATTTTTTACTATGAATTATCTGCGGGATGATATTAATAAAGTTCTTAAAGATAGAGAATTACAAATTAAAGCTAGTGGTGTTCAAACTCAATTTAAACTTGCTATATGAAATTAAATAAAGACAATTTAATGGGAGTAATTATTGGTTTTATTGTTTTAGTTATATTTGCTATTTGTTTATCTAGTGGATGTACTAAACGTATTACTCCAGTTCCTGAAATTCGTTATGTTCCTGTTACTGATTCTACTGCGGTTAATGAATTAGTTTTAACTAAAGAATTGCTTCGTAGAACTCAAGATTCTCTTAATGCTTATAAGTCTGATACTACAATTAGTGCTGATTATTTTGTAGCTAAATATAAACTTGAGCGTATTAGATATTATAATGATATTGCCGGAAAAGGAAACAATATCAAATTTCTTAGAGGTTGGATTCGTAGAACTCTTGAAGAATAAAGTATTATGTATATTATTAATCGTAGAAAAAATATAAGATTAATTGGCGATGAACATCATATTGGTGATGACTTTGAATTTGTGATTTATAAAGTTCAAATTAAAGTTCTTTGGTTTTGGGTTACAATTAAAGAATTTGATGAAGATGAATATTATGACGCTGTTGATTGTTTTAGATATTGTACTAATCCTTATATAAATTAAATTATGGCTTACTTTGGAGATGCTTTTAAAAAACTATCTATTAAAGAAGGTGGTTATGTAAACGATAAAGATGATGCTGGTGGAGAAACTTATAGAGGTATCAGTCGTAAATATAATCCTACTTGGCAAGGTTGGACTATGATTGATTCTTATAAGAAACATTATACTGTTGGTAGTAAAGAGTTTAAGTCTAAGCTTGATAATGATGTTCAGCTTCAGAAACTTGTTTGGGAAAAGTATAAAATAGGTTATTGGGATGTATTTGAACTTGATGATTTTAATAGTCAGAGAGTTGCTGAACAATTATTTGATACTAACGTGAATTGTGGTCAAGTTGCTGCTATCAAGATGGCTCAAAGAGTCCTTGGTCTTAAAGAAACTGGTAGATGTAATCTTGATTTACTTAATAAACTTATAGAAATAAAAGATTAACTTAATACTGTATAGAATTATGAAGAAGATGCTGATAGCAATATTTATAATAGCGATTATCAATTTATGTGTTACTCTGTATTTATCAATAAGTCGTTTTAGTGTAGAAGTCAATTCATATAATAAAAGTGACACCGCTATTAATCATGTTCGGATTGATTCTATACAGTTAGTTATAACTGAAAGAGAAAGTATAGTTTATAAACTTAAAGAACATGAAAAAGATATTGAAGATAAAGTTATTAGTCTTAATGACAGTGCTACTTGGGAGTTATTCAAGAAGTTGGTGTCAGAGTGAGATTGATAATGTAGTGCATCCTCCACGGGGAGTCAACACTACTGATACAACTGTTCTTGTTCCTATTAATATGATTAAGATTGCTAATACTAAAATTATTAAAGCTAAACTTTATAAAGATATTATTAACGAACAAGATAGTATAATTAATCTCCATAAGATTAAATATAATGCTCTTTATAAAGAAGTTGAAATTTTACAAAATAATCTTGATAATAGTAATAAAGTAAATGATAATTTAAATAAGTCTATTGAACGTATTAAACGTAAGAATAGATATTTGGTAAGCGGTGGTGCTGTTTGCGCTATCGCTTTTGTTGTTTGTTTACTAGTTAAATAAAATATTATGGCTGATGGTAAATATCCTTTTCTAGAATACATTGAAGAACCTGATAAAGAGAAAAAGTATAAGAAAGCTAGTGATTGTGGATGGTATGACCCTCATAATAACTTTTTAATTGGAGATAGTAGTGGCTTTCTTTTAAATATTAGACCTGGCAAATTTGTTAATACTGAACTTTTTAATGAAGCTGCTAGAACATATCAAGCCACAGGTAAATATACTCAATTTAAAGTTGATAGTATTCCTCATAGACAATTTAGACGTAGAGAATGTGATAGACGACGTAATGGTTTTTCTGCTCCTTGTTGGCAAAATCCGGATGGAAGTATAGAAGATGTTTGGATAACAGGTGGTCATTATAATTTTCTTAATTATACTCGTATGGAACGTACAGATGAATCATCTGTTATTGTTACTGAACATGGAGCCACTGCTAAAAAGATTTATAGTTTTCCTAGTTTTATTGATGCTCAATTTTGGACTTGGCAAATTATAGAATTTTGTAGACGTAATGGTTTACATCTTATTATTGATAAAACTCGACGTGGAGGTTTTTCTTATATTATGGCTGCTGATAGTTCTAATGAAGTTAACTTATCTAAGCATAAAGTTGTTATTCATGTTGCAGCTGATAATAAGTATTTAATTAAACAAGGAGGTTTAAGTGATTTTGCTGTTAATAATTTAAAGTTCTTTGAAGAAAAGACTCCATTTAAAAGAGGTATATATAGTCCTACTACTGATAGTTTTAAACTTGGTTATCGTATGAAAAATGGAGTTGAAGCTGATGATAGTTGGTCTAGTTCTCTTTTAAGCGTTAGTGCTAATAATAATCCAGACTGTGCTATTGGTAAAGATGCTGTTACAATTAAAGTTGAAGAGTTATCTACAATGCAGAATTTTGATGAGTTTATGAATGTAACTGAACCTACAATGACTGTTGGTACTCGTACTACTGGTACTCTTATGGCTTGGGGAACTGCTACTGCTGCTAATATGCAAATATTTGAACAAAACTTTTATAATCCTAGAGCATTTGGATTTATGGCTTTTGAAAATGTTTTTGATAATGATGCTCGCAATGAAGTTTGTGGATTCTTTAAATCTTATGCTTGGGGTCTTGAAGGAGAGATAGATGGAGTTAAAGGATTTGATGAAGATGGAAATAGTAATCTACGAATAGGACTTCAACTTGCTGCACGAGAAAGAGTTGAAAAGAAAAAGACTGCTAAGACTTTTGCAGAATATCTTAATTATCTTGGCCAGCGTGCTTTATTTCCTGCTGAATCTTTTAGTAGTGCTAGTGAAAATATATTTAGTAGTGAAGCTCTTAATAAGTTTGAAGATAAACTTCGAGTTGATAATAGTTATAAGTTTTATACTGATGGTGAACTATTTGAAGATGGAACTAAAAAGATTTATTTTAAATCTAATGCTCGTATAAGAATTGAAAATCCTGATATGAAAACTTATGATTATATTCAAGGAGTTCCTAGACGTGGTAACGAAGACCCTCATGGTTGTATAAGAGTTTGGTTTGCTCCTGAATATGAAGAAACATATATTAATGATAGACTTATAAGAAGTATTCTTCCTGGTACTTATGTTGCAGTTTATGACCCTGTCGGTATTGATAAAGATAAAAAAGAAATTACTGATAGACATTCTCATAATAGTATATTTGTTATTGAAATGCCTAGAGAACGCAATGGATTTAAACCTAAGTTGTGTGCTGCATATTATGGACGTACTGAACGACTAGAAGAAGCTGATGAAAAGTTTTATCGTTTATGTAAATGGTATAATTGTATTGGTACTGGACTTGTAGAAATAAATCGTGGTGAAACTGTTTCTAATTTTCGTAAGTGGAAAGCTACTAAATATCTAGGTTATGAACCTTTATATGTTTGGGATTCTGCTGTTAAAGAAAAAGTTAGTACTAGTTATGGTTATAATATTGGTAGTGGTCCTAAGAAATTAGATGGTCTTCGACTTCTTAAAGAGTTCTTATATGAAGTTATTGGTAAGAATGAATTTGGAGAAGATATTTATGTTTTTGAAAGATTTCTTGATTATCAAACAATTCTTGAACTTAAAAAGTTTAATGCTGAAGGTAACTTTGACCGTATATCTAGTCTTATACTTTTAGGTATATATTGGAAGTCTATTGATATTAAAGGTAAACGAGAACTTGCTAGTCGTAAGAAAGTTACAGAAGATAATGATAAAACAGATATTTTTAATAGACAATGGTTTTAAGATTAAACAAATAAAGATATGTATAATTTTGGTAGACTCGATTTTCCTAATCAGCACGTTAGTTATGCTGAAAAACAAGAAGTTGATTGGTATGCTAAATGTTGTGATTACGTTATAGAAGCTGGTATTGCTTGTAAAGCTGATTTTAATGTAGAAGAAAAGTTTAATATACTTCTTGGTAATATTCCTAGAGAATATTATAGAAAAACTCTTAATCCTTATAATGAGAAAGATGAAAATCTAACTCGTTTTCCAGCTACTATGCGTAATTATGATATGATGAAAGGTATTATTAGAAGATATATTGGTGAATATATTAAGAATCCACATGACTTTATTGTTGGAGCTAATAATCCAGAAGTTGTATTTGCTAGAGATGCTGAACTTGGTAAACAAATTATGATGCTTGCGGAACAAGCTGTTGCTAAAAAGATACAAGAAAGTTATATGCAGTTTGTTAATGAAGGTAATAATCCTGAACAATTTAATCCTGAACAAGCTGTTGATATTGAAGCTTTTATTAAAGAATTTAATGAAAATTTTATTGATGATATTAGTGCTCAAGGTCAAGATTTAATTAATGTTATTGATGATTTAACTGATGCTTTTACTATATACGCTAGAGCTTATTTTGAATTTGTTGCTTTTGGAGCTTGTTATACATATAGAGATGTTGTAGGTAATCAATTAATTAAACGTGTTGTTAGTGTTAGAGATGCTTTTCCTGTTCCTAACGATAATATGTTTGCAGAAGATTATGATATGTTTGCTGAACGTCGTATGTTGACTAAACAACAAATTATAGATGAATTTTATGAATATCTTTCTGAAAAAGAACGTGAAGCTCTTGATACATATTATCAATATAGTGCTACTACTTCTAGCGATAAAGCACTTTTAAATTGGGATAAATATATGTATTATTTTGGTGATATATGTAGTAAATTTAATAAAGATGATTTACAACATATTAAGAACACTAATATAACGGCTCGTGATGCTAATAATGGTTTATTTGAAGTTTGGCATACTGTTTGGAGAGGTGAAATAAAAGAAGGTATTCTTACATATAGTAATGGAGCATTTGTTACAACAAGAATTGTTGATGAAACTTATCAGCTTAACCCTGCTGGTGGTGATATTAGTATTGAATGGGTGTGGCGTCCACAAGTTTATGAGAGCATTAGAATTGGCTCTCGTGCTACAAGTATATATCCTTATAAGGCTCGTCCTATTGCTTACAATAGGAATGGTAAACTTCCTTATAATGGTATTGCAGAACTTTTGCCTGGTTTTGGAAGATTTAGTGTTGTAGATACAGTTATTCCTTATCAAGTATTTCGTAATATAGTTTCTTATCATAGAGAAATGGCTATTGCTAAAAATAAGATGAATGTTCTTATGATTGCTAAATCTCTTCTTGGTAAAAAACCTGCTGAAACTATATATCGTATGGCTGCTGATGGAGTGCTTTATATTGATGATGAAGATGATGCTAATCTTGTTAAAGCACAAAGTGTTCGTTATCTTGAAAGTCGTATGAATAATTATATTACTGAACTTGGGCAACTTATTCAAGAGATTGAACAGACTGCTAAAATGGAATGTGATATGACTCCACAACGTTATGGTGAGATTGCTAATAGTGCTGGTAAAGGAGTTACTGATGAAGCAGTTATTCGTGGAAGTATGGGTTCTGTTATTATTGAATTTATATTTGATAAAATGAGAGAACGAGATTATCAAGCTGAAATGGATTATACTAAACTTGCTTGGATTGATGGTCTTAATACTTCTTATAAAACTAAAGATGGTGATATTAGATATTTAAGTCTTGATGTTAATAGTCATATATTTGCCAATTATATTGTTACTTGTAAAACTTCTGTTAAAGAACGTGAGAAACTTGAACAATATAAACAACTTGCATTTAGTGCTGCTCAGAATGGTAATATGGATATGGCTAATGCTGCTATACGTGGAGATAATGTTGCTCAAATTAGTAAACTTATTGATAAGTATCAAAATATTCAACGTGAGCATGAACTTGATGTTGAACGTGTTTCTCAACAAACAGAACAACTTCGTCAAGAATTTGAACTTGCTAAGATTGATAGAAAAGCAGAACAAGATAGAGAAACTATTAGAGTTGAAAAATATCTTGATGGTCAAATTGAAGCTATGAAAGCAAATGCTAATATTATGAGTTTTGATAATGGTCTTAGTGATGCTGAAAAGAGTCAAGCTGAAGAACGTATGGAAAATGCTAGACTTAATCTTGAACGTAGTAAACTTAGTTTAGATGCTCAAAAGACTTCTGTTGAAGCACAACTTAAAGAAAAAGAATTAGCTGTTAAACTTAAAGAAAGTGATGATAAAGTCAAGATTGCAAAAACGAATAAAAATCGTTATGATAGCAAAAGTAAATAATCGGCTGTACTTCTAAATTTTGTTCATAATAGGGCTGGACTTGCTTGTGAAAGTAGGTTCAGCCCATTTTCATTTTTATTTACATCACATGAGTCATTTTAAGCTCATTTTAAGCACTTTATTCATTTCGTGATAGATTAATCATTATGATAAAATTTGATTCATACACGGCTTCTCTGAAAGCGACAGGATAGGTTATCAGTAATAAATATCCTAGTTAGCAATAGTATGTTAGTCGGCAAATCGGCTTAAAGGTGAACATATTTTAACGATACAAGTAAAACTCGTATTATTATTATAGTTTATATTTGTGATATAGTAATTAATTAAAAACAAAGAATTATGCCTAATTTTGATAGTTTTGGTTTTAATGGTGAAACATCTAATGGTGATGGAAAACCTACTGACGACATTACAGACCTTGATACAGGTAAAACAGGGCAGTTAGATGCTGATGGTAATTCTATTGATGATATTACTAATAATGGTAATGGAGATGGGAATAGTGATTCTAATGCTAATAAAGATAACCAATCTTCATCCTCCACGGGGGGTAAGCCTAATGACAAAGTGAATGACGCTGATGCTGAACATGGTTTAGAAGAAGGTACTATTATCGAAGATGGAGATAATAAATATACTGTTGATAAAGACGGTAATCTTATTGACGATAAAGGTAATATCTTTAAAGCTAAAAATGAAGTTGCTGCTTATCTTAAAGAATTTGAAGTAGAAGATACTAAAGAAGAAAATACTATTGATGTTAAATCGATTCAAGAACTTGTAGGTGTTTCTGTTACTTCAGAAGATGGTAAACCAGTTGCTTTTGATAATACTCCTCAAGGAGTTGCAAGTTATATTCAATCCGTTATTGATTTAAAACGTGACGAATTTGCTCAAGCTGGTGTTAATAAGTTATTTGAAGATTATCCTATCGTTGGTGATTTTCTTAATTATTATGTTGCAAATGGTAATTCATTTGAAGGCTTTGGTGAACTTCGAGATAGAAGCGGTATTGAAGTAGATGAAAATAATGTAAGTCAACAAGAAGCTATTGTTCGTGAGGCGTTTAAGGAATTTAATCGTCGTGGTAATGTTGATAAGTATATTCAATATCTTAAAGATAGTAATGAACTTTTCAATGTTGCTAAAGAAGAACTTGAAGCTCTTCAGAAAGCTGATAACGAAATGCGTGAAGCTAATGCTAAAGAAGCTATGCGAGTTAAAGCAGAAGAAGAGAAACAACTTGTGGAATTTTGGAATGGAGTTAAAGAATGTATTGATAAACGACAAATTGCTGGTTATCGTATTCCCGAAACTGTTATTATTGAACGTAATGGTAAACAGATTTCTACTACTCCTGAAGATTTCTTCAATTATGTTTATCAAGTTGACGATAAAGGACTTTCTCGTTATGAAAATGATTTAATGAAGTTATCTCCTGCTGAAAGACGCGATGAAGAACTGCTTAAAGCTTGGCTTAAATATACAGGTAAAGGTTATGATAGTTTGATAGAAATGGCTGTTTCTGATAAAGAAGCTAAAAAGTTGAAACTTACTGCTAGTCAACGTAAATCTACAAAAGGAGCTATTAAAATAACTAAACCTGACAGTAAAAAAGATGCTCTGAAAGATGAGCGTTTTGGTTATTAACATAATAGTAAATTTGTAGATGAAAACATTACGTGTTATTGAACAAACTCGTTATGAAGATAGAGGTTATTCTAATGAAGAATCAATTGCTTATCTTCAGCTTCAAAAGCCAGAAGAAATTAATAGTTTTCTGACTTATAATTATGGTATGGATGATGACCGTTTTCCTTTAAGTTTTATTACTGAAGGTCAAGGTAGTCGTGGTATTAAAGATGTTGCTACTGTACAATGGACTTGGAAAACTATGGGTCGTATGAAATTTACAGACTTTGTAACTTACTTTAATACTGCTGTTACTAAACCGGGTCAAAATGGTAGTGAATTTGAAGTTCATTTCTCTACTCATTGGTTTATTGAACAGCATGGTCTTACTGCTCCCGATGGTGTTACTCAAGTTCGTATTCAGAAAGACTTAGGTGAATCTGCTTATGGTTATGCTTATCTTCTGAAACTTACTTCTCCTAATCCTGATGCTTATGTTGACCCTCAATGGTTGGCTAAAGGTATGTATTGGGCAATGAGTGCTCCTACTGTTTCTGAATCTTATTCTAAAGGTAACAGAAGCAATACTATGGGTCCTGCTGGAATGACTTCTCAACTTGAGTTTTATCGTTATTCTAAAGAAATAGCTGGTAATCTTGCTAATGTTATTACTCAATATCAATTCCAAAATGATAATGGTGGTACTTCTAATCTTTGGATTAACGAAGAGATGCGACAGTTCAACTTGCACATGAGAGTAATGAACGAAGAACGTTTGTGGAAGTCTGAATATAACCGTTTACCTGATGGTACTATTCCTTTGAAAGACCATGATAATGGTAAACCTATTCCTCGTACTGCTGGTATGTTAGAAATTTGTCGTGAATCTAACTACGATACTTATGGTGAAGTTCTGACTCTTAATAAACTTGAACGTACAATCGGTGATGTTCTTGACCGTGATACTCAAGATGGCGATAAGAATGTAGCTCTTATGGGCGGTAAAGGATTTATTCGTGACTTTGAAATGGCTATCAGAACTGATGCTAAAGAAAACGGATTTATTACTCCTCTTGGTGAAAAGATGATTCAAGATAATGGTGATGGTCTTTCTTATGGACGTTACTTTAATAAGTATAAAACCCCAGATGGATATACTATTACTGTTATCCATAATGCTTATTTCGATAAGGGTACTGATGCTGAAGCTGCTAAGCAAAATGGTATGATTCATCCTACTACCGGTTTGCCTATTACTTCTCATCAAGCTGCTTTAATTGATATGAGTAATTATAAAGGTAATCAGAATGTTCGTATAGTACGTCAAAAAGGACAGGCTTATAAAGCTAAAGTTATCGAAGGCATGACTGATATTCCTGGTTGCTGGGGATTGCCTAATACTAATCATGCAGCTACTGAAATTGATATGGCTCGTTATGAAGTTAAAGGCTCTATTGGTTTGCAGGTAGATAACACTACTAAAATGTTCTTATTGAAATGTGTATTATAATCATTTAAAAGAAGCTATTTAAGATATGGATTTTAACAAAGTAAATGAAGCTAATAAAGCAGGAGAAAATACTCCTGCTGCTTCTAATATAAATACAGATAAACAGGTTATACCCCCCGTAGAGGATGGAGTAGATAAACAGCCTGCTAATACAGTAGGATTTAGAGATGAAAGTCTTGATGAACCTTATACTGAAAAACGAACTATTACTATTAATTTAGTTACTAATTATTCATTATATCGTAGAGCTAATGATAAAACATTACCTAAACGAATAGATAAAATTGGTAGTTGTGTTCGTAGTTCTCGTACTCTTTCTTCTAATAAAGGTGAGATTGAATCTTATTTTCCTGCTTTAATTGGTCTTGCTCCTAATAATGAAAACTTTATTTCACGGGTTAAGGCTTATCTTAATAATATTAGTGTTTCAGTTGATGAACTAGGTAAAACTTTTGATATTTCTTTCTTTTGGAATCGTAAACGAGATTATCTTCGTTTTAGAGCTGAAGAAGAAGCTATTGAAACTGCTTATATGAATAGTGACCGTAAAGGAGTTAAAGAACTTAGAGAAGCTCTTGAAGCTAAGATTACTAAGTTAAATCTTCTTGAAAGTGAAAAGTATAAATATGGTTATCCTATTGTTCTTGATGATTATCTAATTTATCGTCATTGTTTATTATATAAAGATGTAGCTAAAGATATTGCTCTTATTAATTCTGACCCATCTATTAGATTTTATTTTAAAGATGACCAAAGAGAAGCTGAGCGTCTTGCTAAACATCGTCAGGAAATTAATTCTGCTAAAGGCAATTATGTTAAACTTCTCACGAATAGTGATTTGTTTGATGCTGTATTTATTCAATACTGTGTTGCCAATAATATTAATATTCCTAACGGTATGGCTATGGATGTTGTTGATAAACAATCACATCTTGATAAATTTAGTACAAACGAACCTGCTAAGTTTAATAAACTTTGTAATGATAAAGATATTACTATTAAATCTTTAATTGAGGTTCTTATTTCTCGTGGAGAATTTATCAGAGCAATTCATAATCAGAATATTACTACTCCTGATGGTGAGTTCATTGGTGCTAATGTTAAGGAAGCTGTTACATGGTTTAAAAATCCTACTAATAGTGCTCTTGTTAGTGCTTATAAAAATAAACTTAAAAACATTTGATTATGAACATTGGGGAGATGCACGTGACGTTCAGAGAACTGGCACAACAGATGGGTATGCAGACCGTTCGTGCTATTCTCATGGAAGATATAGATATTTGTCTTAATGCTGCTATAATTGAAAAAGCTAGAAATGTAATAGTAGAAAACGTTGGACCTGTTCCTTATAATGATAAGGTTGCTCGACAAAATGCTTCTATTAGTCCTGTTAATGCTCTTAGAACTTTATACACAGCGGGTACTGTTAACGGCGGAGATATTACAGGTAATGGAACAGAAGTTGACCCTTATAAAATTAATATTGATAGCGACGGAATAATGCTATATACAGGCTTTCAAGTTAGTTATAATGGCAAGACAATTTATGATTGTAGAATTATTGAAGCTGAAGATTTAGGTCAAACGCTAAGAGATTTCTGTAATCGTGCTGCGAAAGATGCTCCGATAGTTACTATATTTGGTGATGAATCTGGTATCAATGTTGATATATATACTGGACGTAATAATACAGTTAAACCTCAATTAGTTAAATATCTTTATATCAAAGAACCTGCTAAAGTTAAATTTGATGAAGATAGAGAAGAAGATTGGGTTAATTGTGATTTACCTCCTTATTTACATATGGAAATAGTTATGCGTGCAGTGCAGATTTATCTTGCTAGTATTGGTGCTACTTCTAATGGAGCTGATAAACAAAGTTAAACTCTAAATTAAATTAAAAATGAGACAGTTTTTGTTAGCGGGCAATGTCGCTTATGGAGGGAGCTTACCTCTTGCTGCTGGAGCGGTTGCTTTTACTTATCTTGCTAATGGCAAGGAAACGATTGACGCTGACGGTACTAAGATTACCGATAAGTTTTACATTAATCTTGGTCGTGAAGCAAATGGTCCAGTAGTTCTTCCAGCTTATAAGAAACATCTTACTTTTGTTAAAGGTGTTTATCAAGCTGCTACTACTTTCTCTGCTAATCTTACTATCGGAGATGTAAATGCTTATTCTGATTATTCTATTATGATTGTGAAAAAAGGATTAAAGTTCAATGAACGTAATCGTTGGACTGCTACCATTCATACTGGTCTTAATCCTACTGCCAATGATGTAGCAAAAAAATTAGCTAACCAAATTAATAATAATACTGTTGGACATGGCATTAAAGCATCTGTTGCTGATGCTAAAATCACTCTAACTGCTGAGTCTAAAGGTATTGATTATGAAATTCTTGGAGCTGATGAATTAATGGGTATAACTGTTACAGTTACAACTCACGGTTTACCTGCTTATGGTGACGCTGCTTATATTACTGATTTAGCTAATAAGGCTGCTGCTGATGCAGGTATTGAATATACTTATCGTGATACTTATACTGAACTGTATCCTGCATATCCTATTAATCCTTTGAAGCAACCTGATAGTGCAGATGCTGGATATACTATCTTTACGCTTCGTTTTGCTGTTCCGCGTGAAATGAAAACTAGAGATGAAGTTGTTCATCAGATTGTACAAATAGCGTTTCCTACTGGAGCTACTGCTATTGCAACTGTTGAAACTATCCTTAAAGCTATTGCTACTGAAGAAAAAGCATAACCTATTACCCGACTCGATTAGGTAAATATTAGGTAATATTAATCGAATAGGGGCTATTGGTATTAGCATTAGTGTTGATACTGATAGTCCCTATTCTTGTATCTATAAAAATGGAATTAATTCAAAATGCCTTTGAACAAGGTCTTATTCCCGGTATTGTTATTGTTATTTATCTTATAATTAATAAGATAATTGATAATAACAAAAGAAATCCTTTAGATGATATTGCCAAACTTCTTAATATAGTTACTAGAGATATTATTGAAAAAGATAGAGAAAAATCTAAAGCTGTTATTTCTATTACTATGGTTAATGCAGCTTCGGAATGTGCAAAGTTTGTTGCTTCAACTATTATTACTAATAATATTGATAATAATCGTGACCAAATAAAATATAACGCTAGACATTTAGTTAATAGTGTTTATTATGATGCTTATTCTAAACTTAATATGTATCGTGGTGATGAAGATTATCTTAGTCATTATATGAAAGAAGAATGGAAAGAAGATATTTATGGTGATATTATAAATATTGTCTATAATAAAAATCTTGATTCTAATCAACGTATTCTTGCGTTTAATAAACGTATTGATATTAGAGTTAATGATTATACTGCTTATATTATTAATAAGGCATTTAAATAAGATGATATTATGATAAAAGGTTATATTAATAATCCAAAACAGCTATCGAAAGAGATGCAATTGCGTATTGCAAGCATGGCTGAAAAACAAGTGAGAATAGCAGAATTAGGCTTCCCATTGAACGAAAAAAATTGGTGCAAACTAACACAAGGGCAAATTTTAATTCAAGCACTAGAAGCCTTAGAATTGCTTTCTGATGAGCAACAAAAATCAATTATTAATTCATACAATAACTTGATGATAGAATGAGTGAACAAATAGATGATAATTATGTTAATGGTGTCTATGTAAAAGCTGATGGAACTGAACAAGTTGAGATTGAACCTCAATATGTTTATATGACTGTTCCTAGCAAATATGTTTGTGTTTATCATAAACTATTAGTTCTTATGGCACAATATGGACTTGATATGCTTAATGATTGTTCTGCTACTTGTAAAGGTAATAATAAAAATATTGTTACTTGTTGGAATATGTTTCAATCTGCTATGGCAGCATATCAACTTGGTCAAGATAAACTTACTGAAACTCTTCTTAAATATATTAAAGGTCAACTTAATATTATTTATGAAGGTAGTGAACAAGTTCAGTATAGTGGTTCTATTACACTTCCTGTTGATGAAGAGGGTAAAATTCATGCAATAGTTAGTTGTGGAGATGCTCCTAAATTTTATGTTGACCCTGAAACTGGTAAACTTTGGGAGAAGAAAGAAGAAGGTAAAGAATATAATGAAACTTATAGTCTTAGTGATGTTGATTATGATAATGAATAATGTGAATGTGTTCCATCCTCTACGGGGGGTCTACACTATGAATTTAGTAAACCTAGAGAACGTATGAAAACAATAGAAGAAGAACTTGGTAAAGTTAGTCTTACTTGTAATGGTCAATGGAATGATAGACCTTATGAAAGACTATGTATAGTTCATGACGGTTTCTATGCTAGCTATATATCTCGTAAAGCTGTTCCTGCTGGTATTCCTTTATCTAATGAAGAGTATTGGCAGCCTATTGCTAAACTTCGAGAAGATTTAGTTATTGATTATGAAACTTTCAAGAAAGAAATATTAGAACTTATTGCTGTTGTTCAAAGAGGTCTTAAAGCTGCTAGAATTGTAGTATCTACAATGGAAGATAGAGATGCTCTTACTTGGGAACAGATTGGGGTAGGTTGTGAAGTTTATGTTATTGAAACTAAAAAGAGTTATATTCTTGATGAAATAACTCCTGTTACTAATGCAAAGAAATGGCATCTTGAAGCTGATTCTGAAATTAGTTCTAAATTTGTAGAATCATTTAGTGGTATGTTTCCAAGAGCAATTGCAGAACGTGCAGTTGCTGATGAATTTGGTATTAATATTCAAGATAACTATCTTCGTCGTAATGTTGTAGTTAATTATATGGCACAAGTACTTAAACAGTATTTTGAAGATAATGCTGTTCAAATACTTGAAGGTCAAATTACTCCTGAAATGCTTAGTGAATCTGTTAAACAAATGTTTACTGCTTCACAGATTACTAATGCAGCTGATGAAGAAGATTTAACAGTTGTTGATAATCTTCTTAAATTTGCAGATAAAGACTATAATGTTAATGATTATAGTGGAAAGGCTCGTAAATATCTTCGTAAGAATATGATTAGTGGTGTTAATACTCTTACTCAAGATATGATTAACGAGCCTAATACTATTTATATACTTCAATATGATTATTGTTTAGCTGGACAAACTATTGAACTTCCAGATAATAGTATTATTCTTTGGAGAGGTGGTAGAATGTATGATGGTGCAGTTAAACTAAATCAATGTAGACTTCTTAGTAATTATCGTCAAGAAGATATGTTTGATAAAGAATCTATATCTCTTGATGGAAATTGGGCTGTTGGTCAAATACTTTATCATCCTCTTGATTTAGGTGAAGATAATAAACAAGTTGAAATTGTTGGTTGGGGTGGAACTTATACTAATGATTTTTATTGGTTTTGGGATGGTGAAAAATGGGTAAGTATGGGTTTTGATTTATCTGTATATCTTCTGTCTCTTATACACATCTCCGAGCCCACGAGACTAAGGCGAATCT
>ENA-OYZY01000132-OYZY01000132.1-human-gut-metagenome-genome-assembly--contig:-NODE-132-length-21210-cov-13.057339_pt1 | contig 21210 bp, 18 predicted proteins | sample MGYA00244201_ERZ653486 | MGnify/ENA primary metagenome ERZ653486 (study PRJEB26926, sample SAMN06165000) | human gut metagenome | biome: ENVO:00009003; feature: ENVO:2100002; material: ENVO:00002003...
GGGTGTGCCCTTGACTGTCGCCGCTTGTGGTAAATTTGCAAAGTAAAATCAAGGGATGACGCTTAAGAAAATGAATGAACGCTACTCCAAGAAACAAGAAAAGTAGTAGAAAACAAAAAGGACGCATTCCAACAAACAAACTTAGAGAACAGCAGCCCTGCCAAATCCCGGCGTATCCATCAACATCACCGAGAAAAGAGAGACAATCAAAACCTCTTTTCTTCCAGGACTCCGAGACCCATCACCACAAAAACCAGCCACTCCTCCTTCAAGAAAGGCAAGCGAAAGGAGGAAACATCAAAGACAAAAGAGACCTATCACAAGGATGACAAAGGACTACCACCTTCCAAGACCAAGCCACCATCTTCAAAAAAGTGAAGCAAAAGGAAGAGGAAGCAGATTCTATCATATCGCCTGCATGACCTCCTACCTATCTGTTAGAAGGTAGCCTACCCCCATTGCAACTCTCCAAACTTCTCCAAAAAGATAGATATAAAAAATCAGCCATCAGGCAAGCATCTGCGATACCTATTTATCCGGCATAACCTTCCTGTTATGCCGGACGGCTGCGCCCTAAGAAAGCAGCCGAACCGAGGGGAAGAAACCCTAGATAGAGCCTCTCCCCCACTCCCTGCTAAAAGACAAAACCAGCAAACAAGTCCAACTGCAGGGTACCAGAAAGCCGACCCTTTAACTTCTTCACAAGTTTAGCTGCTTTCTTGTCTTCCTGTAGAAATCTGACCAGGCTATTGATAGCCGTATCATGCGCCTCATTCTCAGAACGAAAAAGACCGGTAAAAAGACCTGGCAAGAAAGACCATCCCCTGGTTCCATAGCTTACAAAAACCCCATATGTCCACAATCCATTGGGATGCTGCAATGTTCTAATTTCCAGGTTTTCCTCAATCTTCTCTACTTGAGTGCGTGGTTGCAAGTAGGAAAGTACGTCAACCCAAAGATACTCACTGAGTTTAAGTTCAGAAGGAGCACGGACATACCCCAACTGCTTGAGCTTTACATAATCACGTCTGGCAAACTCTATATGCCGATTTCTCATACTTGAGTTGTCTGATGCAAAAAGACCTTCCAACTCCAAAATTTCATCATCTAAAATGTCAGCCATGTTGAAAAAGTTGTGGCAAGGTGGTTAGCCTTGCCGTTTCCTTCTTTAATCTGTAACTCTATAATAATACTGTAGCTTAGCCCCTTTGAGATTATCCTCTGCGTAACAAGCTGCTGCATGATAATACTTATCATAAAGTTTGGCTAGCTCCATGTTTTTTTCATACCACTGGGCAATCTTATGATTCAACACCATAACAAGTTCAGTAATGTAAACACAATTGTCTTTCCATTCATTGAACGCACGATGGAATGTGTCTGTAACAGCATCCCCTCCAAAAGCATCAGCAATGGAGAAATCCTGCCAAAATGTGGTACGTGGCTTGTAACCTGTCTCACTCTCGATGTTCCACATGGGAACCTTGATTTGAATTGTCTCTGTCATGTTCTTAATCCTTTAAAGTTCAACTTGAATTTATTCTGGATTTCAGATTCACAGCCTTTTTAAGACTTTTGCTATCGTAAAATCCGAGTTTTTTTTAAAGTCATTCCGGCATACCCGTCATCACTTTGCCTTTTTACGTGCTTAAAAGATGGAAGGCTCAAGAAGTCAGAACACCAAACAATCAGCAAAGAATCTTTTCAGGAATACCCAATCTCTGATTGTGGAAGGCTGCTTGAAAAGATTCTCTGCAGATAACAGAAATGTGGTGTTTGGTATCTGACAAGCCTGCCATACCTTTGCACGTCAAAAAGCAAGTGATGACAAGTAAGTCAGACAGAAAAAGCACGAGGTTTTATAACCATAGCAAAATTACCTATAGATATGATACATAGACAAACAACGCAATAGTATAAAAAGTTAATTCTGTTTACATTAGAAAAAAACAAGGAAACATCAGTACAGCTTAAGACAAAAAAAAGCCATTGCCTAAGATCCAACAATCTCAGTCAATGGCCAACCCTATTTCTTAGCAGGCATTTTACTTAAATGCCTGAATATACTGCTTTAAAGCATCACGTAATATCTCTTCACAACTCTTTTTTGTCTTAATCTTAGTGAGCATAAGCTGCTCATAGTCTTCATCAGACAAATAAGTCTGAACACCATGCATAGTGGCTCTTTTCTCTGCAAGAGACATCTTCTGTTTCTTAACAACAGTATGCTGTAGCGGTACTGATGGCATGGATTGAAAAACAGGTTTAAAAAGCATGAAGTTTTAGCAGTAAAGTTTAAATTAATTATCCATTGTTGTCAATTTTGCAGAATCTTTAGTCAAAATTGGCAAAAACTGTTTATTCCAAATCTACAAACCGGGTTGGCACGTAACTTGCTCCTACATAGAGTGAAAGCCGAAGCCGAAAGGGCAAGGGGAACGACAAGAACCCTAAGTAATGACAGTTGAGGGTTTCTAGAAATCCTTGAGCCTCGTAAGCCGAAGCAATCGTTATTAAAAAGGATAAATTAAAAACAATGAGAAATCCCGACTGAGCCGGAAGGCGAAGAGAGGACGAGAAAAATAGAATTTGGAGGTTTTACATTATGTTGTTAGCTCGTAGAAATAACAGTGTTTCAAATTGGTTGAACAGTTGGTTTAATGACAACTTCTTTGATACAAACTTGATGCCACGCATGAACGCAACAGCTCCTGCAGTCAACGTCAAGGAAAGTGCTACAGCTTATACGATGGAGGTTGCAGCTCCTGGTTTGAAGAAAGATATGGTCAAGATGAACATCGATAAGGATGGCTATCTGAATGTATCCATCGAGAACAAGGATGAGAAGAAGGAGGAGAAGGAAGAGCATTACTTGCGTCGTGAGTTCTCTTACAGCAGCTACTCTCAGAGTTATGCTTTGCCAGAGGATGCTGATCAGGAGAAGATTTCCGCTGAGGTCAGTGACGGTGTCTTGAAGATTGAGATTCCTAAGATAGCCAAGGAGGAGAAGAAAGACGATGTTAAGCACATTGAGGTTAAGTGATCTTTCTTGAAGTGCTATGTAGCTTTCAAGATACATTCATTGCATTGAGAAAATAATTAAAACTGGGGGCTAGTCCTGATTATGGGGCTAGCCCTTTTTTGAATATATGAATTTAATTTTGGAAAGGATCAAGGATGATTAGAATATTTATTTCACTTGTTTTCTGTCTGATGTCTGCCTTTGCCTGTGCGCAGTCAAACCAGTCAGATAATATGTATCAATGGGGAAAAAACAAGGCCAGCGAGCAGTTGGTCAATGGTCTGAAGTCACGTCAGAAAACTCTCTGGAAAGAACAGCGCGATTTGCAAAACCGGATAGATAGTGTATATTGGGATGAAGCATTGGACGCTATTAAGGATACAACCTTTACTTTGGAAGCCGACAAGGTAGTTTTCCCGTATGGTCAGATTGCTTATGTTAATTCCAACACCAATTTCGTTTCCGTCAATAAGGACGATGCTGTTGTGCAGGTTGCCTTCAATGTACCCTTCTCCGGACCTAATGGCATTGGTGGAGTTACGGTTCAGGGAAGCGTAAGTGGATACAAAATTCAAACAGACAAGAAGGGGACTACACAAGTAAGTATGAGTGTTACTGGTATTGGTATCTCTGCCCAAATCTGGATTACCATGTATAAGGGAAGCCATGAAGCCAGTGTGGAAATTCTGCCTAACTTCAACTCTCGTAGGCTCACCCTTAATGGAGTCATACTACCTCTTCACAAGAGTACTGTATTTCAAGGGCGAACATTATAACAAAGAAGCCTGCTGACAATTATAGCCAGCAGGCTTTTTGCTTTCTTCGTCTTTCTGTCCCAAAAACTATGATTTCATGTCCAAAACTCTTCTTCGCCAGTGGGTTGCATCTTGCCCCCGCACTTTGGGCAAGTATGCATATCCCACCTGTGAATCCTGTCAGAACCACATCTTAGACATAGATTCCCAATGACGGCAAGCAGACGCCGATAATCATGTGCTTTATGATGTGTGTACGCAAAAAGATTGCATAAAGCGTGCAATCGTTTGCACAAAAAAATGTAACCTTTTTGAAACTTTTTCTTGCTTCGTATTGGATTTTCTCTTAAGTTTGCATCCGAAAATAGATGCCAACTAACAACAGAAGGCTAAGTTTAATATAAACGAAACCAAATATAAAAGTAAAGATATGATGAAGCAAACATTCATAAAATCAGCTATGTTGCTGCTGCTGATCCTTTCAATGGCAACGACGCGAGCGCAGGAGGTCGCTCTGAAGACCAACTTACTGGGATGGGCTTCCACATCTGCCAACGCCGGCATCGAAATCGGCACGGGCAAGAAAACAACCTTCCAACTCTTCGGCACCCTGAACCCCTGGAAGTTCTCGGGTGACAAGAAGATGAGATTCTGGAATGTTATGCCAGAATACAGATGGTACACCTGCCAGAAGTTTGGAGGCCATTTCTTCGGAATTCATGCCTTAGGAGGTGAATACAACATTAAAAACATTGACATGCCCTTCGGCATCCTGCCGAAAACACTGAAGGGCAGGCACTATGAAGGCTGGTATGTAGGTGGAGGCCTCACCTACGGCTATCAGTGGCTACTCAATAAGCACCTCAATTTCGAAGGGTCTATCGGTTTGGGATATGCCTACAGTCCTTACAAGCTTTACGGACGATGCGAAAAATGTCTCGACAAAGACCACCGCAACTATGTGGGCCCTACAAAAGCCGCACTATCTCTCATATACGTGTTCTAAGAATTTAATTTAACTGTAGTTTTAAACTGACAATAAAAACACGTAATAACTAGACAGAATACAAAAAAAATTTAGGCAAATCATAATATGGATAAAATGAAGCTTTATGCGGTCATTTCGCCCCTCTGCATACTCCTTTCTCAGGGCATCATGCCTGCTCAGGCTCAACAGCTGGCAGGGGGTAAGATTCAGGTAGAAAGCGTCTTGGCACGCAAGAACGGCAACCGGATGGACGTTGCCTTCCGTATGAATCTGAACGAATTGAAGATGAAATCAGAGCAGCAGATTGTTTTCACACCGGTAATGGTAGGAACTGATTCTATCGCTCTCAACCCTATCATCATCCAGGGTAGAAACCAGGCTGTAAGATACCGCCGACTTGCCGACAGCAAGAAGAATCCGCAGGCACAGGTTCTTACCCGCAAGAACAAGACCAGTCAGCAGGTTTACTTCGCCCAGTCTGTTCCTTACCAGAAATGGATGAAGAAGTTCAAACTCTCGGTGAAAGAAGATCTCTGCGGATGCGGCAACCTGATAGAACAGGACAATACGCCGATTGCGGATATCGACCGTACACCGAAGATTACGAAGGATTTCTTCGTGCAGCCGAAGGCGGAAGCCAAGAAGGTGAGAGCCGAAAAGGGTGAAGCCTATCTCAGCTTTGTGGTTAACAAGAGTAATATCCTTGCCAACTTCCGTGAGAATGCTACTGAGCTGAAGAAGATTACTTCCACCATCGACCTGGTGAAGAACGACAAGAACGTTGAAATCACCGATATTGATATCCACGGATATGCGTCGCCTGATGGTTCGTATACCAACAACAAGCGCCTTGCCAACGAGCGTGCAGCTGCTCTCCGCAACTATGTGAGCAGCCTCTACACCTTAAACAGCAAACTCTTTACCTATCAGGCTACACCGGAAGACTGGGAAGGATTCAAGAAGAAGATTCAGGCTAGTCATCTGGCTGATAAGGAAGCAATTCTCGAGATAGCTAACTCCTCGCTGGCTCCCGACGATAAGGACCTGAAGATCAGAAAGCTCCATCCGGCTAGTTACCGCTACATCCTGGATCATATCTATCCTCGTCTCCGTCATAGCGACTATACGGTAACCTACACGGTTCGTCCGTTCAGCATCGAAGAAGCCAAGGAGATATTGAAGACCAAACCACAGCAGCTTTCTCTGCAGGAGATGTTCCTGGTGGCACAGACTTACGAGCCGGGTTCGCCAGAGTTTAACGAGGTATTCGACATTGCCGTCCGCCTCTTCCCAGATAATGAGACAGCGAATCTCAATGCCGCCTGCACCGATTTGCAGAAAGGTGATCTTACTTCTGCCGAAAAGCATCTTGCCAAGGCAGGCAACTCGAAAGAGGCAGAGCGTGTAAGAGATGTCTTCAAGCAGATAAAGGAATTGGAATAACAGAAAATTAGAGAATAACGATTATAAACAAGCTTAACTTTCAAAGATTATGAAGATTAAACATTTATTTGGCTTGGCTGTCATCGCAGCTATGACAGCAAGCTGTTCAAGCAATGAGGACCTGGGAACCGCAGGTCCAGGTACTGGTACTAATGAAACTGGTGTTGGTTATGCAACTTTCACCATCAACTTGCCTACAACAAGCGGAACACGTGCAGTTGGCGACCCTACATTCGAGGATGGTGATACTAACGAGTACGATGTATTTAATGCTACTTTGCTGGTTTTCAAGAAGCCAACTACAGCAACTTCGGAAGGCGAATATACCTTCGTAGAGAGTGTTGACTTGGGTTCAATGCAACCATGGAAGGACCCAAGTGAAACTGGTGTAACTACCCAAGCCAAGATTACAGCAAAGCTTTCTCATGTCGATAAGTCTGGCAAATACTTCGCATTGGTACTTTTGAACAATGGTTCTGGTGCAGATGCAAAGGTTAATTTGCCTACAGATGAAACCACCACGTACTCTGCTTGGAATAAGGCAGATAATGCAACAGACAAATTTGATAAAACCGACAAGGGATTCTATATGGCTAATGCTCCTCTGTACAATGCTACAGATAAGAACGTAACTACTTTAGTTGCTATCGACAATAACAAGATTTTCCCTACAGAGGCACAAGCATCTTCTGGCGACGCTGCTGCTGACATCTACGTAGAGCGTGGTCTTGCTAAGGTTACATTGACTACTGCCACTAAGGATGAAAAAACTGTAGCTACTAGTAGTTCATATGCAGGCGATAAGGTTAAAATCAGCAACTGGGCTTTGGATGTTACCAACAAGCAGACATTCCCTATCCATAATGTTGATGAATTAGGCTACGAGGATATTTGGAAGAACGAACCAGTAGCAACCGGTCCATCCACTCAGCGTTTCGTAGATAACAATGAGTTAACAAAAGCTAAACGTGTATATTGGGGTAAAGACCCTAACTACAACAACAGTACACTCAATACTGATGAGACTGCTCGTGCAGCAGAGTTTAACTATGTTACAGCAAATACAGACGTAACAGCAAACCCAACTAAACCATTGTACTGCCTCGAGAATACTTTCAACCTTGCAAATATGATGCAGGGACAGACCACTCGCGTCATTTTCAAGGCTAGCTATACTCCAAAAGACTTTACTGCAGCAGATGGTAAGACCTTCTACAAGATCGGTACAAGCGTCGCTCTTTGGAAGCAGAAGGATCTTATGGATCACATCAAGGCTGCTGTTACTAAGGTTATTTCAGGCGCAACAACAGATAATACAACCATCAACCTGGCCGCAAAAGGTAATGATATAACAGCTGCAGGAAATCACGAAATTAAAGCATCAAACATTTCTGTAACAGGACATACTGTTACAGATGCAGAAGCAAAAGCTGTCAGCGACAAGGTGGGTCTCACCCAAAACGCTGGTATCAGCACTTACGCAAATGGAGAGTCTTACTATATCGCTCGTATCAAGCACTTCGGTGATGTCCTGACTCCTTGGAATTCAGGTGCCTATGGTACCGACAATCTTAAATACTTAGGTCGTTATGGTATGCTCCGTAACAACTGGTATGAGTTGAATGTACAAAGCGTTAGCGGTCCTGGTTATCCTGACGTTCCAGACGTTAAGCCTAACACTCCAGACGATGAGGATGACAAGTACATCAAGGTTAGCGTTAAGATCCTCAAGTGGGCTAAGCGTTCACAGAACGTAGATTTGTAATCCATTACACATTATTATATATAGCTCAGCCGCTCTAGCGCTAAGGAGCGGCTGGCTATCTCGGAAGAATAAGAATCTATTTATACACTTTACTTTTTCATAAAACAGATAAGCATCATGGCAAACAAGAAGTTTAACAGTTGGATCAAGAATATATGCATGGGATGGGGCTTCATCATGGCCGGCAGCCTGCTAGCAAGCTGCAACGACTTGATGCACGACGACCTGCCTCCTTGTGACATGGGTGTTGATTTGCAGTTCAAGTACGACTACAACGTGCAGCGTGCCGACATGTTCAAAGATCATGTGGGCGGACTCTGCGTATTCGTATACGACGAGCAGGGCAACTTCATTGCTCGCCATGATGCCTATAACGATGCGACATCACAGCCGCTCAAGGACCCTAACTATGCCATGCGAATCAATCTGGAACCGGGCAAATACAGATTCGCAACCTTCGCCTTCCAAAAGAAATACGAAGATGCACTTGCGCAGCCAGGTGCCAAATTCCAGATAGCTCTGCCACAGCAGGGTGACAACATCACCTCCCTCCATGCCCGTCTCGACCGCGAACAGGGCAAGGTAAACAACCAGAGCCAACCGCTTGATACACTCTGGCAGGGACTCAGCAACGAACTGGTTGAAGTAAAAGACCTGCAGGTTACACGCCATACCATCGGTCTGGTTCGTGATACCAAGCAGCTCACCATCAGTCTGCATCAGACCGACGAGCCTGCCAACATCAATGCCGATGACTTCAGTTATCAGATAACCAATGCCAACGGCGATATCAGTTACGACAACTCTCTCCTCCCCGACGAGGAGTTGACATATACCCCATACTACACCTGGACCACTGAGTTTAAGGATACCGAGGGCAATGTAAAGGAGCGCACCGCTCATGCCGCCCTCATGTTCTCCCGACTCATCTGGCATCCGGCAGAAGAAAACGACAAGAACGCCATCCTCACCATCACGAACAAGACTACTGGCGAAGAGGTGGCACGCATCAATCTTGCAGACTTTCTGGCTCAAGGCCGTGGCGCCTTCGAAGCCCGCCATTATTCAGAGCAGGAATTCCTGGATCGAGAGTACGACTACAAGCTCGACTTCTTCCTCCAGGGCAACCAGTGGAAGTATGCGCAGCTCAGCATTTCCATCCTGGATTGGAGCAAGCGCATCCAGCGTGTCGATTTCTAACCGTTTCAGGTGTCAGAGCCCCTTCCGGGCATTTAGCTCATAAGAGTATTTGACTTTAAAAATTAGAAACAATGAAAATACGAGATTTCATTTTAAGTTTAGTTAGTTGGTTTATATTGTTGGTTACAGTAAGTTGCTCTGACGAACTTGGAGGCGAGCGCACTCCCATTTCGTCAGAAAGCAACTTGCATGTACTCGTGCCAACCGTGCTCAGCAGCCGCGGCACCAATCCCGACGATGCTTCCGGCCTTCCTACCTATAATGCCACGGTAGATGAATGCCAGATCAACGACCTGACCCTCTATGCTTTCCCTACAGGAAATGAAGGCAAGCTCCTGAAAAAGACGCTCCCTGCCCCACTGGCTTCGATGATGCTGGAGCAGCATGTAGCTAACTATCAGCTCAATATCGAGCCGGGCACTTACCATATCTATGTGGTTGCCAACATGAACAAGGTGTTGAGTGGTCAGACTATCAAAACTGAAGATAATCTCAAAAATATAGTACTGAACTATGTAGTAGCTGGAACAGAACCGGGAATGCCGGTTTCTACAAACATCCCGATGATTTATGAGCCAAAGGATGTGAACGGTAATATCATCGATACAAAAATAGAAAAAAGTGGTGATAAATATACCGAGGTGGTAGCTAACCTGAAGTTTACATGCGTAAAGGTTAAGCTCAACCTGCTTTTCGACCCTACTGCTGAAGGTTCTGCATTCAAAGGAAAGAGCTATCGCATCAAGGATATTCTGGCTCAAAAGCTTTCTCCTAGCACCACGCTGAGTTGGAATGGAGCATTTAGCAATTCTAATGTTAGCCCAGATTATGCCAAAGGTTTTGAAAATGAAGTTTATGCAACTTCTTCTGAGGCAAGCAATAAGGGTGGTTATTATAAGGCGGGAGACTGGACAGAGAAAGCAGACAATGCCAATGTGAATAATAAGGACATCATCACCCTTGTTCAGGGTGCTACTCCTACAGCTACTCCACAGAATGCCGTCGATAAGTGGCTTTTCCAAGGCACTTACTATCTGCCTGAGCGTTATATCGCCAATGCCTCTCAGCAGTCTACCCTCAAAGTTAATGGCTTTGTGAATGGTAGCTTTGAGAACAACTATACGATTAAGCTGGGACATCGTCAGGACGAGAGCCCAACTTCCACCGAAGTTCCGACCTTCCCTCGTGGCACCTATTATGAGATTATCGGCAACATCAAGAGTCTGGGAAACATGACTCTCGACTGTAATGTGAGCGTAAAGGACTGGACTCCTGTAACGATAGATGCCGAATTCAACCATACTACTTTGTGGGTAAGCAAGACGAAGGCGAGCGTAACATCTACCACGACAGACTCCATCGACTATGAGTCGAACGTAATGCTGACAGAGGCAGATTTCGGTTGCGATGAAAAGGTAACAACATCCAGTGGTGAGAAAGATGTGATTGTGTTGAGCAAGCTAGATGCAGTGAAGAATCATAGAATCACATTCAAAATCAACGAGGACATTAAGTTCTCCGACTATAGAAAGCACCAGGGTACGGCAAAGGTTTGGATTAAGGCTGGTAACATTAAGAAGTATCTCGATGTAACCTATGATGCCTCTCCTTATTTTGAGGTAAATCCACAGGAAGTAACCATCTATTGGCGTAGCGACAACAATACCAAAGTGGTACAGTTTAAGACCAACCTCGGCGGTTTGGCTTTCACCGGTAACGCCTCTTTCACCGGTAACGCCTCTTCCACCGTAGGTAAGTCAACCATTGAGGCATCTTGCGATAAACCTGATACTTCAGAAGGAACCTTCAAGATTAAGGCAACCAGTAACCCTGTTACCACGACAGTACATTACCTCACCGTGAAGCCAAAGGAATCTGCAGAAGGCTTCAACTTTGTCAAGAAAATCAAGGTAACGGTAAAGCCTGCAGTAGGTAACTATCGTATCAACTTCAGAGCCATCAACGACAGAATTCCATACGCCGGCACAAGCGACCCGAACAAATCTAACGTGACAGGAAACTTCTTGGGTGTTTTAACCGAGGGAGGCAATAACAACTGGAACGACGGATGGTTTGAAGAGAGATGGACAGGTGACAAGAATCAGCCACAAACAAAAAACCATTGCATCTACGTATATACCCAAATAGGTGAAACGGAGAATGCCATCACAGGAAAAGGATGGATATATACAGAAAAATGGGGTGGCAAAGATGATTCAGGTTGGCCAGGAGACTATATGGAATACGACCAAACCAATACGGGGTGGTACTACAAAGACTTCAGTGTAAATGCTGTGCAGAAACATACACAGCACGGAGCCACTGGTGACAGAAAGATAAAACCGGGCGAAACGCTGATAATGTTTAGCAACAACTACAACAACAGCGTAGGTTACTCTGTGCATCGCTGCCCACAACACTTGGAACCAGGTATTCCACTCTTCGACTATGAGGACTGCGAGGGTTGGATTGTCTATGATCCTACATCAGACCCTACTTGGAACATATATGATGCCATGCCAACTATTGAGAACATCAAGTTTACCATTTACACCAAATTCCAGACTTACGGATGGTTTAAGGTATATGGTGTCGCCCACGAAAACAATGGCAAAAGAGAACAATTCACTATTTTAGACAAAAATGGAAAAAGTTGGAGATGCACTAATGCCGGCAATGGTTGGTATGAGACTGTGATTACCCTCAAGACTGTTAAGGGAGACCACGAGAAGGACATCAGAATTATGAAAGATAATCAAATTTCTGACGACAAATCCATTCTCCTTTTCAATGGCAACAGCTATGAGAAGCATGATGACACAGGCTGGTACGATGGCTCCTCTTGGCACGCTGACAAGCCATCTGATGTGAGTAAATAAGATTAGAATCAGATTTGAACACTGTTATAAATCAGTTTAAGCAATGAAGAAGATCAAACATTTAATGATATGGATTGGATTGCTCCTCAGCCTTGTTTCCTGCAAGGATACGATGGAGGCTATCGGACTCGGCGGGGATGAAATCCCTGCCGAGGGACTTGTCTTGAACCTTCAATTGACTAACTTCACCAAGCAACAGATTGGTACAAGAGCGGGGGCCTCGGAGACATTCAATTCGCTCTGCGCTGTGTTCTATGGAGATAAGGACAAATACTTAGGCGAGACAGATTGCTATTCTACCTTATCACAGCAGTCTGATGGCAGCTACAAGGTAAAGATAACCAATGTACCTGCTGGTACCAAGAATGTACATCTTGTAGCCAATGCCAGCGACATGACGCCGAGCGAGGCACAAGACTTGCAGTCTCTCACTGCTGCTAAGAAGAGAGACCCTCAGCTTGATGCCCCTATCTGCTGGGGTAAAATTTCAATAGATAAACTTTTGGAAGCTAATCCTTCAGTGACGATGTTGCGCCAATGCGCCAAGATAAGTTTGGAGATAGACAATAGCATCCAGAGTAATTTCACTAATGCAGGCTTGTATGTCTATAACACGGCAACCAAGGCAGCCATAGCTCCTGCCAATTATATTGAGCCTACGACCGATGACTTGGCAGAATCTACCGTTCTCAGAACGGAAGACAACCCATTGGGCGGCGGTACCGCAACCACCGTGGCAGTAAATGAAACTTCTGCAGGCAAGGCAATGGTGATTATCAAGGCGAATTATAAGGATAGTGTAGGACATGCTAGAGAAGGATATTATAAGGTGGCACTCTACAAGGATGCCAACAAGACAATCCAATATGCCTTGCTCCGTAACCACCATTATACCATCAAGGTAACCAAGGTAAACGACTATGGCTTCTCTACGCTTGAAGAGGCTAAGAAGAGTCTGCCAGAGAATAGAGTGGAAGTAGAGGTGCGGGACGATAACCCAGAAATCACCCAAATGATAGCTTGCAAAGACTATGAACTGGGAGTGAGCGATTATCAGGAGGTAGATGCAAGCACAACAAAGGCTATCGTAACCATTGTTACTACCTTGCCAAAGGCAACGAGTAGTGATGATTGGCTGTATAGTGTCAAGAAGAATGCGCCTTGGATAACCGCTTGTGATCAAGAGACTGTGAATGATACACCAGAGACAGGCAGAAAGTCTTCTAAAGGTAAGAAATATACCTTGAAGCTTACGCTTACAAAGAATGACCAATCAGAGGAACCACGTATAGGCACCATCACCGTTACTTATGGCGACCTTTCTCTTGATATAACCATCAAGCAGGCTGGTTTTGACTTTAGAAAAGATGATCCTGATAGAACCGTTATCATGCAGTATAATAACTCCACCGTAGCTGCCAACTATTTCAACTGGTTGGACACTGGTGTGCAAGGCATCACTCCTGCAGAAATGCAAGGGGCTGTGAGAAATGATGGTTTGCATTTCTGCGTGGGAACAGCCGATATCACGTATCTTATCCCTAAACTTAATGGTGATCAGATTACTAAAAAGGATGATAAAATCAAAGTGGAAGAAGATAAAGGTAAAGGTAAGTGGAAGGTAAGCCTTGCCAATACTACGGTAAATGAAGATTTGTGGAAGTCTTCATTTACCATCACCAACCAGGCTGGCATCGAGATCACTTATCCTGTTTATCATACTGGTATCTTCCATAAGATAGATGAGAATTCCAAGGTATATAAGGATTATCAGTTGGCAGAAAACGGAGATAACGAGAAGAAGGTGAAGGGCTGGTTCTATTATGGTGTGGTAAAGGTACAGGGAAAAAAGACCGATGAAACCACCACTACTTATTATATGTTAGACCGCAACCTAGGTGCATCCAACAATGGTTACTATGCCCCAGATGTGGTGGCACTGGCAAAGAACAAGAAAGCCATTGGTGGCTATTTCTGTATCTCTGAAAAAAAGAGCACCAGCGATGCCACTCAGGATCTCTCCAGCACCTTGGCACCAACAGGCTATACCATTCCAACTGATGCCGTGTTCGAAGAATTAGTTAATGCAGGCAATCTGGAGGTGGTACCACAGTCCACATCGTTAGGAGAAACTTACAACTGCGTGCGTATCAAGACGGTGGATTCCGAGTTGCCATACATCTATCTGCCTATGGGTGGATTCTTGGAGGACGAGAGCCATAAGAACCCTATCCATGTAAATCTCTGGACCAAGACTTTGCTGTCAGGTACGCAGGGCTTCGGTACCAACAGTCCTGAATATGGTTTCTGGTATAGATACTTTGATGTTTACAACAAGAGGATAGGATTATCCAATATGAGATTCGTGAGTGGTAGCAACGGCATGAACAATGGCCGCTACAAGGCGATGCCAATACGCCTGATTCTGAAAATAAACATCAGATAAGTGATAAATACAATAACATCTTTTACTTATATATAATTAAAGTATAAAAAACAGCTGTTTTACAAAGAAGAGGGTGTGTCATAAGCCACACCCTCTTCCTTGATTCTTAGCTTCACTCAAATCTGCAACTTCATTTCATCAATACGAACGCCAAAATCATCCATATAGCGCTTGTATATATAAGAGGCAACTTGTAATATTCCCATCATAGTCATTATTCATTTTATAGTTTATTGCCGCAGAGTTCCGCTTTTTTATTGAAACCGCCAAAGAAAATCAAAATAAATCTGCAAGTTATCTGCAAATTACAACACTAAGAAATTCACAATAAATCAACAAAATCCCCCGAATATAAGTTGTAAACTATAAACTATTAACTATAAACTTCCCTCTCCCGGCGGTCCCATCCCGTACAATCTGGCGAAGACCGCTTTGGTCCGCCAACCTTAGAGCGTAGCGGTTCCGAGCGACGAGGAGGAGCGGTTTCCTCCCTCTTCCCTGAGGGTGAGAGGTGGAGCCCTCTTTAAGGGGAAAAAGCGATGCCAATGAGTGCAATGAAAGCTCGCTTTCAAATTGCCGAGTGCAGCTTGCTTTATCAAAAAAGAGGGACGGGGTGATTTTCGAAGATTTATTATTCAAAAATACATTTTTTGAGAAATCATTGACTACAAGAAAATAATCAATGATTTGCCTCATTCCAATCCCTTCATCAAAGAAATGGTGATACAGATGCGTCAGCTGATAAACAACATTAAATGCCGTCGTTGGTATAGCAATATCCCCAGCCCCATCGGGCAGCCCAACAACATTTGAGCATTGCAGATCCGCATTCCTTCGAAACCATTTCTGCAATCTAGCATGATAGATAGGATTATTCATGGAGCAAGGAAAGAAATGCAACTCCACAGGCACACCATCCAAGGAAGTCTCCAGATGCTGCAGCCTGATATCATCCCCGAGTTCAAACTTCTTTGAAGCATACTCCATAATCCTCTCCCTACTGGCATTTATCCAAACATCAATATCTCCAGGAGTACGTGAATAAGGATTCGGATACATCAAGGCATTCCCTTGTCCTTTCAGAATGCAGCACCTCATCCCATCCTCTCTCAGTATCGAGAAGAGCTTGCTCGCCACAGCATTCACCTTCATATTCTGTCTGCGAATCTGTTGCGCCTTACCCATCCAAGTCATCAGCAGTTCCCTCCCTATCGGGTTCTGCTTCAACTCCTCAGGATACTCCTTCCCCAATCGCTCTATACCCTCAAAGCAAAGCCCCAGCAGAGCTTGCTTAGAAGCAAAAGAATACAGCTCATGCCAGTTCATACCAGCAATCATCCTGCTCATATTCCCCTTATATCCAAGGCAACACTTCAGAAAAGCGAAAATTGCAGTTATATCATTCATTCAACTATTGATCTTTATTAAATTATTAATACTATCTCAATATTTTACGTCATAATGATGTATATTTGCAGTCAGAATGATTATTAATTAAACATTTTGGACTTATGGCACAGACAGCAATGACAGTCCGTATGGACAACCAGCAGAAAGAGGTGAAACCCCAGAGCTCACGCTTGATGAAATCAATGAAGAAATCAGAGAAGTCAGACGATTAAGAAAAGAACGCAATGGTATATGAAGTCATTGATACAAACATATTTGTATCAGCCATTATCACCCACAACTCAAACACTTCCCAAAAGAACCGCAGGTGAGGGACAGGTGGGGCAAAAGCACCCCTAACCAAGTATATGTGGGTAATCCTCCTTGATAAGGCTGATATAATCCCACGTATCTGTATCTACTTTATCTTTCTCTGATTCAATTTTAATCCAAACATTACGCAGCATATCTTCCAGCAATTCACGCTCTTGGCTTATGTAAGAAATTCTGCTATATGTTTTGCTTCCCCAAGTTTCAAACTCCTTTTCCACTTCATCCCAAAGATGCGAATCTATCAAACGACAAAAGTTTGCCAATACTGCTTTATAGTCATGCAATGGAACATACGGAATATCTTCTTTTGCGATATAAGCTTTTCCGAAGATATCGGGGCTCATCACTATCCATCTTCTTCTAGAAGTATTGGAATGACCTAAAGCATCCAACTTATGTTTGGCTTGCTGACAAACATCTGCCTTAAAGATAAAAACAGCATCCTGTGAAATCGGAAATTCAGCTGCATTCAAAAGAGTCATCGTATGCTTAACCTTATTATTTAAGCTCAATGCCGTTATGTTCTTGGCTGACTGATATCCCAATCTCAATTCCACCATCAGCAGACTAGAGCCACTCTTATGATTATTATCATAATTGGCTATACCAATCACAGCATCCATCGTACTATCATTAGCACCATTTTGCATATAGTGAGCCTCATAATCATCCATATCCAAGCATTCAATCCTTTTATCAAAAGGAGCCATAGCATAGTCTCTGTTCGAGACATCCACTAAGGTGGAATGCACATTCTGGTAGATAGGATGAGTATGAAGAAAATCATTGTCAAATATCTGTGTCGCCATACTGCTGAATCCTTTCCAAAGCTATGTTAAACGATTCGAAAATAGGCTCAATGTCTTTACCTAACCACTTAAAGTTATAACGATAAGAACATTCTTGCTCTTCGCTGGAAGATATGTAGAAGTTTGTCTCCTCCAACACCTCTTCTCTTTTGGCAATGGCCTTGATGGCAGCAATAAAGTCAGGATCATGACTAGCCAAAATCAGTTTCGTTCCCAATGTCTTATGTATCAACACTAGCAGTCTGGCATATTCCACAATCCACTGCGGATGCAAATGAACTTCAGGTTCATCAATCATCAAGATAGTTTTATCATCCAAATATCCATTCTTGATCAACTGATAAAGATAAGCAAAAGTCTTCATACCAGTAGCTATTTTTTCCACAGGCAATTTAAGATGCTCATCTTTTCGTTCGTAATAGAGTTCTGTCTCGCCTAGAAGACTATCACTCTGTGAGATTTTACCATTAAGCAATCGAGCGATACGCAAGAGAAGCATCTTTGACTTATCCAAAGTCCTACCTAGAGAATGAGTCATGTTACTATGAAGACGCTGCAAGAACACATTGTCTGCCAAGTTTTTGGCATTCAGTGCCATAGGAGTATCAATATAAATAGCTCGTTCTATGTTAAACAATGAACCCAGACTCTGCTCAGAGATTATATTGACATCATCCTCCCAGAGTTGCATCGACTCAGGAGCTACATCATCTTCACGAAGATACTCCTCAATAAAGCTATATACGTCTTTTATAGAGCGCATACTAAGTCGCTTTTCCCAATCTTCAAGCATCTTATCGGTCTGTTGAAACATTTTCTTCTCAAAATTATCAAATGTTTCAATGTTATCAGAATCCTCAATTAATTGCTTTAAATAGTTTATAACCCTCACCTTTCTTAAGACAAATACATCATCCGAAAGAAACTCAGGTCTTACCTGTTCTGTAAACTCGGCTACTATAGAATTATATTTTTCAGCCACCTCATCAACAGCGGCTCCAACATTAATTTCTTTTTTCAAAGCATCAATATTGGCCGATAACGTCAAGATTTCACTTCTACTACTGCGATACCCCCATATTTCTCGAATAGCACGTGCAAGAATCTGCAAACTATGTTTGAATTCATCATTTACACCCTTGTCTACATACTCATCGAATCTAGTGGCAACATCCACCATATAATACAACCATTTGGAAATGGTACTTTTGCCACTTCCATTAGGTCCAGCCAAAACTGTTATTCCATCTACCAGAATATCAGCATTTTCTATGGCATGATAATCGCTTATGTTAAATCTATATTTGCTCATAACAATTCCATTTTAAAGCAAAAATAAAGATTTCTCTTGGAAAAAGCAAATCTTTAAGCAACAAAACGTTCTTTTTTAACACTCTGAAACGATTATAGCGCTAATTCCTGTTCCGAAGATACTCTAAAAACTCATTAGAAGCATCACCTGCTTTTGCAATATTTAGAGAGGTCATGACAGCATTATGATTCTTATCCCATGCCTCATACCAAGCAGAATCATGAGATAACTCAGACAAAGTCTTTGTATCCACATTCTTGTATTTATCAATAGCGGCATCCAACTCTTCTATCTCAGCTTTATTTAATTCATCCAAGTTTAGCGATATCTTCCGCCGACATTCTATTCATATTTCTCATAATCAATACCTTCTATATCTAACACCTTCTGCCGCCAAAATTACGCTTTTTCCTCGAAACCACCAAGCAATTAACAAGAAATCTGCAAGTTATCAGCAAATAACCACGAAATCAATCGTAAACTATTAACTATTAACTGTAAACTATAAACAGCTATTCCCTACCTCAGCAAGCTATAGTAAGGCGGTCCCATCCCGCATGAACCTGGCGTAGACCTTTGATGGTCCGCCAACCTTAGAGCGTAGCGGTTCCGAGCACCGAGTAGGGCGGTTTCCTCCCTCTCCCCTGAGGGTGAGAGGGTCGGGGTGAGAGGTGGAGCCTCCCTTAAGGGTAAGGGAGGACGGGTGGGTTTTCGAAAAATTCCCCTCTTTAATGGTAAAGAGGGACGGGGTGATTTTAGAAAAAACTCTTTCAATAGTTTCTCGAATCTGAGAAACCAGCTCCCTTCTATGGGCAACAATCCAAACGTGACAATTAGAATGTTCCCTCAAAAACGATTCTACGACCGAAGCGAGTAGAACCGTTTTTCCCGTACCCGTTGGCATTTGTGCCATTACGGACCGATGAAGGCGCAACGCCTTCTCAATCCGTTCCTTCATATCCTCTTGGTAATCAAAAAGTTTGATTTCCTTCATTAACAATGTCTAATAACCAATAATGATGTTATATCAATTTCATAAATCCGATATACATCAAGGCATCAGCGATGCTCTGCTGTACAGGATTTTCCTTATCAGAAGCCCATGAATATTCCGCTTGAATTTTGCGAAGTTCCTCACGTTTCTCTATATATTGCTTCTCCAGTTGGTTCAGAATCAATTTCTCAGCAATCGCATCAAAGCAGGACGATTGCCATAATTGTATTCTACCTCCTCCACAAAATCCAAGATAAGCTTCTTGGAAACATCACAACAAGTGTACATACCCTTGATGTCATCCACAATATAACCATAACTTTTCGATTTTGCATAACTCAAGTGCTTACGCAAATCATCAATAACATGCTCGGTATAAGTAGCTTGGTCTTCCTCGCTCATATAATGAGCATACTTTTTGAAGAGTTCTACTCGGCAGAATGACATTCTGTTGTCCATTAGTATCTTCAAGAGACACTGATACTTCTTTTCTTCCACAATCATGTTGCACACTTCGATGCAATCATCATCCGTGATATGTGGAATATCCCCGAAGAGTTTCACAACAAACTCATCCCAATCCTCCTTGGCTACCAACTCTTTCAGCTTCTCGAAGTAAGGTCGCTTGTCCACCAAGAACTGACGGAACAATCTGCGATATTCTTCAATAACGTTAGCTTTGTCATTACGTCTTTCCAAGATTTCTATCTTTTGCAGATGCCAAGGTTCAGTGGTATTGTATCCATCATCTCCATACACAGCTATCGTTTTGTCTATCTCTTTCAAGGCATCATTCTCCAATCCCTTTTCAAGAAGTTCATTGATTTTGAAGGAACAGACATCCGGCACATACTTATATTCCTCCATGATTGCATCCACTTCATTCTCTCTACCGTGAGTCTGCAGATACTCTATCTTCTTGATGAGCAACTTACCCAACTCCTCGAATCTGAACAGAGAGCTCAATTGATCAAAGTTTTCGTCATTCACCAATCTTTTGTATTCGTGGGTATGATGCTTTATCTGCTTGTCAAGGTCAGCAAGATAAGATTCCGCATCCGCCAATCTGAAGTTGATAGCCTCACGGATATGGTCAAAGAAGCACAGGCAATAGTCATCGTATGCCTCCATCTTCTCAATCTCAGCCATCTCTTTCTGTGCCTTAGCAACAGATTCAATAGAAGTAGCCTCGTCTCTCAGCATCAGAGCCAACTCTTTCTCCACTTGATAAGTGAAGAAATCATCCCCATCACACTCTTGGTCGTTATACACTTCCAAGCGGCTGTATTCCTCTGCCACAAAGCGCAGAAAGTCCAAGCCGTTTCGCACCGCTTTCCCATTCTCCTTGGCATCCACCAAGGACTTGAATTGTTTGTATTTTGTGTAGGATTGTATCATACTTATTCTACTTCAAATATTCTATAAATATCTTTTTCACATAAACCAAATTCATTTTCCACCATTGCCAACAAAGTAATGCTGCGATGATAAGTGTTGAAAGGTACAAAGTCCAAGACCAGCCTATTATAATTGTCAAGAGAACAGAAGAGAACATATGTCCAAAGAATAGATTCCTTGCCAAAACTGATTGATAGTAAAACTCTTGATACTTATCTATTTCTGTTTCTTGTTTTGCCTGCGTCAGACCTTTTGCCGCCTTGGCGTTATCAATGAAACCTGTCTCTGGTAGTTGGAGTTTATACCGTAAGTCACTGATTTTCTCTATGGAAAACCTTTTGAACGATTTGTTTAATACTAACCGTGAAGGACGGTAAGTATCCGCTCAACTCCGTATTGCATATCTCAAAAAAATATTGTACCTTTGCACGGCGGCATCATTTTTCTAATTTTGAGACAAGAATACGCAATTTAGCC
>ENA-OYZY01000147-OYZY01000147.1-human-gut-metagenome-genome-assembly--contig:-NODE-147-length-20065-cov-5.020740_pt1 | contig 20065 bp, 15 predicted proteins | sample MGYA00244201_ERZ653486 | MGnify/ENA primary metagenome ERZ653486 (study PRJEB26926, sample SAMN06165000) | human gut metagenome | biome: ENVO:00009003; feature: ENVO:2100002; material: ENVO:00002003...
CCGAGAGCTTTGGTACGGGCCGGCTCCATACCGGAGCCGATGCCGGGTCCGTGAGATTGCCGGGCAGATACGGCAGGGTCGTACTTCTCCCAGCGGCGCCGGTGCAGCCTCCGACTGGACAAGCCATGTCATTCCTTCGCTGGGGGAATGGCGGAGCTCTCACGGACCCGACATCGGTTCCCGCGAGGGAACCGTCTCCGGCGAGAAACTCAGGCAAAGACAAATTTCTCTGCCCATTTTCTTCGTTAAAAAAGAATCCTCATCCGCACCCAGCTCGCAAGAGGATGCCATCATTCGTTACCGGACCGAACCGCCAACCTCCATCGTCGTCCCAAACAGCAGGGGAGAGGAGCCAACCTGCGCATATAGATGCCTGCTCTCTCGCATATCATATTCCATCCAAACGAAAGGAGGAACAACAATCTTGTCCGAGAAACCACCCACCCCATTGCCCCAAAAGCCACACACCACGACCGCGTCCCTCATCTTCTGGGGGATATTCTCCTCCGGCGCCGCCATATGTTTTTGGTCCAGATTCGCCAAAAGCCTCGAAACAGGCAACAAAGATCTCTATACCAGCGAGGGTCTCGTTGCAGTCTGTGCTTCCGGTCTTCTGCTCGCTGTCCTTTTGGAAGCTGCCCGCATCTGGCGGATGCGACGGCGGAAATAATTTCCGAAAAGCCTGCATATAATAATAGCGTCCGCAAAGGACAGGGGCAGTCTATGGCTGCCCTAAAATTAAAACGCCTTCTCAGAAAGGCGCAAGTTTTTTGGAGGATTTCAAAAAAATGAACAAGAAAATCAAGTGCGCGATGTCTCTTGCCGCAGTGGCGGCGCTCTCTGTCTGCGTTCTCACCGGCTGCACCGGCGACAAAGACAAGGATCCTGCTGACTCTCAGACCCCTGATGTCAGCCAGTCGGCCCAGGTGGATGAGTCCCAGACTCCCGACAGCTCCAGCACCCCTGATGCCTCCGAACCCGACGCCTCCGCGCCTGATGTCTCTGTGCCTGATGGCAGCGTGACACCCGACAGCCAGGGTGATCCGGTACTGACGCCTGACGGTACTGAAGTCGTGGATGACGCCAATGCAGGCGATGGCTCTGATGCTGCTGACGACGGCGAAGCTGCTGATGGTGATGCCGCTGACAGCACTGAGGACGATGCAGATATCGGCAAGGATGTTGCCAAGCACTAAGACCAACAATTTAGCGGTGCAGTCCCCCCAGCGGAGCTGCACCGCTCTCTACAGGGGTGTAGCCAAGTGGTAAGGCCTCGGGTTTTGGCCCCGATATTCGCTGGTTCGAGTCCAGCCATCCCCGCCATGTGCCCTGTACGGGTAGAAAAAAAATCAAAGGAGGGACCAAAGACATGGGCAAAAAAGTTGCGATCAACAACATCTGCCGGGCCACCGGCATAGCCACCCAGATCGGAGCTTTCGTAGCCATCCTGAAGTTCAAGAAGCCGCGCCTAGGCCTGGCCATGAACGCCGCCAGCGACTTGGTGTACTGGGCGCCCGCTGTAGCCGACAAGAAAGACCCCACCATCCGGCACGAGCTTGGCATTGTCAGCAGCACGATCGCCGTGATGAGTCTCCTGTACCTTGCCGCTACGCACGGCAAGAAGGAGGCTGCCTGATCCCTAACAACAAAAAGTCGAAAGGAGAATATCTGATATGTCTCAGAAATTTGCATGGTTGCCGGTGAAGGATGCCGACCTGGCAACTCTGAAGCGCGAGCTGTGCGTCGCCCCCGAATATGAGGACAAGGCGGTCGCCAAGTTCCAGAAGTTCTGCACCGACAATGATTTTGACCAGTATGGTCTGGCCGCCCACCCCAATCCGCTGACTCTGAAGTCGGTTCTGGCCGGCAGCGATATCCAGGAGCTGTTCACCACGCCTGGTGAGGAGTGGTTCTTCACCCTGGAGACGAAGGAGCCTGGCTTCCTCATGGACCATGCGCCCTGTATGTTCCAAAACTCCAAGACTGGCCGCCGGTGCTATGTTACCCAGCCCTACCTGCCTATGTGCGGTAATAACAGCCGTGATGCCAAGGCTGAACGGCAGGCTTGGATGAAGCATCTGGAAACCTGGGCCAAGGATGTCATGGGCGTGAAGTACAAGGTCCTGGATCAGAGCTCCTGGTATTTCAGTGATACGGTGCTCGTTGTATTCTACCTGGACGGCAACATCGTCAGCTGATCTGCCAAAAATGGCGCTCCAGAAACCCCTGGGGCGCCCCCATATCGCGGGATGGTGTAGTAGCAGCACGATGGAGTCATGTTCCCACATCTGGCCAAAAAGGCTAAAGCCGAAAAGCTCACTCTGCATCGCTTGGTATGGCCGGCTCGTACATAGGACCCCCCTGCTTTTAGGCACGGGGAGTAGTCAGTACACGCCGATGGTACGACAATGGGAATTTCCCTGAGAAATGCGGGAGGATACGACACCCGCCACGACACCCGCCTTTAAGAGAGGTCATGGAATCATCCGTGGCCTCTTTTTTGTAGGTTTTCGCATGAACCTATGCGGTTTGTGCGACAAAAGGCAGCCCTCACGGACCATATGCAGGCTCCGCAAGGAGCCGGCTCGCGGCAACAGATCTGGCAAAAGAGATAATCTCTCGGCCAGTTTCTTCGTTAAAAAAGACGCCCTACAGGTCAAAAGTACAAAATGTCTATATACAGGAAGACACGCTCACAGGCGGATATCGGTACAGCAGGGGAGTGGAGCATCTGCATATAGCAGAACAACCCTATTCGCCCAAGCAATGCCTCTGGTTTGCGTGGCCTGCTATACGGGCACCATGGAACATAGAAGATGGGGAGCTCCTATATGCGCATATCAGAATAACAATACGAGAGATAGCCACGCCCACATAGGGGCCCATCTCATATATAGGCTGCCATCCTGCCATATATGGACAGCCAGTTCTTCCCATACCACTTCTAAGCAAATGCGTCGGTTGCCCACACGCCCTCTCAAAAAAAGCAATACCCATATAATATGCAGATAATACCTAATCTCATCCAACTTAATATTCAAATAATAATCACATAATACGCAAATAATGTCCAATTCATATGCGCAATATGTAAATAATACCTACTTAATATGCGAAAAGAAACTCCCCGCCGCTAAGCCGGATGAGGCCGAGAAAAGCGGGGCCAGAGTGCCCCCTTCTGATCCTGCTTTGCTGCGACCGCTAGTCCTTTCAGTAAGCCCTACTGCACATGGATTCCTGACAGTCCTCTTCCCCAGCGACTATTATATCCCAGCATGCTGGAGATCCGTGTCTCGGCGAGAAGCGTCTTTTTTAACGAAGAAATCTGCCGGAGGATATTTCTTTTCCCCAGTTTCTCGCCCGGGCAGGTCCCCTCACGGGGACCTATGTAAGGTCCGTGAGGATGCTCCCTTCCTCTGCAGCTCAACCCGGTGCGGTCGAAAATAATATGCGGATAATAGCTTTCTAATATGCAAATAACATGTAAAAAATGGAATGGAGGGGAGAGTGGCGGAAAGGATGTCTGGGTCGGAGACGGGGCAGCAGTAGACGGCTGGGCGGAAAAGTTTGATGGATTGGTTGGATGCTATGCGGAATGGTTAGTCGGCTGGGTCGGTAGGAGGGTGCAGATGGTGGGCGTATGGGGCGGAGATAGGGCGGAAAAGTTAGACGAATGGGTCGGCAACTTTGCGGCATCCACCAGGAGCGGATCCCAGGGAGCTCCTCCGTAGCATTGTCCCCGGCTTTATCATCCGCCTCGGTGCTCCCAAAGCAGGCTTCACCGTCGCCGGCGCTCCCAAGGATCAAAATAGCCGTACTGGCACAGAAACATAGCCGGTTTTATACCCAATTTTCGTTGCCTCTCATGGTGCCTCCAGGGATGGCAAATGATTTTTCTGCTCAAGAATACAAAGGTTGTTTACCGTCGCCGGCATCATAGCAAAAAAAACAGGAAAGAAGCCGCCCACAAATGAAATGGGGCGGCATTATCTTTTGTAGCGGAAATATGGATAGTGGCTGTGATTTGGGATGCAGATGGAGGCTGTGTGGATATTTATAGGGGGTGTGATGAAATGGGAAGTGTGGACGGTGGCTATGCTGAGATTGCACGGTTTTTGACGATTGTACTGCGGTAACTGCATGGGTCCATAATGGAACTTGGCGGTGTTCAATGTGGTTTATGACCGGATGGGACAAGGTAGGTGATTATGGGAAGAAGGAGTCGGGGCGTTCGGCAAAAGAAAGCCGTCATCCCCTTCCTATGCTTGCTCCTAAATTGTTCCGTAATACAGTTGTATGCAAAACTGCCGGAGTTCATTTGAAAGCTGAAATGAAAGGAGAAGTGCCCATTAGGAACATACTGCAGCCGCCTTCAGACTGGTAGGGGAGAGGGGTGTGCGAATCATTGGCACAGACTAGAAAGAGCAGTCCCACGGACCCAACATAAGGCTCCGAAACGGAGCCTGCCCGCAGCCACCACATGACCTTCTTCAAAGGTCACAGCTCCTGGCAGAGGCAATCTTCCTGCCGCATTTCTTTGTTAAAAAAGACTCTAACAACAACCCTCTTCCTAAACAACAAAGCGACGCTTCTGCCCCCTCAGTTGGAGGGGGCGATCTTTTTTGTGCTTTTGAGGGAGGTGGCCTTTTCTGAAGAAGAAAAGCTGCAAGGCGTTTTTGTTTTGCCTTTAGCCCATAGCAAAGCCTCATATGGGCCGTAAACTCTCCTGTTTTGCGCAGCAAATATTGCAAACTCACACAACATGTTGTATCATGAATGGTAAACAGCTGTTCGTCCTAGCGGTCTTAGACTGCCAAGGCTAGTGCTAAGCGGCCTCATGGACCGCAAATAGGCTCCCAACGCAGCTTTCATCCAGAAAGTCACCACATGACCTTCTTCGAAAGTCACCACATGACCTTCTTCGAAGGTCACAGAGGGAGCTGGTTTCGGTGAAAGTCCTGGCAAACGGCGCTATCCCCCCAGTATCAATTCGCTATGGAGGCGTTTCCTGAATGAATAACAAATTGATTGTCCACGGAGCAGAAATTGCAGTTACAACCATAGATGACAAGGATTATATTTCCCTGACGGATATGCTCAAGGCGAAAGATGGGGACTTTTTCATTTCTGACTGGCTGCGAAACAGAAACACCGTCGAATTCCTTGGGATATGGGAACAAATCCACAACCCAGATTTTAATTATGGCGAATTCGCCGTAGTTAAAAGCCATGCCGGCCTGAATAGCTATAAGCTCAGCGTCAAAGAGTGGGTCGAAAAGACTCATGCGATTGGACTGCGGGCAAAGGCTGGAAGATATGGCGGCACATACGCCTACAAGGACATCGCCTTTGAGTTTGGCATGTGGATCAGCCCAGAGTTCAAAATCTATCTGATCAAAGAGTTTGAACGACTCAAGGCTGAGGAAATGAAACAGCTTGGTTGGGACATCAAGCGAAACCTAGCCAAGATCAACTACCGCATCCATACAGACGCCATCAAGGAGAACCTGATTCCGCCGGAGCTTTCCGCAAAGCAAGTCTCCATGGTGTATGCCAGTGAAGCCGATGTGTTGAACATGGCTCTGTTCGGCATGACTGCAAAGCAGTGGCGGGATAGCCATCCGGATCTGAAAGGGAATATCCGTGACTACGCCAATGTCTCTCAGCTGGTCTGCCTGTCCAATCTGGAAAATCTGAATGCGGTGTTTATCGGAGAAGGGATGTCTCAGGCCGAGCGCTTGGCAAAGCTCAACGCCATCGCCATCAGCCAGATGGAAATATTGACACAAGACCACCGTATCGAAGCTCTGGCATCCCATACTGGAGAACTGTCTCCCCAAGATCAGTCTGTATCCGACCGGCTGCGCAAAGAATAAGAAGCAGCTTTCCATTTCGTGGAAGGATGGCGATGATATGGAAAATGTCAGCATGAGTTCTGAACGGTCCCTCTGCGCCGACCTGCTGCGGGCGAAGCGGGACCGGGAGCAGGGGGTGGAGTGTGTCCCTGCTGACGAGGTGCTGGCCAGCATGGAGCGGGCTATCGAGGATGCGGCTGGAGATGCCTAAGTACAGCGTCCAGTTTAACCCCAGGTTGCAGCGGCAACTTATATCCACGCAGCCTTCATCGCCAGGGTGAGTAAGCCGGCTGCCCGGCGGCTCCTGGAGGAATTTCGGGCACTGGTGAAACAGCTCGGGGCCAACCCCTATCTCTATCCGCCCTGCGACGACCCCAACCTCCCGCCGAACTTGTACCACAAGGCAAATATTGCTAAATGGTACAAGGTGATATATTATATAGAGGAAGAGCAGGTGTTTGTCGAGGCGGTTGTGGACTGTCGGAGCCAGGGCTGAGCTACCTCACGGACCATACATAGGCCCCCGGAGGGGGCTGGATTCATTGAGTGCCTCCAGCAAAAAAATAAACCCCTCGCCGCCTCTCCTCGCTAAAAAAGACCTGGCCCAAATTCATCCACAAAATATTATTTTGGGAAAGTGCATATAATATTAGTGAAGAGGCAAGGGATCTAGTTCTCCACAAGAACGGAGAACCGAAATATTATTTAAGGAGGACCTTTCAACATGAAAACAACGAACAACAAAAAGCGCATTTCCCTGTTGCTGGCAGCGGCCATGCTGATCAGCATCTTCGCTGGCATCTTCGCCACGACCAGCAAACCCACCTTTCCCGATGTCCCCACCTCCCACTGGGCCTACGCATCTGTAAATCGGGCCTCGGAAAATGGCTGGATCGCAGGCTACAGCAACGGGAAATTTGGTCCGGCGGACAATGTGACTTATGGTCAATTCGCTCTTATGCTGGGCCGGTCTGTTGACCCCTACCTGATCTCTGCGTACGGAGGGGATCCATCGATGGTTGAATGGTATGTACCCTGCATGGCGGTGATGAGGGGTGACAGTAGTTACTGCGTAGGAACCCCCATCATTGATTCCGATATCCATGAGATCGCCAATGAGCCGGTCAACCGGTATAATATGGCGCAGATCCTCTACAATATCCTGAACATATACGATAAGGTTCCCAGCTATGATGCCGCTGCGGTACAGGCCGGCATTGCCGACTGGAAGAGCATCCCCGACAACTATAAGGATGCTCTGATGGCCGTGGTAAGTGCTGGCATCATCAGCGGTGTGGACGACAAGGGTACTTTCAATGGCAGCGCCCTGATGAACCGTGGTCAGGCTGCTGCGGTACTGTGCCGGATGTATGATGTATTTTCTGGAACAGGAACAACCACCCCTGCGACTCCTGATGAATCTGATACTCCCACCAGCACCGAGCTGGGACAGAAGCTGTCCAGTGGAGCCACTGCGGCGGCGGGGGTAGCTTCCGGTATTGGTAAAAAGGATGATTATCCCACTTATGGAAACTCTGATATTGTATCCAACAATGGGTATTACACCGGAGCTACCAATGTGGATGTTGGAACGGCCCGATTGCAGTATAGCGCACTGGAGTATGTGAATGAGGCGAGGGTGGATGAGGGTCATGCGCCTCTGAGCTGGGTTCCCAGCGATGCAGCCGAGGAGCATACGCTTCAGCGGTGCTATGAGCTGGTGAGTGACTTTTCGCATGAGCGACAGAAAGGAAAATTTGCCGGAGAAGTAATCGCAAAGGGGCAAATTTCAATTTACAGTGCGGTGGAAGACTGGATGAATTCTTCCGGGCACAAGCAAACACTGATGGCGGATGATTACAAGTATTTGTCTGCTGCAAAAGCGGGTAATTGTTGGATTATTTGTTTGTGGAGTGGTGATTTTGAATTGGTCGAACGGTGGTCTTCTAACAACTACGATTATTCGGCCTATAACAATTGAGAAAGGAGGAACCTCCTATTGGGTTATCTGCTTGTGGAACGGTAACTTTGAGAGGGTTGAGAGATTTTCCGTCAATAATTACGATGTCGGCTACCATTAAGCAGAGAGCAAGACTACCTATGCTAACCACAATCTCACAGAGTTCCATACAACAAACGATGCCCCCGAGGATTTCCTTGGGGGCATCTTCTTTTCTGCTTGTTTCGCCATTTCCAGTGATTAGATGAGGTTGTTTGTCATGAGGATCTTGCGGAAGCCGATGGCTGACTTCTCGGACGGCGTTCTTGCCCGTTTGGAAAGGTTGCTCTCTATTTTAGATGAGCACGCTGAAAAGCGGGTTGCCCGCGAGATTAGAAAGTTGGCTGCGGCCAACGAAATCCTCAGAGGAACGACGAAAGCACTGCCCAAGGACATCACAAAGATGTCCGAGAGCGGTGCTTCCATCGAACTGGCAGATTATGTGCGCGCTGTGATGGGACTCCAGCCTAACCATGGCGCTACTCTGCCAAAATTGCTCTTGGGAGTCTTCAAGGCTTGGTTGACGGCCAAGCTGAAGAAGATCTCCAAGAGTCCCGCCAGCTCCTAATTAAGGGGATGGCAGCCTAGCTAGTAGGCTATTGTGCGCCCTCAAAGGTTCCTGCTTGGGAACCTGCATTAGTTCAGGAAAATATCATCTCGAAACTACCGAATAGCGTTTACAAGCAGCTTCCGATTTTCGGAGGCTGTTTCGTTTTATGCAGGGAGATTTTGGCTGTAGTTTTCCAGAGAAAACCTAGGTGTGGGGCCTTTTTTAACGAAGAAACATGGCACATGGATTTCTTTTTTTTTGCCAGAAGCTGTGACCTTTGAAGAAGGTCATGTGGTGGCTGCGGGCCGGCTCCTTTCGGAGCCTACGCAGGGGTCCGTGAGACCTGCCTGTTTACGAAAACGGCGGAGGCAGTCAATTGTTGTTCGAAACGGCGGAACTGCACGGATCACACACAGGTTCCAGTGAGGGAACCGGCTGCGGTGGTATTTCCAGCAAGAAAGCCACTCCTTACACATCCTTCGCTAGAAAAGATCCTCGAACTTCAAAATTGTCTCGATGAGGCCAGTGAGCTACCCAGGATTTTCTGTGCCAATGAACCAAATCCACCTTGCATACAATATAGATATAGCAAAGAGCTGTCCTACAGCCTATTGCGAAGCTCTGGAACCGATAGCGACCCTGTTTTGAAAATAAGTTTCGGAGTAACTGCATATAATAGTTGCAAATGGTCAAGGGAGGAGGTGGTGATAAATATGATTGGTTCCATGGAAATGCAGCATTTCCTCTCAAACGAGCCAAAAATCGACTGCGGCAACTGCAGAGCCGCAATCTCTAAAAGGAGGAATCCAAAACAATGCAGAAAGTTACGATCCCAAAGCGTCTGATGACGCTGTTTCTGGTATTTGTTATGGTACTGGGGCTTCTTCCGGTATCCAATCTGGTAGTTCCCGCGAATGCTGCCGATGCCAGATCTGGCCCAGATGATGTCGTTACCATTAACCGTGGGGAAACCGAGTTCTTCGATCATTATACTTCTCCTGTTTTGGGGAAAGTGATCCCGAGAAATCTGGTTTTTGAGGCCAATGGGCAACTCACTGGTGGATTTTGTGGTGACCACAGCAAGGAATACAGCCCCCATGTGAAGTACCTTAACCCGACTCCAATCAGCGAAACAAAGTATGCATTTTGCATGCCGGTCCTTGCACAGTACGCTTGGAACTGGTTCTATTCGATGGAGCTGGATGAGCGATACCCTGGAACATCCGCAGCATATAAGGCACAGATCGCCAAGAAAGAACGCGGCAGCGAGAACAACTACTGGCCGCCAGCCAGCAGGGCTTTGGGTGGATCGGTTCCGCAGGCGGCCGTATGGCTGGCTGGAGCAGGCAAGATCAGCAATTTGACTGATCCGGCAAATCAGCGCATGCTTGCCGAGGAGCGCAACCGCACAGCAACTCTCTCGATCCACAAGGGTGTCCCGACCAGCCCTGTAGAAGATGTTATGGGCTGGGTCCAGGGGGCTGTAGACAACTATGCGAAAGGTGTCTATGGTGATTGGCATGTCTATGTCTATGAGCCGGACACCAACAAGAGTTATTATCAGCCCATGGTCATTATCATGCCTAATGATATTGTGCAGGATTACAATGGCTGGCTCAAGATCAAGAAAACGGACATGAGCGGCAAAAACCTGAGTGGGGCCACCTTCGGAGTATATACCGATCCTGGTTATGTAAACAGGCTGATATCGTTTCAGACAACGGCCGATGAGTGGACATATGTAAATGTTAGTGAGAACATGACCTCATCTACCAAGACCTTCTATCTCAAGGAAACCTCCACCCCCGACGGCTATGTCCCAAACGGCAAAGGCTACTCCGTGACCGTCAGCGCCACCAACAACGCCACCAAGGAGACCGCAGCGGCTGTCAACGGCGGCGCGGCCATCAAGAACGGCGAGGGTGGGGGACCGCCCTCCGGCGTGGTTAACAAGGTGGACCAAAACGGCAACGGCATCGGCCCTGCGACCTTCAACTTCAAGAAGCTGACCCCCAACGCTGTCGACATGGATATCGCCTGCGACGAAACCGGTTCGCTGGAACTTCAGTGGACGGACCCCACTGGTGAGAACTATATCGAACCTGGCGAGTACACGGTGACTGAGAAGATCCCGCCTCCGGGCTATGAGAAGGACAACACCGCCCAGAACCTCCGCCTCTGGCTAGAGGATAAGGACGGCGACGGCGTGGAAGAGCCCTACTCCAGCGGTCCTATCACCTTCGTGAACGAACCCAAGCATTCAATCGTTATCCAGAAGGTGGATGAGAGCGGCAACGGCCTGCCCGGCGCCGTGTTCGACATCTACCTGAACGGCGCCAAGATTGACAGTGCCACCACCGGCGGCGATGGTACCTTCACCTTCGCCGGCACCGATGGCAATGGGCTGGAGCCCGGTACTTACGATTTTGTTGAAGTCCAGGCACCCAATGGCTATCTGATCCCGTATTGGGCCTGTCAGAGCATTACCATCAGACAGGGAGATAACGATGTACTCATCCATACTCTCACCTTCGTAAACTACACCTACCCGGAAATCGTGATCCAGAAGGTTGCTGCCGGCAACGACCAGCCTCTGGCCGGTGCTGTGTTCGAGGTCATGGTGGACGGCACCAATCTTGGCCGCTTTGGCCCCACTGGCCCCGACGGCACCATCATCATCAACCACGATGTCTACGGCGAGTTCCTCAAGAACGACAAACAGGACTCCTGGACTGTCCAGGTGCGTGAGGTAGAGGCCCCGGAGGGCTATCTGATCGATGATACCAACTGGCAGACCGCGGAGATCAGCCGTGGTACCAAGCTGGCCCCCTTCGTCTTTACCGACACCAAGTACCCTGAGATCGTCATCCGCAAATCGGACCGCGAGACTGAGGAAATGCTCCCTGGCACCACCTTCGATATCCAGATCGACGCCGGCGCCAGCTTCAACCTCACCAAGCAGACGGACGAGAATGGCGAGATTTGGATCACCTATGACGACTATGCCGAGTTTATCGGCGATATCGTCTGGGACCGCGGCTGGACCGTCACTGTCACTGAGACAGTGATGCCTGACAAGTACAACCGCGACCCGCAGCCAGAGTCTGATGGCGGAGCCGGGTTTACCGTAACCAAGCAGCTCCTGCCCGGCCAGTCACTGCTGGAGTTCGACTTCACGGATACCCACTACCGCGACCTGCTGGTCGTTAAGTCGGACGCCTCCAACTCCTGGAGGCTGGCAGACGCCAAGTTCAAGCTGGAGTCCATCAACCTGGACGATCCGGCCGCCGGCGGCACCGTCAGCCGTGAGGGTACCACCGACGACAACGGCGAGCTGCTGTTCAAGGATCTCCCCAACGGCACCTACAAGCTGACAGAGCTCACCCCGCCCACCGGATACGATATGCCGGACCCCCATGAGTGGACGATCACCGTCACCTCCATGAGCGACCGGGTCATCCAGATCGCGGTGGAGAATGAGCCCCGGGAGGGCCTCACCATCACCAAGCACGACGCCATCACCGGCAAGCCGCTGGCTGGAGTGGAATTCTCCATCCGGTACCTGGGCGATGGCAACGATTCCACCGATACCAGCAACGAGCCCCGCACCTTTACCACTGATTCCAACGGTATCATCCATCTGCCTGACGCAGTCCCCGGCTGGTACCAGATCATTGAGACGCGGGTCCCGGACGGCTATATCATTGACAGCGAACCCCGGCTGGTCCAGCTGGTGAACGCCCATGATACGGTCGTTGTGAACTACCACAACTATCAGGACACCCAGCTGATCATCCTGAAAAAGGATAACCAGACTGGCCTGCCCCTGGCAGGCGCCCGCTTCATGGTGACCACTGCCGGCGGCAACTTCATCGCCGACCTGGTCACCGGGTCCACTGGCTACGCCACCCTCAATGGCCTGGAGCCTGGCTCCTATGTGGTCAAAGAGGTGGAGGCCCCGGACGGGCACATCATTGACTCTACGCCCCAGACCTTTGAGATCCGCGTCGGACAGACAGAGCCTGTGTTCCTGGTCTTCGGCAACGACGGCAAGACGGCCCTGTACATCCGCAAGGAGGATGAGCAGACCCGCCTGCCTGTGGCCGGAGCCGTGTTCAAGCTGAGCCGTGTGAACGGCGAGGTCATCAAAGAGCGGCTGGAGACGGGCCTGGACGGCCTGGCCAGCATCGACGACCTGCTCCCCGGCGACTATGTGGTCGAGGAGATCGAGGCCCCGAAGGGCTACCTGCTCAGCGAAAACCCCAAGCAGAATGTCTCCCTGAAGGCCGGCGAGGTTGCGACAGTCCTGTTCCGGAACAATAAGCCGGGCGGCGTCGCCATCCTCAAGCAGGATGCCATGTCCGGACTGCCCCTGGAGGGTGCCAAGTTCACGGTCACACGCCTGGACGGTTCTCCTGTCGGCAAGGAGCCTTACTATGTGACCGGCAAGGATGGTTACATCCGGGTGCCGGGCCTGGAAGCCGGCTACTACTATGTCCAGGAGATCGAAGCCCCGGAGGGCTACCTGCTGGATAGCACCCGGCATCAGGTGCGGGTGGAGAACTTCGAGGTCACGCTGCTTCAGCTGAAGAACTACGAGAAGACCACCCTGGTGGTGGAGAAGGTGGACGCCCAGAGCAAGGTTCCGCTGGCCGGCGCTGAGTTTGGACTGTTTGCCATGGACGGCAAGCAGATCGGCGATCCCTTCATTACTGGCACCAACGGAAAGGCCAACCTCACTGGCATCGAGCCTGGCTGGTACATCCTGAGGGAGCTCAAGGCCCCCATTGGCTATGTGCTCAACGAGGATGAGTTCAGGGTCGAGATCAAGGAGGGCCAGCCCACCACCATCACCGTACCCAACACCCCCGAGAGCGGCATTACAGTCCGCAAGGTGGACGCGACCACCAAGAACCCGCTGGCCGGCGCACAGTTTGAGCTGCGGGACCAGGACAATAAGCTGCTCGGCAACTATCAGACTGACCCCACCGGTTCGTTTGTCACCGTAAATGTGGGCCCCGGCACCTACTATCTCATCGAGACCAAGGCCCCGGACGGCTACACAATCGTCAATGAGCGCACTGAGGTCAAAGTGGCGGAGGGCGAGAAGCCTGTCGTCATCATCGAAAACCACAAGGACAGCTCCATCCAAATCTTGAAGACTGACTCGGTCAGCGGCAAGTACCTGGAGGGCGCTGAGTTTGAAGTCAAGGAGCTGAACACTAACCGGGTGGTCGGCACCTACACCACAGATCGGGCTGGTATTGCCTTTACGGAGCCTCTGCCCGCTGGCAACTACATTGTCACCGAGATCAAGGCTCCCTGCGGCTATATCCTGGATGAGACCCACCACCATGTGGAGGTCAAACCTAATACGCCCAGCATCCTGCGCGTCACCAATACAGCGCTCACCGGCATCATGGTAACCAAGGTGTCTACGGTCGACGACGAGCCCCTGATGGGCGCCAAGTTTGAGATCCGGACTGCCGAGGGCCGTGTACTGGGCGAGGTCACCACCGACACCACTGGTACCGCCACCTATCCGATCGCAACCCCCGGAGTGTACTATGTCAAGGAAGTGGAGCAGCCGGACGGCTATCTGCTGGACGAGACTGTCCACCGTGTCGAAGTGGTGGAGGGCCAGCTGGCCACCCTGGTGGTGGAGAACGCGCCTATGGCTTCTCTGGTCATCTTCAAGGGTGACGCAGACACTGGCCGCGGCGTTGCTGGCGCTGTGTTTGAAGTCTACCATGCAGATGGAGCATTCATCGGACGCTACACCACCGACGCCCAGGGCGAGGCCCTGATCCGGCCCATCGAGCCTGGCCACTATATCGTGCGCGAGGTCGCGGCTCCGGATGGCTATGAACTGCCCAATGTGACGGAAAAGACGATCACAGTCAAAGCAGGTCAAATCAACCGGGTCACCTTCGAGGACCTGGCTTACGGGTCCCTGATCGTCCGGCTGGAGGATAAGGCGGACGGGCACCAGCTGCCAAACGGCCGGTTCCAGCTGATCGTAGCCAAGACTGGTGAGATGATCATGGAGGGCGTCACCGGCAACGATGGCACCATCATCTGGGGCAACCTGCCTGCCGGCGACTATATCATCAAGCAGACCTACGCTCCGGACGGCTACACCATGACCACAACTGAGAAGCGTGAAACGGTCGTTTCCAACGAGACCCGCACGGTGGTCTTCCAGAATGTGACCTCCGGCATCGTCATCGAAAAACTGGACCGGGTCACCTCCGCGCCGCTGCCCAACGCCCGGTTCCAGGTCACCCGGAACTCGGACAATATCGTGATCGGCGAATATGTCACCGATGAGGACGGCCTGGCCCTGGTGGGCGGCCTGACTCCTGGTATGTACACAGTGGAGGAGCTGGCAGCCCCCACGGGCTACGAGATGGATGCTCCCTCCCAGTTGGTCCATGTGAAGGACAGCGAATTTGCCCACGCGACCTTTACCGATACCCCTTATGCCGGCATCACCGTCAACGCGGTGGATCAGTCCAACCAGCCCCTGGCTGGCGTGGTCATCGAGATATGGCGGCAGAACGGCGAGCTCATCAATACCTGGACCACCGACAACACGGGCGTCGTCCAGACTGATAAGCTGACCTCCGGGTACTATGTGATCAAGGTCATCAAGAACCCGGATGGCTACACCCCCAATGTGACCGAGACGACCGTGCAGATCCAGAATGGTGTTGCGGTCAATGTCCGGCTGGTATTCAACGCCGGCGGCACCCTGAACATCTACGGCGTTGACGCCGCGGAGAAGGGGCTTGCCGGTATGCGGGTGGAAGTGACCGCGATCGATGGCACCAGGGTCGGGACCTACGCTACCGACGCTGCGGGCATCATCCGTGTACCTGGCCTGGACGCCGGTTGGTATGTGGTGACAGTCACCAAGGCCCCAGATGGCTACACGCTCTCTGAGGTCAACCAGAGCCAGAATGTGGAGATCACCAGCGACGGCACCGCCCAGGTCCGGTTCCAGTTTGGAAAGACCTACGGCGTCCAGATCCGGACCTCTGTAAGCCAGACGGGCGCCATGGTGCCCGGCGTGGAGTATAAGGTCACCAAGCTGGATGGCTCCGTCGTCGGTACCTACACCTCCGACAAGGCAGGCCTGGTCTATGTGGACCTTGAGCCCGGCTGGTATGTCATCGAGCAGACCCGCCTGCCCAAGGGCTATGAGAACTACTCCCTGTGCGCCAAGCGCAATGTGGAGGTCAAGGCCGACCAGCCCACCATCGTGGACTTTGTCCTGACCCAGCTCTCCAGCATGCGCGTGAAGGTGGTCGATGGGACATCCGGCGCTCCCATCTATGGGGTCAAGCTGACCCTCAAGGATAGCTCCGGCAAGATCGTCGACGAGTACACCACCAACAATGAGGGCTATGTCACCCTGCGGGGCGCCCTGGTGGATGGGACCTACACGCTGAACATGATCTCGGTACCCAATGGCTATACGGCGGATACTATCCCCAAGACCATTGAGGTGCTCAACGGGCAGACCGCCGAGGTCGTGTGGAAGCTCTACAACCAGGCGGGCCAGATCCAGGTGCATCTGACCTCCACCGCCTACAACGCGACTCTGGACCTGGCTGCCGGCAGCAACCTGCCGGGCGCCGTGTTCGAGATCTACGACCCGTTCAGTTATGCGGTGCTGGCTACCATTGAGACTGACTCCTATGGTGTCGCCGCTTCGCCCGGCCTGCCCATCGGACGCTACATCATCCGCGAGAAGTCGCCCGCTCCTTACTTTGGCCTGTCCGGCAAGGAGACTGAGGTGTACATCAAAATCAACAATGATGTGGTCCGAGTCGAATATCAGGCCGCGCCCATGAACCTGAAGGTCACCCATACGGTGGCCGGCAACGCCAACGCCAGCGCCGGGGCCTTCTCCAAGTACCTGTTCAAGGCGGCCAACAATGACTCCGGCGACCGCCTGGATAACTTCTTCCTCAACATCACGATCCCCACGGACGCCGTCCGCGGCGGGACCCTGTTTACCGGCAAGTGGTCCTCTGATGTTGCCTACAACATCAGCTATAAGACCAACATGAACGACTACCGGCCCATGGCCACCGGCCTCAGCTCGGCCAGCTCCTACCAGTACGACCTGTCCTCCCTGGCTCTGGATGTCCAGAGTGGAGAATATGTCACCGATGTGCGGTTTGAGTTTGGCACCGTGCCTGCCGGCTTCAAGGTGACCAGCGCCCCTGTCTTCTACGGCTATGTGATGCCAACCGTGCCCAATGGGTACATCATTATGATGCGCTCTGAGTGCGGCGGCCAGTACAACGGCTATTGGAAGACTGAGTCGGCCCTCTGCACCACCAATGTGGTCAATAATGGCGGCGGAAAGCTGCCCAGCACTCTGCCCAAGACTGGGTACTAAGCCCGGCCATCAAACAACCGGCCTGCTCGGGGCCTCTGGAAAGGGGCCCCGGCATAGGGCCGGACATGAAAAGGAGATAATGTCTTATGAAAATCGTCGAGTGTCGCGTCATCCGCCCCAAGGACAGGCGTTCTGTGGTCCTGGCTACCGCCGAGCTGCTGTTCGACAATGGCATCCGGATCGTCAATATGCACCTGCTGAAGCCCCGGGAGGGGCAGGAGGGCAACCAGCTGCGGATGCCGGTCGTGCATACCAAAAGTGGGACTACCCTCAATCCCTTCAACCCCAGCAGCCCGGAGTTCCGGGCCGCCATGCACAAGGCCGTGGAGGAGACGCTGGCTGAGGCTGTGGAAGCCCAGGTCAACGACTACACCAAGGTCTTTGAGAAGGTGGAGGAGTTCCGGCTGCCTGTGTTCAGCCGGCTGAAACTGCATAAGTTCCCTGACAACCATATTCCGGTGAAGGCCATGGTCTCCGTGACCGTTGATGGCGAGCTCCGGCTCAACCGGATCGCTGTCATCAAGGCCATTGATCCGCCCGCCTATGTCGTCCAGCTGCCTACCTATACCCTGCAGGGCGGCCGGCGGCCGGCCAGGTATTTCCGGTTCCAGGCAGAGCCCTATGAGGCATTGTACAAGCTGGTGACTGATGCATACTTTAAGGTGGCCGAGGTCGCGGCAGATGAGCCTGTGCAGGATACCGAGGAACCCGCTTAATTGAAGAACATTAGCCCCCAGGCTGGCTGTGATGGTCAGTCTGGGGGCTGTTTTTTGTTTATGGGAGAGGTTGCCGCTCCATGGCAGATGCGCGATGATAGGGGAGAGGGGGCGGGTTGTTCCGCGGACAGGGAGGTTTTGCCCTGCTGTTTGGGCGCCCGCCGCAGCCACACAACTTTCGTCCGAAAATCACAAACAAGCAGGTCTCACGGACCATAGATAGGCTCCGAAAGGAGCCGGCCTGCAGCAAGGGTCCTCGGCAAGAGAGAAATCCATGCGCCACATTTCTTCGTTAGAAAAGACCTTCCTCCGGCCCCAGCAACAAAAAGAAACAGCTTCCAGGAACCCCGGAAGCTGTTTATGACAAGCCATAAAGTTGGACGATATTGGGGCTTTCGCCAATAGAAATTCTCCAATTTGCATACTATGCAAATAGCCTGCTGACAACAGGCTGCCATCCTCCAAATTGGTGGATGGGGACTTAGAAGAGCTTTTCGAGCAGCGCCTTAGAGGCGATGTTCAGCAGTGCCCTCAACAGCGCGGCAAGCGCCATCTTGAGCAGTGCAAGGAGCATCTTCTTAATGGAATGCGACAGTTCTTTCCTCTGGTTGGATTGGGACTCCGTTGCAGAGCGAAAGAGAGCTGCCACATCAAGGTTGATGGAAACGCCGTTCTTGGCCATCTCGCAAATGGCTGGGGACAGCGTTTCTATCATATTTGCCATCTCAAAAAGGACAGCGTCTTCAACCGTACGCAAGTCAGATCAGGCCTTTAGCTCGACCAGATACTTGATCGTCGTTTGATCCTCCCGATATACGATGACCTCATCGTTCCGCAGCGCCCGTCCCGCATGGGCGTGCAGGCAGCTGCAGCCGGGGGCCCGCTTCTGGAGTTTCTCATAATTCATGTCAGAGAGCCCGGCGTTGTCCGAAACATCGTAGGGCTTGCCGTACACGACCTCATACAGGGCCATAAATCCATAGTTGGAATGGCCGCCGGCCCAATAGGAGCCGCGCAGGGAGGTGTAGCCAACCGACTTCCGGGCCCTAGGTGCAAAGTACAGGCCGTAGCCAAACATCTTCCCGTTAATGACAGAGTTGGTGGGCCGCAGCACCAGACCGGTGCGCAGGATAGACCACCAGTTCTCCGTCCGGCTGCCATGCCAGAATAGTTTTTTGGCAATTCGTCCTTTGCCCTTACAGAAGGTCTTGAAGTTCTTCCGTGTAGCGGAATTTTCCACCCGCCAAGCCTTATAGAAGAGATTCTCACACTCTTTTCCCAGCTGCTTCTTGATGACGGCAATGTCGGCATCTGTAGCCGGAGAGAACTCCAGTCCAAATGCCTCCAACACGGTCTTATTCTCATCGCCGACCTCCTTCAGCACGACTGTGTTGTCGGAGACCTGGCCGGCCATGACATCCAGCAACTGCTGCTCCCGGCTGATGATCTCGGGGAACTCCTCCGGCTTGACAGCTAGGTGATCCCGCACATTGCCCATGCGCCGGGGGATGACTGTGAATAGTTCGATGAGCTGGTCATTGAAAGACCGGAGCGTCCATGTCCCGGTGGACAGGTTATTCAGGATCGTCTGGGCCTTGTTCACCATCGCCTGGGAGACCTTCTCGGAGCCGACCGTATAGTTCTGGCGCACTGTCTCGCGGGCCTGTTGGCGCAGATAGTCGATGAGGGCCGCGATACTCTTGTCCTCGATGGGCTTGTACTTCTCCTGAGTCTTGACTTCTGTGATGACCGCCAATTCCGTCATATCCTCATAGCCCTTCCTCAGCTTGCTATTGAGGGTGGAGTCCCATTTTGACATCGGATAGTTGATGGTGGTGGCGGTAGCGCCGATGCGGCCGTAGGTGGCATCAAAGGTGCCGTCGGGCTTCTCCCTCATGTCATAGTACTTGTTGTTGTTTTGTCCTGTTACGCAGACAAGGTGCTTGTACTGCATATAGTTTCCCCCTTTTGGTTCGTATTGCATCCAGATTGTGGTGCTGTCTGGATAGTATGCGAACCTGGAGGAAATGATTTTGGGCAAAAGAAACAGCCGCCTCCTTGGTGGGGAAGCGGCTGCTTGGTAGTTGAGCATCAGCCTACAAAGTTCAGAATCTCCGAATTGGACCAATGCTGGTTTTCAAATATCTGCCTGCCGGCATCCGAAACCTCATAAATGAGCTCCGGTGCATCTCCGCTGTTGTCCACAACACGGAGCAGGTCTGCGATTTCTGCAAGGGCCGGCAGATTTGCCAGCGACCGTTGGTAGCGACTGCGGATCTTCTCCTCGGGCACATCATGTCCGCCGGCTGCGGCCCGGGCTCGAACGCGGGAGACATTGATCTCTGGGTCGCGGGTGAGCACGAACAGCGCGGCAATTTGGTACCCGGCGACCTTTGCCTGCTGCAGCAGGTTCAGATAGCGGGCAGTGGAAAGTACCGTCTCGAAGGAGAAATCGGTCCGTTTCCAGAGAGACAGGAGACGGACCTTCTCCACCATCTGAGCGGCCTCCAGGTCGCGGCATCCGAGCATGTG
>ENA-OYZY01000161-OYZY01000161.1-human-gut-metagenome-genome-assembly--contig:-NODE-161-length-18606-cov-5.528381_pt1 | contig 18606 bp, 14 predicted proteins | sample MGYA00244201_ERZ653486 | MGnify/ENA primary metagenome ERZ653486 (study PRJEB26926, sample SAMN06165000) | human gut metagenome | biome: ENVO:00009003; feature: ENVO:2100002; material: ENVO:00002003...
AGATTCGCCTTAGTCTCGTGGGCTCGGAGATGTGTATAAGAGACAGCTACTACGGAGACTGCTACATCATCTACACTCCGGCATCCGACCAGTACAAGGTGTCTCTATCGACCCTCAAGAAGTGGGGGTTGGCTGTGGATGACCGAATGTACCACCCCACCTGGGGCGGCCCGCTCCGTCCCAACGCAAAGGTTGAGACGGCAGCTCAGTATGCCCGGTATCAGCAGAATGTGATGCTGGGCGATGTGATCGTCCTCAGACAGGGCCACAAGCGCACTGCCTGGTTCCTGGACAGTTCCGGGTGGGTAAAAATCAAGGGCTTCGACCGGTCCCGCTGGGGCGACAATAAGCCTCCGGCCGAGGATGAGCCGGACGAACCTGTTGTGGAGACAAAAAATCAGAAGGGGGAACAGAACAATGTTAAATGCGACTGATCTGACCAAGCTGAGGCCCTATCTCTGCGAGGGGAAGGTTGTAAATATCGAGGTCAAAGACCGGGGCCGTAAAGGCCGGGAGGTCCTGCTGGAGTACGAGGACGGGCGCAAGCTGGTCGGGGATCTGAATCAGCTCAGCTTCCGGATGCAGCCTCTCAAGGGGCTGACCTCCATCGCTTCCTACTTTGCCCGCGGCAAGTATGGCAGTAACTCCTGGCGGGGAAACTGCTCCGGCCTGCTGATCCGGGACCTGCTCCAGCACTACAAGCCTGATACTTTCGGGGATCTGGCTGTAGGCTCCGGCACCTCCATTGAGGTGGCGCAGGACTTGGGTTATACCAGCGCCAACACGGTCTTTTCTGACCTGAATCCCAAGTATGGGGGAGTGGACATCAGCGGACCCGACCTGGACTTTCCGCTGCTGGATTTCATCTTCTTCCACCCGCCCTATTTTGTATTCCCCGGCTCCTCGATGCCGGTGTACTCCGGCAAGGGCGCCGACGGCAAGGGCATGTGGGGCGATGAGATCAACCCCCATGACGGCAGCCGGATCGGCGACCAGGCGGCGTTCAAGCAATGGTTCGATACCTGCAATGCCAACCTGTACAAGCTGCTCCGCAAGGGCGGCCGGCTGGCTATCCTGATGGGTGACTCCCGCTACCGGGGCCAGTATTACTCCATGTTCAAGAATATGGACCTGTTCGGCGAGCTGGAGCAGGTGATCATCAAGCAACAGCATAACTGTCTGACCGATACCATCCAGTACGGCGGCAAATTCATCCCCCTGGAGCATGAGTATCTGGTCATTCTGAAGAAGAAGGACCCGTACATCATCCCCGTGCAACATGTCAAGTTCATGCAGCGGGATGTCCGGACCAGTGAAAAGATGACTTGGGCGGCTGTTCTATCCATGATCCTGGAAGCCAACGGCGGGCGAATGACCGTTTCCGCGCTGGAAGGAGAAATGGAGAAGCACCCCAAAGCTCAGTCCAATAACCACCTAGCGGAAAAGTTGCGGCAGGAGCTACAGCTCCATCCGCGGATGTTCCGGCGGGATGGCGAGGATATTTGCCTTGCACAACCTGCCTGATATCCAAACCGGAGCCTCTTTATGGGGCTCCGGTTCTTTTTTGCCTAAAATGAAAGTGTGCAGGCTTGCATATTATAGATTTTAGCAACCAATTCCGGATCTAAAATCAAAAATAGAAGGCAAAAATTATGGAAATTTTCGGAATCTTAGTTCTCTTCGCGGCAAAGAAGGGCATCACTAGTAAGCCCTATGAGGGCACCCCTCTGCGAACGGCAGACAAGGTGTACCTGATCTTCTTGTATCTGGGCTATCTGCTCTGCATGGCTGCTACTGTGCTGTCGTTCCCAGAGTACGCCGTTGGTACACCCAGGATTCTGGTGGTATCGGCCGGCATGGCCTTTGCTATCTGTGTAGTTGACCTCTTGTCCGACCTGATTGGGCTTGGAATGGGTGCTAAGGAGGCGGGGAAGGGTCTGGCTGTCATTGCCTATCTCATAGCAGTGATCCTCCCGGTTACCTACCTGATCGCCCGACTGCAGGGCCTATATTGGTACGACAGCCTGTCCACCGGCATGATCATCGTGAGGGATGTGTTTGTCGCCTGTGCCGGATTGGTAGTGGCAATGACCTTCGTGAAGGATTTTTGTCTGCGGAAAAAACAGGACTAATTGCCAAAGCTGGAGTTCCCAATTGCGGGAGCTCCAGCTATTTTGTCAAAAATATAAAAAGTACGGAGTGCATATAATATAAATAGAATCCCACCGTCCGGAAGAAGAATGTAAAGCCACATGTTAGGAATGCCCAGTGTCATCAGCGCGATACTGGCATATCCGGTATATTCTGAACATGGGAAATTATCAAATCTTGCACAGTTACAAGATCTTCCGCAAGGGCGGTTGGAAAACAAAAAAAGGAGTGTTGTTCAATGCCAATCCCCCTCATCGGCGGTATCGCAGCCGCCATCCTCGTCATCGTGCTCTTCCTCCTCAGCTATGTAAAGGCGCCGCCCGACCATGCCTTTCTTATCTCCGGCGTGAAGAAGCAGCCCCGCGTGCTCATCGGCCGAGCCGGATTCCGCATCCCCTTCTTGGAGCGCATGGACCGGCTGTACCTGGGTCAGATGAGCGTAGACATCAAGACTGACCGCCCTGTGCCGACCAACGATTTTATCAAAGTGAACGGGAAAACCTCGGGTTTCGAACCCGGGGATGAAAGTGAACACCTTATTCCCCCGTACACTCAAAATTGTGTCTTTGTGATTTGCACATGGTCTACTGTTGTGATATAATAGACGCATGGAAAAGTTCAATAAATCGCGTCATGCGAGATACCTACTCAATCTACACATAGTCTGGATATCAAAGTACCGCAAGGCTGTCCTCGGGCCGTATCGAGAGGCGTTAACGGACATCCTTCATTCCATCGCCAAAGATAAGGGATGGAAAATCTTAGCGGTCGAGGTCATGCCGGACCACATTCATTTGTTTGTCTCTGTGCCACCATCGATATCCCCTTCCGAGGTGGTAAAGTGCTTCAAGGGGCAATCGGCGCGGAAGCTGTTAGTTAAGTTCCCTGAGCTTGTGCATCAGAGAGATTACCGAGCATCCTTCTGGGCACCATCCTATTTTGTGGTATCCGCCGGAGATGTTTCTTCCGAGACCATCAAAGCCTACATTGAAGGGCAATACGACTGAATGAAAGGCAGGTGAGCCGTTTTGTCTAAGCAAGAAAAGCAAATCGTCATGACATACAAGTACAAGATGTACCGTAACAAGAGTTTGCGGCATCTGGACCGGCTCATCGACTATCATTGCGAGGTCTACAACTACTGCATTGCACTCCACCGTCGGTACTACAAGATGTACCATAAACACCTATCCGCAAATAAGCTCAAAGTGCATCTTACAAAGGTGCGTAAGCGCCCGAATAAGGAGCACTGGCGTGAACTTGGTTCTCAGTCTATTCAGGATGTAGCCGAGCGCATAGAGCGTTCCTACAAGGCGTTCTTTGACGCCAAGAAGGAACAACGCTGCGGTCGGCACAGTATCCCGCATTTCTGCAAGAGAAAGAATTACTCTTCTTTCACACTGAAACAGACGGGGTACAAATTCCATGATGGGAACCACATCACTATCCTCGGCAAAGACTATAAGTATGTAGCGCACCGCCCATACGAAGGCACTATCAAGACTGTGTCCATTAAGCGAGATAACTGCGGTGATTTCTGGCTCTGTATCGTGTGTGCAAAGCCCGCGTCCGAAATCATACCCAGAAAGGGTAATGCCATCGGGTATGACTTCGGATTGAAGACTTTTCTCACCGGTTCGGATGGAAGCCGTATCGAGTCGCCGCGTTTTCTTGAAAAGAACGCCACAGCACTTCGGTCCGCGCAGCAGGCTTTGAGCCGCAAGCGGAAAGGCAGCGCAAATTGGCGTCGTGCCAAGATGGATGTTGCTCGAAAGTATCAGTATGTGCGAAACCGTCGGAAGGATTGGTTCTACAAGCTGGCAGCGGATATTGCTTCTCAATACTCTGATGTCTGTATTGAAGACCTGAACATCAAGGCAATGCAGCAGCTTTGGGGAAGGAAGATATCTGACTATGCTTTCACAGAGTTTGTCAGTATTCTTCAGAATCAGCTAAGCAAAACAGGTGGACAGCTTCACAAAGTAGACCGTTTCTACCCCTCCTCAAAAACATGCTCCCATTGCGGACACATTGTTGAGGAAATGCCACTGGATGTTCGCCGTTGGGAATGCCCCATTTGCCACGCAATGCTTGACAGAGACGGGAACGCAGCCGTGAATATCCTCGTTGAGGGAATGAAATCCGCATAACAAAACAACTATTTGAGGGCGGGGCATCGTCCTCTGCTGAGACTGAGTAAGTCTCCCATTCGGAGCGTCGGTCAGTGAAGCGCAATTTCCGGGTTCCCGACTTTTCGTCTTACGAGAAGCCTCGGGTCTATTGACCCGGGGAGTATGTCACATCTGCCATATGCTTGTCATCTCCTTCTGATTTTCCTTCCAAAAATTGTACTTGCTGTTCGAATACTATGCGCGTTGCCCGGAGGCTATTCGGAGCTGCCGGGCAGGAAAAGGGCCGCCCATGCGGACGGCCCTTCTGGAGCTATTGATCTGTCGCCGTATCCACGCCAATGAGGTTGACCCCCGCGGCCGGGATGTTCCGCACCCGATACCGGGCGATGCGCTTGATATGCGTCTCGCCTACCATCGCAGCCCAGGCCAGCTTCTGCCCCTTCTTCAGCGTGAGTACCCCTACGCCCTGGGCGGCCCTGGTACTCTTTGCTGCCAGCAGGGAGGAATCGAACAAGACTGTCTTACCAGAGTCGGCGCCCACGGCCAGATCCTGATCCTCCTTCAGCCACAGGACCTTGACCACCGGCGATTTGTCGGAGAAGGCTCCGATGAGTTTCTTGCGCCTGGTCTGCGTCTGGTACGCCGACAAAGCCACCCGGGCAGCCTTGCCATTCTCGAAGAAGAATACCAGATCACCAGAATAGTCGCCGGGCAGGCAGGCCCACAGGACTTTTTCATCAGCGTCCATGCCCAACTTGGTGGGCAGATAGTCGCCCAGAATGCTGGCCTTGGAGTCGTCGAACTCGCTGAGAAAGGTCTTGTAGCACTGCTGCTTGTCTGTAAAGACCATCAGCTCATCCTGGTTATCGGCCTCCCACTGCTGGCCCGGCCCGTCGCCGTCCTTGTACTTCTGCTCGCTGGCCATGCGCAGCGACTGGGGCGTGATCTTCTTCAGGTAGCCCCCCTGGGAGAGAAACAGGTGGACCTGGTAGCTGGGGGCGCCGTTGTCTACATCGTCCACAGCCTCATCCTGGTGGTCTTTGACGATCTCAGTCCGGCGGGGCGTCCCATACTTTTCTTTGACCTCCCGCAGCTCTTTGGCAATCAAGTTCTGGATGCGCTTGGGCGACTTTACGGTCGTTTCCAGGCTGTGGATCTCCTTCTCCAGAGTGGCAATCTCTTTGGTACGCTTGAGGATATGCTCTTTGTTGATATCCCGTAGCCGCAGATTAGCCACAAACTCAGCCTGCACCTCGTCGATCTTAAACCCAGCCATCAGGTTGGGCACCACATCGGCATCCTTCTCCGTCTCCCGGATGATCTTGATGGCCTTATTGATATTCAGCAGAATCTTCTCCAGACCCTGCAGCAGATGTAACTTCTCGGACTTGCGGGCGATAGACCAGTTGAGCCGTCGCCGCACGCATTCCATGCGCCAGGTTACCCACTCGTTCAGCAGCTCTCGCACACCCATAACCCGGGGCTGGCCGTTGATCAAAACATTGAAGTTGCAGGACTGGCTATCCAACAGAGGAGTCAGCCTGAACAGCTTCTGCATGGTCTTCTCAGGGGCATTGCCACGCTTCAGGTCGATGGCCAGCTTCAGGCCAGACAAGTCTGTCTCATCGCGGATGTCACTGATTTCCTTCAGCTTGCCCAGCTTCACCAGCTCAACGACCTTGTCCACGATGGCCTCGGTAGTCGTCGAATAGGGGATCTCATAGATCTCAATGACATTCTGCTTTGGAATATACCGCCATTTGGCCCGTACCTTGAAGGTCCCGCGGCCTGTCTCATAGATGCTCCGCAGTATCTTCTCATCATAGAGGAGTTCGCCGCCGGTGGGCAGGTCAGGAGCCAGCAGAGTGGAGAGGATATCATGGTTGGGATTTTCCATGAGGGCGATGGTCGTATCGCAGACCTCGCCCAAGTTAAATCCGCAGATATCACTGGCCATGCCCACAGCGATGCCTTTGTTGGCGGATACCAAGATGTTGGGGAAGGTGGTGGGAAGGAGGGAGGGCTCCTTCAGCTTTCCATCGTAGTTGTCAACAAAATCCACTGTATTCTGGTCGATATCCCGGAACATCTCGACGCAGATACCATCCAGCCGAGCCTCCGTGTACCGGCTGGCGGCCCAGGCCATATCCCGGGAGTAGACCTTACCAAAGTTACCCTTGGAGTCCACAAACGGATGGAGCAGGGCACCATAGCCCTTGGACAGACGGACCATCGTATCGTAGATGGCCGCGTCGCCATGTGGGTTCAGTTTCATGGTGGCGCCCACAATATTGGCACTCTTGGTCCGGGCCCCGCCAAGCAGGTGCATCTGGTACATGGTGTACAGCAGCTTCCGGTGGCTGGGCTTGAATCCGTCGATTTCAGGAATGGCCCGGGAAACGATGACGCTCATGGCGTAGGGCATGTAGTTGTATTTCAGGGTGTCGGTGATCGGCTGCTCCTGCACTTCTGACTTCAAGCCCTTTACATGCAGGTCAGCAGCGCTTACACGGGCCGCTTCAGCTGCCTGTTTTTTCTTTCTGGGTGCCATTATACAGCCCTCCTTTTAAGAGATATCTGCCAAATCAAGGAACAGGTGCCCATCGCTGGCAATATAATTCTTACGGCCTTGCAGGTCGTCGCCCAGAAGCAGGTCAAACATAGTGGCAGCCTGCTCCACATCCTCGGGCATAACCTTGATGAGGCGGCGGGTGTCCGGGTTCATGGTCGTCAGCCACATCATATCTGGGTCATTCTCACCCAGGCCCTTGGATCGTTGGATATCGCAATTCTTTCCCTTCAGCTTGGCAACCACCGAGTCCTTCTCGGCGTTAGAGTAGGCAAACCAGGTGTCACCCTTGCAGGTGATCTCAAACAGGGGCGACTCGGCGATATAGACATAGCCCTCCTGGATGAGGGTGGGGGTGAGCCGGTAGAGCATCGTGAGGATGAGGGTGCGGATCTGGAACCCATCCACATCGGCGTCCGTACAGATGATTACTTTGTTCCATCGTAAAGCCGAGAGGTCGAACCCGGCCATCTCCTTGGCATGCCGATCCTTGACCTCCACACCACAGCCCAGGACGCGGAGCAGGTCTGTAATGACCTCGCTTTTGAAGATCTTGGCATAGTCGGACTTCAAACAGTTGAGTATCTTGCCCCTCACTGGCATAATAGCCTGGAATTCACTGTCCCGGGCCAGCTTGACGCTGCCCAGAGCCGAGTCGCCCTCCACGATGTAGAGCTCCCGGCGGCTGGCGTCCCGGGTCCGGCAGTCTACAAACTTCTGTACCCGGTTTGAGATATCCATGGAGCCGGTCAGTTTCTTCTTAATGTTCAGTCGCGTCTTCTCAGCATTCTCCCGTGCCCGCTTGTTGATGAGAACCTGCTCAGCGATTTTTTTGGCATCCAGGGGATTTTCAATAAAATAGATCTCTAGCTGCTCCTTCAGGAAATCGGTCATAGCCTCCTGGACAAACTTATTGTTGATGGCCTTCTTGGTCTGGTTCTCATAGGAGGTCTCCGTGGAGAAATCATTGGTCACCAGCACCAGCGAGTCTTGGATGTCCTGGAAGGCGATCTTACTCTCTCCCTTATTGTACTCGCCCTGGGATTTCAGATAGGCGTCCAGGGCCGAGACAAAGCCGGAGCGCACAGCTCGGTCAGGAGACCCGCCATATTCCAGCCATGAGGAGTTGTGATAGTGCTCGATGACCTGCACCCGGTTGGAGAAGCAGAAGGCCACTGACAGCTTGACCTTATAGTCGTCCATATCAGCCCTGTCCCGGCCTGACCGCTCCGGCGACTGGAAGAATACAGGAACTGTCAGGGTACCTTCGCCGGCCAGCTCGGTCACATAGTCGGTCAGCCCATGCTCATAGAGAAACTGAAACTCCTCAAAGCGGCCAGGCTCCATCTCATTCCGAAAGAGGAAGGTAATACCGGCGTTGACCACCGCCTGGCGCTTGACGGTATCGGCAAAATACTCAGCCGGGATATCAGTGTCCATGAACACCTCCCGATCAGGTTTCCAGCGTATGGAGGTGCCGGTATGCGCACTTTTGGGGGCCGCTTCTTCATGCAGGCCACCAACATTCTCGCCCTTCTCGAAATGCAGGTTATATCGCTTGCCATCGCGGATGACGACCACATCCATAAATTCGCTGGCATACTGGGTAGCACAGGAGCCAAGTCCATTAAGTCCCAACGCATATTTATAGTCACCGTCCCGGCCATATTTGCCGCCGGCATAGAGTTCACAAAAGACCAATTCCCAGTTGTACCGCTGTTCTGTCTCATTCCAATCTACTGGGCAGCCGCGGCCCTGGTCGTCCACCTGGATGGATCCATCCAGATAACGGGTGATGGTGATGAGGCTGCCGTAGCCAGCACGGGCCTCGTCAATAGCATTGGACAAAATCTCGAATACAGCATGCTCGCAGCCCTCCAGCCCATCAGAACCAAAAATAACACTTGGTTTTTTCCGGACCCGGTCGGCGCCCTTGAGAGCAGTGATTGAGTCATTGCCGTAGCCTTTCTTCTTAGTCATATATGAAAAGCAGCTCCTTTCTCTTTCGAAACTTCATTATACGCAAAGGGTGCCAGATGCGCAACTTTTCCATTTATATTATATGCAGTTTGCTTTGAATATATTTTTTCACAGAGGGTTTCAGGGCATAGAAAAAGCCCCCTTCGGGGGCTTTTGAGTGCTCAGGCCGGGCTCAGCAACAGATGCTGGATAAGCTGGCGGTCTATGCAGCAGACCTCGCCATCCTGGACAACGCCAGGGCCAAAGTCGGATGGCATGAGCCTGTTCTTCCACAGGTGGATGACCAGGTCATAGTCAGAAAAATCGACTAGCGAACCATCCAGGCGGAACTCGCCTAAGTAAGCGGAGATGCGCCGGGCGATGTCACCCCGAGTCAAAACTGGTTCTGGTTCGATTGGCTCCAGAACCATCCGGAACCCAATGTTGGAGTCGGCTTTGTCGACCTTTCGGGCATTGACGATCCTCCCCCCATGGGTGACGACCGAGCAGCGGTCCGGTTGAAACACACCGTCACCAGGGATGAACTCCTGGCCGAAGAAACTGGACTCTCCCTTCCATTCAATATTGTCGCTGGTAGCAGTCACAAACTGCTCCCATTCGCTGTGATTGGCGACCTTGGGGCAGCGGAGGAGGTAGCTCTGGCCATGGAGTGTTACCTTCCGTCCATAGACAAGCCCCTGCTTACGCAGAGCCTCCCAGGTAATCCCAGACAGGAAGACATTGCGGGACACCAGGATGCCACAGGCCTGAACCCAGTCCACCGGCAAGTCTCGTGTGCCTACGCCACTCACCAATTCCAACTGAGGATCATCGGACATGACTGAACATTCTTCATGGGCAGGTACCCCATTTTCCAGGAGATAACCGAAGCGAACTCTGCGGAATCTATGATATTTGCCCATATCCATATGTACATTATTCTCCTTCCTGCTTTATATTTTCCCTAAATTGAACTTCTAAGTATGTTTTATGCGGGCTTGTGCGAAACTATTCCGTGGGAATGGCTTGCTGTTTGCTACAACAATTTGCGTGGTTGCTTGTTTTGGACAACGAGGACCTACGAAAGTCTTTAGTGAGCTACCCCACGGCTAAAGCCGGGGGCTTCAGGCGTATCCTGGCATAGGCCAAGGTATGCCTTCTCTTTTCCCGTTCGAGAGATTTTTTTGCCAGAGACAGTGATTCGGGCCGGTTCCCTCTCGGGAACCTATGCTGGGTCCATGAGGTTGCTCCCGTCCATCGTTGCATCCAACAATGGAACCTCACGGACCCGGCATGGGCTCTGGAACGGAGCCAGCCCGCAGAGAAGCCCCTGGCAAACAGGACCAACCCTCGCCACATTTCTTCGTTAAAAAAGAAGGTTTTTGGGCAATGGGAATTTTGTTGGTAGAGTATGCTGTATTGCACCAGAAAAATGCAATTCCATACGCAAAAGTGGAGGGTAGCAATATATTAAGACAAATAGCTAAGTTGAAATATCTGCAAAAAGAGGCTCTTTTTTGTCCGGAAAAAGGCCCTTTTCTTTGCGACAATAGTTTCAGAAAATCATGCATATATTTGCTATGCAAACTTCGATATAGACACCCTTCCAAAAAAGTTCAAATTTGCCTGCACAAAAAAATATGTCGAGCAGTTTTGCCCAACATTTTTGGGATATTGGCGTTTTTGGCAAATAATTTTGGGTGCAGAATATCTGGCTGTTGTAGACAACCGGTAACTTCAATATATCGAAACGGACATCCGCATATAATATTAGTGATAGCCGAATTAGGCCCTGCGCCAGATTTGCCGAAGTGGGCAGATGGGAGATCTGTAGTCTGGTCAGCAGGTTTTTGGAAAGTCTCAATTAACGACAACGCAGTTAGCGCAGGGAATACGAAGGCCCTTGCCAGGTTAAACAGACCCATCATTTCCTGGTCCAACCCTACCAAAGCGGATCTGCTGTATATCGAAATCCGCCGGCATTGCTGGCGGCGCAGCTAAGGGCGTACTCGTGCTGCGATACGGAAACTCTGTGCCATGCCGACATAGGTGGCGACGGAGTACATGGAGTACTGGTCTGGCGGAGCCGCTGCAGAAAATCTCGCTGGGAGGAATACATGGGAAAGACAAACCGAAAACCCCCCGGAACTGGGTGTAGCTGTCCAGAGGAAATATTAGCTAGGAGGGTTTTCTGCCGGTGATGAGCCGGGGGAGCCTGCTTGGGAATGGTCGCATGGAGCAGAAATGATGCGGAGAGCAGGTTGGTCGTTTGTCGCTGACGAGATCAAATGAGGTCTCGGACTCCCCCTTGCAGCGAAAGAGCAGCAGTATTTTGCTTCTTTTTCGTGGCAAGGGGGTGTTGCGTCTGTGCCGCACGACCACTGCTATTTCCTGCGCTATCGCGTCACTACAGGACACCCAGTCTTTTTTAATGAAGAAAAGGCCCAGGGGGTGTTCTTTCTTCCCCAAAGCATCGATGCGTCGCATTTGGTCCGTGAGACAGCCACCCTCAATGAACACGAGAGCCCTTCGATCCACTGGGGCGTACAGGTTATCAGGAGAAGCCCCCGCCCACTGCAGAAGACCGCACTCCAATCACCGATGTTCCCAGGCGACGCTGAGAGTGGAGCAAAGCGAAACGAACAGCGTGGGAGCCCGAGGGTTCATCCCCCTGACCCGGTAGGGTCTGGGGGGTGGCCCGAGGGCGACCCTAGGGAACCCTCTCTTTTTAATTTAACTTGCTAAAGTATTTGTTTTACATCTCGCTTTTCTTGGTTAAAGTTAGTTGTTTTGAGCTTGTTTTAGCTTGTTGAAGTAAGTCCCCTCAATGCCACTTTAGTGTGCAAAAGTACAGCTTTGAGATGTCGCCGTGAAGGAAATGATGAGATTGTACCAGCGAATAGCATCAACGCCATCTGCATAAAACAATACATCACCCAGTTCAGGAAAATTACTTAGAAAATAGGAGGAATAACATCATGGGGGTTAGCATTACCTGTCGGAAAACTGGCCGCACCATCGACATGGGGGCCGGCGGATTCCTGCGCCTGCGCCGGAAGGTCTCTGAGTTGCAGGGCGGCCCGTTCCACGATGTCTATGAGGAGGTCTGCAGCTGGTATCCTGGCCGCACCGCTGAAACGGCTGATGAGTTCGATGCCCGCATCAACGCCCGCATCGAGGAACTGCTCGCTGATGAGGACAAGACCAAGCGGCCTGATATCAAGATAGTCGACTTCCTGCTTCAGACCGATGTAGGAGGCCGCATTCGTTACGGCGCCTGCAAGAATATCCTGAAGGTCATCGGCGACTATGACGATAATATCCTGTACGGCTACTGCGGTCGCCCGGACTGCGCCAAATTCGCCGACTTCAAGTCTATTCTGCAGGACTGCGTGGATACCAAGTCAGACATGATCTGGTCGTAGAAGACAACGATTAAGGGGGAAAATAAAATGACAACAACGAAAGAAATACTCGCCGAACTGAAGGCGAAAGGATTCCAGGTTATACAGCACCCGGACTGGGAGCTGTACATCGCGTATAGCGAGAGAAGGCTGCTTCATACGGGATGTGGGATCTCCGAGACTTCCATCGAATGGCTGAAGGAAATGTTCGATGGCCCGCCCCAGGAGAAAGAGGAGGGTTCCAACATCAGCAACCAGGAGGCCCAGGTTCGGATCCTACGCATGGAGCTGGCCCTGCAGGAGCTGCTGAAACCCGGGAAACTGGACGAACTGTTCCCGCTTCTGCCGCTCACCAAGGCCGGAAAGTTCCATAAGACTGCCGCCACAAATCTGTACATCCCCGGCATCAAGTATACGGTCAACGAGGACTACTTCAGCCAGTCTGAAGTATCGCTCCAGATTGCCGCATATAGATGGCTGGACGACGACACCTTCAACTGGGAGGTCTGTCCGGAGATCGGCATCCTGCGGATCAACCCTGACGCCTCCTTCGTGGGACGGAAGACGCCGCCCAATCTCATTGGTGAGAAGGGGAACATCACGGCGCCAGCCGAGCCGCCCAAGAAAAACAAGTACCTCAAGCAAGAGGATCTTGTTCCGGGCACCAGCTACCTGGATCCCAAAGGGACCGAGTACATGTACCTGGGCCGGCTGCGGGAGCACTGTGTCGAGGACAGTGTCGACTGGAATGGCAATCCCCGCCATTTTTACATGGTGCTGAACCTCACCGATCCGTTGTACCTGCGGATGACCCAAAAGGCCAAAAAGGAAGTCGCCGTCTGTGCCACCCTGCAGGAATACCTACAGAAACGGTTTGAGGCCGCCGAGGACGAGCGCCTGTTCACCGGTCTGAAGGAAACGGTCTCCAAGAAGTTCGTGGATGAGGGAACCGTCTACTTCGATGCCGACCACAACAAGGTCCAGGGCCTCCATGTGGAGAAAAATATCCTTTGGCTCCCTCAGGGGACTGTAAAAGTCGATATTGACCTGCCCTGACGGGCAGTCCAAAAGAGCTCTGCCGCACCAGCGGCGGGGCTCTTTGTTTTGCGCAACGATGACCGCATCTGTTTGTTTCGCACAACAGAGAAGCCTCACGGACCCGGCATCGGCTCTGTAAGGAGCCGAAACAGCAATGCCATCAGGAAAAAAAGAGCCCCACCAGTCACATTTCTTCGCTAAGAAAGACCTCGGATCCCCCCAAACCCATTCCCGCAAATGAATATTGGGCAACCTGCATATGATTATAAAGACAAGAATCCCCAACGAAAGGAGATTAGATATAACATGATTGAAAAAGTCAAAAGCATGGCCGAAAAAGCCAATGCTTTTTTCGCCGAAGCCGGCCCACAGCTTTCAGTCACTGGCCAACAGTTTCTTGCTGGTCTCTCCCTGCTCTGCGTCCTGCTGTCGTTGCTGTTCTTCAAGAACATGTTCTTTCCTGCCATGGTTTTGGAGTTTGTCTCCCTGGTCTGGTATATGTTTACTGGACAAAGCGCTCCGGAGATGGCCGGCAAGGCTGGTCTGTGGTCCAAGATCAATTTATACCTTAACATTTGCTTGCTGGTCCTGGTTCCTTACAGCTGGATCGCAAAGGTCGCTGGCGGCGGTGGCGGCGCAGCCCTTGTGGGCATGGCCTTCATGGTTGTCGGCGCAGCCGGCCTCACCGTCTTCCAGATGAGCGATATGGGCAAGGGTATGTGGATCAAGTTGGCTGAGGTGGGTCCCAAAATGGGCAAGGGTGAAGATCCCGCCTACAAGCCGGGCGACATCATCCTGTGTAAGGACAAAGATTTGGTCGAGGCCGGCGCCAAGGATCCGCGGGAGATACTCCCATATAAAGACCGGTTCCTGCACATGCTCATTCTTGGCCCTACCGGCGGCGGTAAAACCTCTCAGGTCATTCTGCCTATGGTAGACCAGGACATCAAGAATTTTGAGGCCGGCGTAACGGTCATCGAGCCTAAGGGAGATCTGGCCCGTGAGGTAGCGATGATGGCCAAGGTGGCTGGGCGCCCCTACATCTACTTTGACCCCAGCGTGGATAATTGTCCCTTCTTTAACCCGCTGGTGGGCGATGAGGACGATGTCATCGAGAATGCCGTTACCACCTTCCTGATGCTGAACCCTGACTCTCCTCAGTACTTCAAGGATCTGTCCGAACAGCTGGTCCGTTATACGCTCAAGGTCCTGAAGCGCCTGGACAAATCCGAAGGCGTCGATGGTAAATACGCAACCTTCATCAATATGAACACTGTCCTCCAGAACCCTAACCAGGATGGTCGCAAGCTGGTCACCAGGTTTGGACAACTGAAGGGGGAGACAGATGCTGAGCAGAAGGAAAATGCCGATATTGCCAGCTGGTTCATCAACGAGTACTATGCTGAGCGGTCCAAGGTGTATGAGAATTCCTCCGGCATCCGGGCTCAGGTGTCCAAGGTTATCGCCAACCGGTACCTGCGCGGCATTCTGAATCCTGATTTCGATAAGGGACAGCGCAACCAGATCGACTTTGACGAGCACCTGGAGAAGGGCGGCGTCATCTGTATTTGTACAGCCCAAGGTATGATGCGCGACCTAGGTAAGTTCCTGGGCTACTTCATCATCCTGCAGCTTCAGTCGGCTGTTTTCCGCCGGCCTGGCAACGAAGATAACCGCCGGGCGCACTTCCTCTACATCGACGAGTTCCAGACTTATTCGACGCCTGGTTTCTCCGACATGCTGACTCAGGGCCGTTCTTACCGCGTGGCCTCGCACCTGGCGACTCAGGCTCGTGCCCAAATCGCTATGGGCGGCGGCCGGGATGGCAAGAACTTCGTGGAACTGGTCTCTACCAACGCCCGTAACCTGATCATCTTCCCTGGTGTATCGTTCGTGGATGCCAAATACTACTCGGATCAGTTTGGTGAGCACGAGACCGTCGATGTTGTCAAGAGCGAATCCCGCAAGAAGTTCGACTTGATCACGGGCGGTCTGGATCGGCTGGGGCATCCCACCGAGTCCATCCGTGAGCAGAAGAAGATGGAGGCTCTCTTCAGCCCCACTGCCATCATGAAGCGGCCCTTTGGCGAGCTGACCTACAGTCTCATCAAGTACAACTCGGTCCAGCCGGCCAAAGTCGGCGTGGTGCAGTGGCTGCCCAAGGAATATGACCGAATGCTCAAAGATTTGATCGATACTGAGATCGTCCCCCATGAATACCGATTTCAGAAGGAACATGGCATCCGGCCGCAGCCGGAGGATAAATTTGAGGATTTTGAGTTTGGTAGCAGCCCCCAGAGCGACCCGCTTCTCGATCCTGCCACCGCTCCCACTCAGACGCCCGCGTCTCGGCCCGTACCTCGGCCGGCCTCGGGGACGAACCTCGGCCTTGGTGAGGAGGAGCTTGCAGAAGATGCTTTGAAGCCGCCACCTGGCAGTGACCTCCCAGAAGATATGATCTTTGACAACGGCCACAACGATCCAGACCCCATGGATGAGAGCTTCTTTGGGAGCCCCATGACGGACAAGGGGCTTCCTCAGGATGATTTTAGGTTCGATGATCTGTCTGGCGACCCGCTGATCGACGATGATGATTTGATTTGAGTTTTGATCCGTTTTTCGCAACCTTCATCTAAGCCATCAGGCTTAGACGGAGTAAGAAAAACACCTCATTCCCCGGTTGGCAAGATGAAAAATATAATCCGAGCGACCTGCATATAATAATGATGTACAGATTCATTTGCAAAGGAGGTGTCCCCGTGAAGGTAACATCCAGCTATGCCGTACATGTCCAGGATCACCGGCAGTCGCTCAAGGCGACTGTCAGCCTTTACCGTGCCGCAGTAGCTTTTATGATCGATGTTGTTGACAAGGAGTGGGACACTCTGCCTCCTATCTGTGCAGCTGGCGGAAAACTTGGGCAGCACGCCCTGGAGCACATGATCCATAAGACGAAGGGCTTCCCTAAGCCCAAGTATAATTTCGGTGAGAAGTTTTATAAGTTCCCTATTCTGCCTGGCTCCAGCCAGAAAGAAGATTCTGGGTTCCTTGGGCTGAAAAGCCCTAACTCGCTCAAGGATATTGAGCCGACCACCAAAGAGGTGTTAAGAAATGTTTGACGCTCAAAACGACCGCCGGCAGGAGCCCTTAGAAGACAAGCCCAAGGCCAGCCTTGCCGATGCTAAGTTCAAGAAGCAAATCGCCGTTATTGTTGCTGTCGCCGTGCTGTTGATCGTTGGTATCATCGCTGGGGCGGTGACGGCTGCGATGAGGGGCGACCTGAGCATTCTCCCTGACTCCAGCCAGGATGAAGGTTCTGGATTCCTGGGACTGAAAAACCCTGGGTCACTCAAGGATATTGATCCTACCACAAAAGAAGAGCTTCGGGAAGAATTCGAAGCCAGGCCTCCGGTCACTGAGAATGATATCCCAACCTTTGAGAAGAATATTACCAGGTATCTGAATGAGGGCGACTTCTCCGGGCTGGACAATTACCTGAGAGAGCAGATGTCCACATATCAGACTCCGAGTGAGGAAGATGAGGCGATAGACGACTGGAGCGGCAGATTCCCGCTGCTTAGAAGCGATACTCAGATTGCCATCAACTTGGTCAATAAGGCCATTGATGTCCCCGCCCCACAATTTCAGGTATTCAGCGATCCTGAAACGCTGGCTGCAGCCATCCTTTGGTCCCCCATTACTATGAAAATCGATGCATTCCTGGATTGGTCTTCGCTGATCCTTCCGGCGCCGGCCGTCGGGTCGAGCATCCAGCTCAGTGAATATGTCTACGACAAGCCGCAGGAAAAGCTGGCTGAAATCTCTGATTCCACTGACACTCAGTACTACGATGTTCGTTCCTACAATGCAGTTGTGACTGGTCACCAGGTCCGGGTTACGGTCGTCATGGGACCTACCGGCTATTGGCTACCATACTCCGTGCAGGATATCGGTGGGACCCTGACCTCCAACAACTGGACCAAGGCATTCCTGAAGAATGAGCTGGAGCCGAATGTCCCCTACCATTCTGATTTGGATGAGGTCTGCTATCTCAGCCCGCCCGATGGTGTGCCAAGCAGGGAAGAAAACCCTGGTTGGTATAACGAGGAAGGCGTTTACATCGGTCCGGGCTCTGAGTTTCGGCCACCTATCATTGAGCAGCCAGAGGGAGAATGGGAAACTCCAACAGAGGTAGAGGCCACGGCAGAGGACGAAGCAACGCCTTCCGAGGGAACGGCGACTCCTGCAGCCTGACACAGAACGATCCCCGCCAGAGATTCTTCCCTGGCGGGGATTTTTTTTGGACTACCACAAGCAGATCTCACGGATCCTACACAGGTTCCCGCAAGGGAACCGGATGCAGCGGATGTCAAAACAGCAAAACAGGATTTTTCCATCACATTTCTTTGGTAATAAAGACCCATCTGACCCTGTCGGCTAAACACCCTCCGTCTTCTCTGTTATAGAAGCGGCTGGCAGAACCTGGATTTTACTGCCGGCGCTGTCGCCTTGTACAGGGAGGCCAGGCAGTTTCTTCTCTGGTACGGACAGCACCTGCTCTGGGTTGAATTTCCGCATCCGCTCGTCCCGGATAGTTAAATAGCAAAACCATGCATTGAGCAGCGGCTCAATTCTCTGGTTATCCGATTTTGCCGACTGAAACGCCGTGAGCATCAGCCGGCCGCGGGTCCGGCTGAAGAACAGCTTTACCGCAATATTGTTCTCGTTAAATAGGTTAATAGCCGCAGGACTCATTTTTGCTTTTTCATCGAAGGCCGTGGACATTTCGATGCCCCTGGCATCCTCGTTGTAGCAGATGTACGACAGGCCATCCACAAACAGCACCGGCGTACCCGACAGTTCGTCCATCAGGATCTCCACCCGCCGGTTATAGTAGGAGAGAGACCGGTACAGGTCGGCCAGCACCTCCGGCTTTTTGAGCTCTTCTTCCATGGGGATCAGGACCAGCCGAGGGAGTTTGCTGGCAGCCGGTTTACGGTATAGGGCCGAATCCCGGCCTCTTAGCACCGCTTCCTCAAAGGGGATATTCTCCCGCTTCATCCGGGAGTACACGGTTATTCGCTTGAGCCGGAATGCCGCCAGGGCCGCCTCCCGGCTTGGATAGCTGATCCCCTCGATGACGCATGGTTTGGCCGCAGATGGGGTGTCGCTGCCGCCGGCTGGCGTCGAGTTTTCCAGCACATACTCGATGGCTGCCTCTGCGCTGCACTGTTGAGACTCCCGCACCGAATACACGCGGGCAGGGGAGACGCCCAGAGCTTCCGCCGCTGCATAGATGGAAGACTGTCTCTTATACACATCTCCGAGCCCACGAGACTAAGGCGAATCTCGT
>ENA-OYZY01000166-OYZY01000166.1-human-gut-metagenome-genome-assembly--contig:-NODE-166-length-18428-cov-5.730039_pt1 | contig 18428 bp, 13 predicted proteins | sample MGYA00244201_ERZ653486 | MGnify/ENA primary metagenome ERZ653486 (study PRJEB26926, sample SAMN06165000) | human gut metagenome | biome: ENVO:00009003; feature: ENVO:2100002; material: ENVO:00002003...
CTCTCTCCGTCGTCGGCAGCGTCAGATGTGTATAAGAGACAGCTCTGCCAAGTCCGGCGCTCTCACTCGCACTTAATCCGCAAGCTGCCGCTACAATGATGATTGGAGCGATATTTGCAACAAACATCGCCAGAATATGCTGTAATCCAAACGGAATTGCCTTGGCAACCGGCACTCTTCCCTCTAATCTGTAAATATTTTCAATCGAAGCTTCTGTCTTACTCGTCTTATGCATTCTCTCTGAATTTAATTTCACCCGTTGTATAATCCATGCTATCCACAATTGCAAGGGATTCCAGATGGAATCCGAGATTGCGGATTACCTGTCCACCCGGCTGGAAGCCCTTCTCGATGGCAATTCCGATACCGGATACTTCAGCGCCTGCGGATTTCACGATTGAGATAAGTCCCTGCAGGGCACAGCCGTTCGCAAGGAAATCATCGATGATCAGGACTTTATCCTCAGGGTTTAAGAATTTCTTCGATACGATAACCTGATTCTTGCACTTGTGTGTGAAAGATTCTACCTCTGCCACATACACATCACCTTCGATGTTGATGCTCTTCGACTTCTTCGCGAAGATAACCGGTACATCAAAATGTCTTGCGACGATACAGGCAATGCCGATGCCGGATGCCTCAATTGTCAGAATCTTATTGATCTTCTCATCTGCAAATCGGCGCTTGAACTCCTCGCCAATCTGATCGAACAGGCGGACATCCATCTGGTGATTCAGAAAGCTGTCGACCTTCAGTACATTTCCTTCTTTTACTATGCCATCTTTTAAGATGCGTTCCTCTAGAAAATTCAATCTTCTTTCCTCCTGATATTAGAATAAGAAAAACCTTTTTCAGTGGATAGTTGTAAAATATACTTTTTTTATACGAGTTGTGGTTGCTTACTCAATTCTTTGCAGACGTGCTCTCGCTCACTTCCGCATGTAGCGGTACTAAATTCGATGCAGTCGGTAATAAATTACCGATGCATCTCATTAAGTGCCGACATGCTCCAATGGTCTGCTAAGAATTGGTAAGCAACCACAACTCTATATACAAAATCTATAATTTACAATAGTGGTCTACCGAAAAAGGTCTCATATTTATTTAGTCTCATATAGTAAAAATAAAATCTGCATACATTCCATTTTCTATCATCACTTAGCCTTGGGCGCTGTCGGAGACGTCGGATGTACAATGCATACATTTGGTTGCCTTGATGTCGATCTCTCCGTAGCAATATGGGCATTTTCTGGTAAGTGGAGCTGTTTCCTCCTCTTCCTTCTTATGACCAAGTGACATCAGCTTGTTCACACCCTTGATTAGAAGGAACAAAATGAGTGCCATAATCAGGAAATTGATGATAGCGGAAATGAAATCTCCATAGTTGAAGGTTGCACCATTGATGGTAAACTGTCCACCGAGCTCAACGCCGCCATTCTCATCTGTCTTACCTGTAATTGCTGCAATCAGTGGTGTAATAAAATCATTTGTCAGTGCAGATACAATATTCTGAAATGCTGCACCGATGATAACACCGATTGCCAAGTCCATCACATTGCCCTTTAAAGCAAACTCTTTAAACTATTTTAAGAATTTCTTCGTTGGTATCATTCCTTTCCTATCTTACGATCAATGACTTCCCTGTCATCTCTTCCGGCTGTGGAAGTCCCATGATCTCAAGTAATGTTGGAGCGATATCAGCTAAGCATCCACCCTCACGAAGCTTTACGCTGTCGTCGTAATTTACAAGAATAAATGGAACCGGGTTGGTTGTATGTGCCGTATGAGGTGCCTTTGTCTTGTAATCAATCATCTGCTCTGCATTTCCGTGGTCTGCACAGATAAAGAGCACGCCATCTACTTCCTTGATTGCCTCTACAGCAGTTCCTACACACTGGTCAACTGTCTCAACAGCCTTTACAGCAGCAGGGATCACACCAGTATGTCCTACCATGTCCGGGTTTGCAAAATTGATGATAATCACATCATACTTACCGGAACGGATGGCTGCATTCAGCTTCTCAGATACTTCCGGTGCACTCATCTCTGGCTGCAGATCGTAAGTTGCAACAGCTGGAGACTTTACAAGTACTCTGTCCTCATCCTTGTTTGGCTCTTCAACACCACCGTTGAAGAAGAATGTAACATGTGCATATTTCTCTGTCTCAGCGGTACGAAGCTGCTTCAAACCATTTGCAGCAAGATACTCTCCAAGTGTATTCTTGATCTCCTGCTTCTTGAAAGCGATAATCTTGTTCGGGATAGACTCATCGTAATCCTTGAAGCATACATATGTTAGTGGCAGCTTTCCACCTTTCCGCTCAAATCCTGTAAACTCATCTGCACAGAATGCTCTTGTGATCTCACGTGCACGGTCTGGACGGAAGTTAAAGAAGATAACGGAATCGTTTGCCTTTACGGTTGCAACCGGCTTTCCATCTGCCTCGATAACAGTAGGAAGAACAAACTCATCTGTCTTATCATTTGCATAAGAATCTGCAACTGCCTGTACTGGATCTGCAGCCTTTACGCCCTCGCCATATACCATAGCTGCATAAGCTTTCTCTACACGATCCCAGTTGTTATCACGATCCATTGCATAGTAACGACCGGAAATACTTGCGACCTTACCGACTCCGATCTCCTGCATCTTATCAACGAGCGCTGCAACATAATCCTTACCAGATGCTGGAGGTGTATCTCTACCATCTAAGAATGGATGTACATATACGCGATCAAAGCCCTGCTTCTTGCAAAGCTCTAAGATACCATACAGATGTGTATTGTGGCTGTGTACACCGCCATCGGAAAGAAGTCCCCACAGATGAAGGTCGGAATTGTTCTTCTTGCAGTTCTCAATCGCCTCAAGCATTGCTTCGTTCTCGAAGAAATCGCCATCCTCGATTGCCTTTGTGATCGATGTCAGATCCTGATAAATAATTCTTCCGGCGCCAATATTCATATGACCAACCTCAGAGTTACCCATCTGTCCGTCTGGAAGTCCAACTGCAAGTCCGGAAGCATTTCCTCTTACATATGGACACTCTGCCATCAGCTTATCCATCACAGGTGTGTTTGCCATGTAAATTGCATTACCTTCTGTCTTGTCTGTAATGCCATAGCCATCAAGTACCATCAATACAACTGGTTTCTTACTCATTGTTTATCTCCTTTAATTTATAATAATTTATTCTTTGTAATTTCCTGTTTGATTATATACAGTTATACACTTTTTTTCAAGATTTTATCGTAGAGATTTCTCCCTGATTTATTTTTTTATGTATGCCTGTGTTTTCACACTGGTAATACCCTGATAGCGCATCGCTGGTGCCTTACCATTCTTTGGCACAAGAACAATCTGGATGCCTTCGAGACGTTTTGCAAGACCTGCGGTTCCAGCAGCCTCACCATTCTTTGCCCAGCCAAGCCAGCCAAAGCTCTGTGCATGTACACGATAATATACATCATAATGCTCTGCCATCTCGCCAGTCAGTGCGATACGGATTGCTTCGAGACGCTTCGCCTCTCCACTTGTACCAGACATAACGCCATTGCGTTTCCATGTATTTGGATCGTTCTCATTTCCCTGCCAGCCATAAGACTGTACATGTGTCGTATAGACAATGCTGCCGCTGTATGTCTGGTTTGTTAGCTTGATATTGATACCTTCGAGACGCTTTGCTAATCCAGAAGTACCACTCATCTGTCCATTATACTTCCAGCCCTGCCAGCCGAAGCTCTGTACATGTGTACGGTACGCAACATTGATTGCGTTCTCACCGACCACAGACGGATTCGTGTTGGATGTCGCCGGATTGCCGACAACCGGTGAAGATCCAGCCTTTGCAATATAGCTTGCTAACTGTTTTGTAACATTCACACCCTTGAAGTTTGCGCCCGGTGCAGATTCACCCTTCTTTACAACTACAATCTGGATGCCTTCCAGACGTTTTGCATAGCCTGCTGTTCCAGATGGTGCGCCATTCTTCGCCCAGCCGAGCCATCCGTAAGACTGTGCGTGCACTCTGTAATACACATCATATTTATCCTTATCTGCGCCTGTAAGCTGAATCTTGATTGCTTCGAGTCTCTTTGCTTCCCCCTCAGTTCCGTTCATCTCACCATTTGCAGACCAAGGCAGCCAGCCGTAACTCTGACAATGCGTCGTGTACTGAATACCGAGCTTGGCTGTCTTTCCTGCTTCCGCAGAATTTACAACAATATTGATACCTTCAAGTCTCTTTGCCTTTCCGCTTGTACCTGACATAGTACCATTGGATTTCCATGTCTTGATATCGTTCTCTTTTCCTTCCCAGCCAAATGTCTGTACATGCGTACGGTAGGAAACTGTAATATTCGGAGCTGTTGTAGTTGTGCCTGTATTTCCACCTGTATTGCTTCCGGTGTTACCACCTGTGGAACCACCAGTATTCCCTCCTGTACTTCCGTCAGTAGAGTCTCCAGTATTACCGCCTGTGGAGCCGCCGGCATTTCCACCTGTATTTCCTCCAGTGTTACCACCAGTCGAACCACCGGTTGTCTCTTTGACTGTGGTAACGGTGAGTCCTGCGCTCTTATCGCTTTCCAGCCAATACCCCTTTGCCACCTTCTTTACATAAAATGTATAAGCTGTATTTGCTGTAAGTCCTGTAAATACATTGCTATCCTGCCAGTTCACACCATCTTTGGAGTATTTGCAGCCAGCAACACTGTTCAATGTAACAGATGTCGTTGTCTTAGATGCAAGTGTTGGAGCTGACGGTGTTTCATATTCCTTATACACGGAAAGCTTAACAGTATCTTTGTATCCGCCCGATTTTGTTGTCACAGAAATCTCTGTATATCCAGGTGCAACCGCCGTAAGAACACCGGTTGTCGCATCGATTTTAGCAACCTCTGGATTGGAAGAGGTATATGTAATCGTCTTATCTGTAGCATTGGCAGGGGAAACCGTTGCCGGGAAGCTCCATGAAACAGCATCTCCGATCGTTATAGATTTCTCGGAAGGCTGATTGTCAAACCGAACCCCTGTTACTTCTACAATCTTCTCTCCTTCCTGTGCGGTCTTTACTTTGATCGTTACAATCTCGCCCGTGCGAATGTTGTTATCTGCATCGGCTTTTACACGGATTTCAAATGTATATTCCGTATCTGGATCTAATCCCTCAAATACGTTGCTATCCTGCCATGTTCCATTTGGAGCAATGCGATACTCACAGTCGTCATATGGTGTTAACGTGATCGTATTTGTCGTCGGTGTCTCACTTGTGCTTGGTGCCTGTGTTGGAGCCTCTGGTGTCTTCCACACCGTAACTGCACAGGTTGCTTTCACATCTGATGTGCTTCCGTTTGCTTTTGCTGTGATTGTTGCAGAACCTGCGCCAACCGCGGTTACCTTACCAGAAGCATTCACAGTTGCAACCTTGTTGTTCGAAGAACTCCATGTCACGCTCTTATCTGTTGCATCATCCGGTGATACAGTTGCAACAAGGGTTGTCTCTGTCACAGGATTTGTTCCTCCAATCTCGAAGCTCAGCGTGTCTTTATTCAAAGCAACACCTGTTGCTGCAACCTCCTTCGGTACATCAGGTGTGGAACTGCCACCAGATGAAAGATTTTTGTCTATATACTGATGTTCGGTATCGGATGTGTATTTTTCATAGATTGCAGCCGCAGCAGCAACCAGAGTCGCGTTATAATCTATGGCTACCTCATTACATACATAATCGCTTGCAGAATCAACATAGGAACCATCGATTTTCTGTCCGCCAACCAAAGCACCGATTAACATGTTTTTCTGAGCAGTTGTTCCCTGATCTTTACCAGTATATTCGGAAGCCGCTCTATGATGCGGGTATTTTGGTCCATACGCATTATATCCGATGACAAAACATTGCTTCGCTGCATTGTTACCAAGCAGATATTTCATCTGTCCCTCTGACCAGCCTCGATATGTTTCTATTGACGTCATCTTATCATACAATAATCCTGTGTACTGCATAGATGTGTTATAACGGGCAGAACCCCAATTGCTGACACATCGATAGCCACCATAGGTACTATTGCCATCTGAAATTCCCATAAGCGATGCTATTTTACTGGAATTTTCATCGTAATAAGCCACTGCCGGACCAACATTATCCCAGCCAAGCGGCCAATATGGTTTCATAGCTGCATCTGCATTTTTATACTGATTATATTCAGACAGATAACTTGTGTTTCCGGTAATCTGATACAACAACAGCGCTGCCAGACAATAATCATCTTCCCAGTTAGAAGATACATAAAAGCTACCAGACGTTGTACCAACAGACTTATTGTGATTTTTTGCATATGCAAAAAGCATTTCTGCTGTCTTTAAATATTTGTCGCCGCCAAAGTTTTTATACTGCATGGCAAGTGCGGCTGCGGATAACGATACCACATCAGTATGTGGTGCAGAATCGCTGGAGAAATATGCCGTACGATTGCTCTGTGGCTGAGCTTCCGGCGCTCCCCAATATCCATGATCGTAACCACCGCCACCATTTCCAACCTGTACACAGTACGCTTCCACAGAAGTTCCTGCACTGTTTAATACAGCACATTTAGTCAGATAATCCGCAAAATGTGTCGTGATTGTCTGCAAATGATTCGTCTGTCCCGATGCCACATATGCAGATTTATTTGTATCATAGCTCATACCAAGCACAAATGCCGCATATGCTTCTGGAAGTCCAAACTTTACATGATCGCCCGCGTCATGGAATCCGCCAGTCAAATCTACCGTAACAGTACTTCCATCGGTTCTTGTATAAGAATACTTATCATAGGTGTGGCAATTTCCTCTCCAGTCAAGCAGAGACTTTGTTCCTACCTCATCGCCACACATATTTGCATCATAAAAATACAAAGAGTACTGAAGCAGCTTTGCATAGTTGTAATCAATATCTGAATAATTGTAATCTGTTACATTTCCGGCAGGAATTGTGACTGTGCCAGAGCCGCCGGAACTTCCACCAGAACCACCAGATGAGGTAGAATCTGTCGAGAACTTCACAGAATTGATCTGGTATGTAACAGTAGAACCTTCCTGCAGGTTTGTAAACTGCACGCCAATTTTACCAACTTCTGTGCTATTTCCCCAATCCAGACTTGAGAGATCCATGCTCATTTCCATCGTTCCTGATGTTGTCAAGTTTACATAATTCCCCTGATTCCATTTCCAGTCCTTTGACATGAACATCATCATAGCTCCCGGCGTACCCGTTGTACCCGCAGTGAAGTTTGAAACTGACAGACTCATGCTCAAACTCTTAATTCCCTTTGCTTCCCATTCGGATTTTTCATCCATATCCGCTGGCAAGCTCAGTATAAGCTCGGAGATCATAATCCCTTTGTTTTCGCCATTGTCTTTTGCAGCCTCTGTTTTTCCACTCATCGTAATATACAATGATAAATCCATTTCCGTTGCTGCCTGTGGTGTCAACGTTGGAATCGTCACCCCTGTTATCATGAATAACAGAGCAAATACAACTGCAAACACCCTCCTTGTCATTCGTTTTTTGCTCATTTGACCCCTCCTCTTAATGTTTTAATTGTTCTTTTTATCTTGCACGAGCTGTAACTGTGCCCGCAACTTTTCAATTTCTGCCTCCGATCATTTTCTTCATACAATCCATTATAATCGACACCTGGCTTATGTTCAATCAATGAATTTTACATATAGGTTATTTGTAGTACTCTCCCAGACTGATTCCATTGATGCCAAGTGGAATCGCATGATCAAGTCCGATGAACTTCTCACCGTTGTTCCACAGAACTTCCTTGACAAATGCATACTTTTCCTCGTCCCATGTTGTGAAATCATCTAAAACCATGCCGCCGGTATCTCCGGAGTTCGCATTAAAGCACCAGAAGGTGTGATTCAGCTTGTTCTTCTGTATGAGTTCGCGCATATAGGTCATCCAGGTGATGTTCGGTTCCGTCATAAATCCGCCCCACTCGCCGATCAGAAGCGGTGCGATATTATCCTCATGGATATAAAACCAGTTATCGTGCCAGCAGTCTTTCATCAGGCTGTCGTAGGTATAACTGTCCTGAAACCAAGGCTGTTCATATACAGTCGGACCATAATCGTGCGGCGAATATACAAGCTTGTTCTGATATTTGCCGAGGTCAACCGGGTAATCTGCGACACCGCGCAGGTTTCCGCCCCACCAGTTGAAATAATAATCATCCTCATTCGTCGATGCATAATCACCATTTTTCTTAATATCAACCGGATAAATCTCAGTTCCTTCCACGAGCACGAGTACATTCGGATTCTTTGACAGCACTGCATTTGCAGCACGCTCCGCCGTATATTTCCAGTTGTTCTCGGACTTCGAATCGTTCCAGATTGCCGCCCCATCTCCCTCGTTCGGCTTTCCATGTGGTTCATTCTTCAGGTCGTAGGCGATGATTGTATCATCGTTTTTGTAACGGTCAGCCATCCACGAAAGTGCATACAGATAATCGTTTGTGGATATCCGGTCCGTGTACCAGAGATTCACCATATGTCCACTCGCGTTCGTCTCCGCACAATGGATATCAATGATCAGCTTCAGCCCATTCGCACGGCACTGCCCAATCACATACTCGAAGATCTGCAGGCTGTCCATCCCAACGAGATAATCATTGGTTGCTTGGTTGAAATTCGCATCCGGATACTCACCGTTCGACCACTGTAAGATCAGCTCAGCCGAAAATGGCACACGAATCACATTGAATCCGTGGTTTGCAATCTCCTGAATCGACTGATTCAGGTCAGATGCCCATAACCCGTCAAATGTGTTCGTCCCTGTATTATAGCCAAACCAGTTGATACCAGTCAGCCACACTTCGTTTCCATCTGCATCCACGATCTTATTGCCATCCGTAAAGAGCCAGTCATCGGTCGTTGGTTCCGGCACATCCATCGCACCATAGTCCACATCCCGGTCTACAGATACGTGATTGGTGGATGCTGTCTCGTTCGCAGCGTCATCCGAAGTATCGTTCGTAGCAGAATCATTGGTCGAAGCATCATTCTGATTGCCTGAATTTCCGCCCGTTACCTCATCAATCTGTGCTTCTGCCGAACCGGATGCAGACTTGTTGGTTTCTGCTTTATCCCATTTTCCCTGTATCTGCATACCAAGCAGCATGCCGAGCAGAAAGACGATAATAAACAGCAATATAAATATTACAATTTTTAGATTTTTGTTCATTCTCCCCTCAAATCCTTTCCTTTTGATTTTTCTCTTCCTCAAAACGCAAATATTAGTATAAAAATTTTATCATGAATTCTTAACTGCATCAATTAAATTGCAGTAAAAAAGAGAGATTTATTTTCTTTCAGTGAAAACATCCATCTCTCTTACACTTTTATTTCCATGTTGTCACCGCACTCTTATAAGTACGCCCAATACTAATCTTATAACCATCATTTATGACAAGATAATTAGAATGTATAGAAACAACATAGTCCATATTTACAATATACCCAGTATGTCATCGGACAAAATTATCCGGTAATCGTTTTATTAAAGAAGCTAATGATATATATGATGCATATTCACTCCCCTTTGTCACAAAACGAACCTTTCTTGCATCTCTTTCAATATACATCACTTCATTTAAATTGATTAGCACCTTCTCCTTCTCACATACAATTTCTATAAACTTGCTTTTTGTAGTTAAATAATTATTTTGTTCATTATTATTTGTTATCATTTATATGTACTCTCCCCGTAAGTCCGATATCAATATTTTATTTCGTTTGTTATACAAAATCCATGCACTTTGTATAAACAACCTATAACCTTGCATAAACAACCAATTGTATTACAAAGGGAAAATACTTCATATTTAATTATCAAATTAAAAAAGACCACTATTTTTCAAGTGGTCTTACCGCATACTTGCTCATCGTTACGACCGCAACCAGACATACCAGCATCAGCAGTAACTCGAATTTAACCCGGATAAATAACTGGTCGAGCTTCGCCTGTGCCTGATAGATCTCCAGTGCGTTATCGTTCGAGAAGGACAGATTCCCGGCAAGTGTCAATACCTTCTGACTTTGATCCTGTCTGGCAATCCGGATGCGCAAATTCCCGGAGGTTTTAAGCGTAACCGGATCTCCCACGGCACAGATAAATGGTGTGTTCCCGCCGATATCCACTTGTACGATCCGCGCGGTACGGCTGCCTCCTGCCTGTGATGCATCACTGCCACTATCTGTCGGCTGGTTTGCGCTTTGGCTTTGCTCCACCGAAGAAGTATACGTCACAGTAAGCTCCTCTGCCTGAATCGGCGCGATATCCTGTGACAGGCTCTGACAGATCTGCTTATACGCGGCAGTGTTCGCATAATAGGTCGTTGTTGAACCTTCCTGTGTGATACCATAGACCTCCTGTATATATGCCTCACTTAAGAGCTCCGCCTCGAAGGATGTCGTGTTCGCCTGATATGACACCGTGACGGAATCACTCACATCATAGCTTACATCTGTGACGCCCTCGATCTCGCGCACCCGCTGTACCTTGCTGTCTGTAAGCACCTGATCATTTCCAATCAGTTTGAATTCCTCTTTCGTCCGGGTGATCTGCGCATAGCGCAAGCCATCCCGGATCAGGAATCCACAGCAGACTCCGATTGCGATTACATATAAAATTATAATCTTCACTGCATCCTGCTGTCGGCGCAGGCGCAGAAACTCTCGTATCTTCATAACCTGTCTAATTGCTCCACACTGATTTCTCCGGAAAATTTATTCCGTATCTTCCTCATCCTGCTTCTTAAGGTGTATCTTCCGTACAATGATCACACCTGCGGCAACCGCGATACAGCCAATCACAACCGCCATGATTACCCACCACTGGTTCGTATTGTCCGGTGTTGTCTCTTCCTTCTGGTTCGAAAATGGGGATTTGATCGTTGTGGTAAATGTCACTTCTTCCGTATATTCCTTGCCGCTTTCGTCCTCGTAATAATAAGTGACCGTGCCTTCGGTATTTCCATACAGCTTGCTTCCAGACAGTGAGCTGACAGATATCTGTGTGCTTCCGGTTGCCGCGGTTCCTGCCTCCATATCTCCGATGAAAATCGTTCCCTGTGGCTTTAATCCATCTGCCGCAATCTCAGCCCGTACATTATAGATCTTACTTCTGCCTAAGTTCATTGCCTGCACTTTCGCTTCCACGACATCCGCCACGACTACCTCACTTGGAAAGCTTAGATCGTCAAACTGCATCTCAGAGGACTGCTGTACCGTGATCTTCGCCTTGCCGGAAGTGGAATATGTATTTCCATCGCCATCCGCATAGTCCATGGCGAGTCCTAAATCGTATTGTCCTGCAGCGGTCTTCGCGTTGATCCGGTAAGAAAATGTGATTGTTGTCTCCTCCTGTGGAGCAAGCTTCTCGATATAGACGCTGTCGGACTGGCTGAGCAGGGTAAAGCTCTCCGTATCAGCAGTCACTGCAATAGTCATGTTTTTTACTGTATTTTCTTTGCTTGTGTTGAGCAGGACGATATCTGCCTTTATTTCATCTCCCGGCTGAATCTCTGATTTTGAATATTTATACGATTTTACCATAACCTTTGGAGCAAATGTCGGAAGTTCTTCGGTCGCAGGCTCTGTCACTTCCTCCGTTGTTGCATCCGGATCGATGCCATCACTGATCGTCACATACGTGGTAAATTCCTGCTCCACTGCATTGCCCTTTGTATCCTTCGCTGTGACCTTCAAGATTACCGGATAAGAGCCATTTGTCCGCTTTCCCTTTAATTCCACGGTGAAATCCGCCACGTAGGCGGAAACCTCTTTGGTATTTGCATTTACCTTGACGGTCTGCAACCGGATATCCTTCTCGTAGTTTTTAAATACGAACGGTGCTGTCTGCGCATCGCCTAGATTAAGTGCCGCCCGTAATGTGTTCCCCCGAAGTTCTCCTTCACTGAGTATAGGAAATACAATGCGAACCGATCCGTTGGCATTGGTTGGTACATAGCCCTGTGCATAAGGCTTCTCCATGCCATCGTACTGGTTCTCATTGTCAATGTTCAATGTCACTGTCTCGCTCTGTGTATCCTTGTCATCCTTTGTGTTTGTGTCTGCCTGTGTGGTTGCGGGCTCCTGTGTCGTCGGCTGGGTAGGATCTGCCTGCACTGCGGTATAGGATACCATCTGATCGGATGCTGCAAGAACACTTCCTGCCGGAGATAATCCCATACACATCGTTGCCGCGATTGTCATCGCAAATATTTTCCTCGCTATATGCTTTCGTTTCATTTCCAGTCCTCCATTTCATGTACATAATCACACAGCATCTCGATATCCTGTGCATTATGGCTTGCCAGCATGATTGCCTTGCCGCTTTCCTTCAGGGATAATAAGAGCTGCCGCATCTCCGCGACTCCTGCTTTATCAAGTCCGTTAAATGGCTCGTCCAAGATCAGCACGTCCGGGTTCTCCATGATCGCCTGTGCGATACCAAGTCTCTGCCGCATACCAAGCGAATATTTCGAAACCGGCTTTTTCATCTTAGGATTTAAGCCGACGCGCTGTAATGTCTCGATAATCTCATTTTTCCCGATCCTGCCTTTCAGATCCGCTAAAATCTTCAGGTTCTTATATCCACTTAACGCCGGCAGAAATCCCGGTGTCTCGATAATCACACCGAGCTTGTCCGGGAAATCACATTCCTTCCCGACACGGCTGCCCCCGACATAGATCTGCCCCTTGTCCGGATGCATAAATCCGCAGATGCATTTCATCAGCACGGTTTTTCCACTTCCGTTATTTCCAACCACGCCGTAGATCTTCCCCGGTGGAATCTCCAGATTTACATCTACCAGTACACGCTCTTTCCCGAAGGATTTGTAGACATGTTCCACGACGATTCCCTGTTTGCGTTCGTTCACTTTTTCATAATTATTTTCATTTCTGGTTTCTTCCATCTATCTATGAACCTCGTTTTCGTATTCTGATTCTTGGCTTTTGATTCATTTTATTTACATAATATATTTATCGTAACTGTGTTCCTGTGAACTGGAACGTATACCTGCGGATCCGGAGCAGACACAATATAAATATCAAAAGTGCCACCCCTGCAAAAAATACATACGATACCCATAGTTTCGGCAGATTATCATAGCCGAAGCTATGCATGTAATACGTCGCATGGTTGAGCGGTGATATCCAGCCGAATATGATGTTTGCATACCGCGACTGCACCGCCGGGATATGCAGGATATCCGACAGTGTATCCGGTGTCAGCAGGAACCCGAATCCCGAATAGATGATACCTGCGATCATACCGCCGTTGTCCTTCACCATGTTGAAAAATAATATGATTCCTGCCATCACGATCGAATACCCAAGCATCAGTCCGAATATGTGGAACATCACCTGATACGGGAAATTCAACTCCATCACCTTCACGAACGACGGCACATTCAGCTCATAGCCGATGTTCGAATACCCAAGCACTGCTGCTGTATCGCTCCACATATTTACTACAAATGCCTGACTGCTCGCCAAGATACAGGTAGAAAGCAGGATAAAGCAAAGGAACAGAAACGTTGCGAGTATCAGATACAGGATCTGTCCAAGCACCCATACCTTCCGATCAATCCGCACCAGAAAAAGTGGGACATCATTTCCAAGGTTCGGCATATCTGCAAATAACAAAAGCAAGAGTAACGAGATGATCAGCACCGACTGTGCATCGCCGAATGTCCAGATGAACGGCTCTGCCATCTGCAGGATCGTGTCATGCTCCTTCGCGAATACAAGCACCTTGTCGGAAAGCAGGAAGCTTACGATAAACGCGAGGCAAAACGCGAGTATGATCTGCGGATTCTTCTTCCATCTTCTGAAATTTGCAAACGCGGTAAGCAGTATCTGTCTTAGTTTATACACGTTCGATGCACCTCCTTACCGTATTGTAATAGATCAAAAACAGCAGAGCTGACAGACTGCTAAGCAGGATCACTATGCCCTGCTCATCGAAGAGCCAAGTATGCTGAAACTGGATCCACTCGTATGGATACAGACAGTAGATGTCCTCGAAATACCGATCATGCAGGATCACCAATATGTAGTAGATGACAAAGCTTCCGCCATACGCGATATAACGGCTGTTCGAGATTGCCGCAAGTGTCGCGGAAAGCAGCGCCCACACCATCGCTGAGAAGAAAATAAGCAACGGATTTAATGCTGCGGCGTTCTTGGCAAAACGCAGGTATAACAGGCACGGAAGCATCTCAACCAATCCGCCTGCAATCCCACATGCAAGGAACTTGCCACAGATATAGGACGTTCTTCCACACCTTGGCAGATATGCCTTGATATACCCGCTCTGATAATCGGCAAGCCATGCAGTTGCATATGGAAACGTGGATATGACAGGAACGGTCACCCGGAATAACTCCGAGTCACCGCCTACCTTCCAGAAGATAAGAAGCTCTAACACAAATCCTGCCAGAAATCCTTTTGAAATTATCGCTCGTTTCACGTCTGTCTCAAAACTGTTCATTTAATACCCCAGATCTTTATCAATGACGGTTCCATCGATTGCATTGATTGATAAAAGAACAATATTCCTTTTGTCATTCATCATAAATCCCATATTTTCGTTTTCTAATACCCAAGACTTCGGTCAATCACCGAACCATCAATCGCATTGATGGACATAATAACTGCGTTTTGAACCTCATATCCATATTGGTCTGTTTTTGTTCCGATAAAATCCCAGACCGGAACCAAAAGTCCGGTATCAAAGCTGTCTTTCTCGCTGATTCTTGTATAGCGAAGCTTCACAGAATCAATATCAATCGTTACATTTCCGTCACTTGCCTCTTCCGAATTCACCGCATTCATTGTAATTGCCATCTGTTCAAAGATATCCTTGACCTCATCAAAGTTCTTCAATGTTGATTTTTCTACAACCGTATCGGTAACTTCCAGTGGAACAAGATAATCAAATCCAACAATGCCATCGTCATCTACGAAGACTACTACATCTTCGGTCGACCATAATTTTTTGTTATAAGTATCTCCCTGCCATTCATCAACGATCTTGCTTCCACCGTCGTTGTTTACGAAAACACCATCGATACATCGCTGATACCGGAAAGCATAGACTGTTCGATATGGAGCTCCACCAAGGCTCTGACGCAGGGCTTCAATTTTGTTATACTCTGTCACTTCCGTGACAAGTCCACCGCTATAATATGTAAAATCATGCATCCCTAAAGACTGCAACAGATCTTCTGCCTTCTGTCTGGCATCCGCTTCGGAAATCGTTGTCACATCTTTCGTATTCTCGATGAAATCCTCTTTTGCCATACCGCTTTCTTCGCTGATTTTGTCAATCGGCATATCCTCATCTGCCGGCCATACCCAGTGTGCTTCCTCCATTGCAAACTTATATTCTTCCGGTACTGCATCTGAGTAATTTCCACCACTCATAACAGAGGAACCAACATTAATATATCCAAGTTTTGAGCTTCGATATCGGATCAGATTTCCATAGTTCTCATTGTTCTGCAGATACAGTGACTGATATGAACCATTGGAAGCATCGTTGATTCCGTAAAAGATACTGGCATTTGCACCATCAAATTCACTCTGCCATGAATAATATTCATTGGATGGATTGTTTGATACAAGCTCTGAAATACTGTGAATCTGATTATCCGATGGACTGCCGGTATAGTTGATTGCTTCTGGTGCAGTCTCATACTTTGCCTGACATTCATCAATGTTAGACTGCCGCTCCTGTATCATAACCTCTTTATCATCATCCGAATATAAGTTATTGTTTTGAATTTCCGCAATGTCATCTTTTCCGGCCTGAATCTCGGACTCATAATCCGCTTTTGTCAACTGACTCAAGCAGGTTCCGTCATACAATGTCTGCTCTCCAAATAAAGTAGTCCGTACCTGATCGAGAAACGCCTGATCAAACTGCATCTGCTGTACACGGAAGATTGACAACTGACTCGTATCCGGGATATCTACCTGTGCGTCCGCATGGACTGTCACATGCAGGCTGTCATCCTTGATATCAGTCTGATAGGTATCATAATCCTTGGCAACCTCCGCAACCTCGGTTGTTGACGACTGCGTATCCTGTGCCTGCTCGATCATATTATCCATGTCTTTATTCGATACGATTTCTTTCTCCGGACTCTTCTGGCACCCCGCAAATAATGATGCGGTAAGTGTGGCTGCAACGAAGATACTTGCAATACGTTTATATTTTCTCATGGTTGTTATTCCTTTCTGCTCTTCTTACTATTAGTTTTAGTGAGTTTCAATGATATTTATCTGGCTTTTAAGCATGATAAATATGTTTCTCTGTATGTTGATGTTATGTTAACACTTCATACCACATCGAGTATTCATCATTATTTAAACAAATTGTAAATTCATAAAAAATGGCATATCCGGAGGAAACCTCCCAATATGCCATTTATTCAACCAATTACCAATATCATATATTAGAATTATGCTCATACATATCAACAAGTACGACATATCAAAATATTATCGCCATCTCACCCGAACTAGCCTACCGGAAAATTCAAAATCATTGTCGTGCCTTTTCCTTCCTCACTCTCGATTGCCAATGTCACATCATGCCGTTTCAGGATTAATGCCGTAAGCGCCAGTCCCAGCCCGGCACCGCCGTTCTTCCGGCTGCGCGATTTGTCAATCATATAAAAAGGCTCCAGAATCTTCTTTTGCTCCTCTTCCGGAATTCCGCATCCTGTATCCTGCACCAGAATCTGATGATCATTCGCAATCAACCGGATCGTATCTCCCTGCTTGCTTGCCTTATTTGCGTTATCCACGAGATTCACAAGCACTTCGGTCATCAGATCTTCCTCCGCCAGGAAACACTCACCGTGTTCCTCATACTGAAGCGTGACACCTTTTGTCTCTAGTAGCTTCCGGCACAAACGCCCCGTCCGTTCAAAGAGCTGTCTGACCGGAATCTCATGCAATTCCAGCTTCTGCTCCGTATCAAGTTCCAACAGGCGCAGCATCTTCTTCGACAAACGTTCAAGCCGCTTGCATTCCTCGTCGATATAGCCAAGTGCCTCAGCTTCATCCGCCTCATCCAGCCGCACGGTAAGCAAGGTCTGCGCATACCCGGAGATTGCGGCAAGCGGAGTTTTCAGCTCATGTGTCAGATTCCCCATGAAAAGCGTCTTCTGCCGTTCCGATTCCTCCAATGACTTTGTACGTGTCTCGACAGCTTCCGCCATCTGGTTAAAAGTCGTACCAAGTGTCGCAATTTCATTTTTCCCTCTGACATTCACACGCTTGTCATAATTTCCCTTCGCAATATCCGCGGCTGTCGCGTTCAGTTCCTTGAGTGAACGAAGACTATGCCGGAGAATCAACGCGACAATGATACTCATTACAACCATAACACTAAATGTGATTACAATCATATACATCGTCAGATTTCGAAGTTTATCCTTTGCATAATCAATGCACGTCAGATGATAGATGCTTAATCTGTTTTTCGTCGTATATTTACAGATTAGATATTCGGAATCCTGATAGTGTAGCGTTCCATAGGAAATCGTTTCATTCGCAATCGAATTATAATCGTTATTCTCAACATCATCCAGAGAAAGAACCGTATGATTATATACAAAATACCCGTGCTCGGCATCATTGACCAAAGTTCCATCTATTTCCTGATAGCGGACACAGATTGTGTATTCATCCAATCTTGTCTTGAAGAAATACTGTAGTTGTATATCCATAACTTCATCCGAGTTACTTGTAAACTGACTTCGCTCAAACGTCTGATTATACGCATCCGCAAGAGAATACATCTCATTTAAGGCATTTGAGGTCGCCTCACTCATTATATTTTTCCGCTCGACATTCCATACAAGCACATCTACGATGATTGTTGCAATTAAAACTGCCATACAGCAAAGCCATGTAATCCATGTTTGAAGTTTCAACTTACTCCTCCAATCTGTATCCGAGCTTTGATACAGTCTTAATATGATCTGCCAGATTCAGTTTCTTCCGAAGCTGTCCGATATGAACATCCACGGTACGTGTCTCGCCTATATATTCGACGCCCCAGACCATGCGAAGCAGATTCTCTCTGGATATCGCGCGGTTTTTGTTTTTGGCAAGCACAGCCAGTAGTTCGAATTCCATCGGTTTTAGTGATACTTCTTTGCCATCCTGCCGGACGGTATGCTGTTCGAAGTCAATCTCCAGATTCAGCACCGATAATGTATGCTCTTCCGGCTTTGTACGGGCAAGCACCTTCTCAATCCGTACCAGAAGCTCCAGTACTTCGAATGGCTTTACAATATAATCTTCCGCACCTGTCTCTTATACACATCTCCGAGCCCACGAGACTAAGGCGAATCTC
>ENA-OYZY01000191-OYZY01000191.1-human-gut-metagenome-genome-assembly--contig:-NODE-191-length-16845-cov-4.101370_pt1 | contig 16845 bp, 17 predicted proteins | sample MGYA00244201_ERZ653486 | MGnify/ENA primary metagenome ERZ653486 (study PRJEB26926, sample SAMN06165000) | human gut metagenome | biome: ENVO:00009003; feature: ENVO:2100002; material: ENVO:00002003...
GCATCATATAGCTTGCGCAGTTTATAGTCATCAATGACACTTAATGCTCTTTGTCCAATAACATCAAATGATGTCGCCATAATTTATCACTCCTCTTCGAGGGGTTCAATATTTAAGAAATCTACTCCACATAGCTTGCCAAGACGAACTAGAATATTAGCATCAACAGGCTTGCCGTTAAGCTGTCTATCAGACACCATATCAATAATAATGCGCTTTTGAGAATCAGTCGCGTTTTCAAATACATCGCAGACATAATTCGCGTCCTGATTGAGTAGCGTTTTCATCTGCTCGTCATTGAGCATACCATCATATATGCCACTCATGTTGCAAGATTCTAGGAACTCATTATCTGGAATATATACATATCCATTAGCAATAGTATTGGGCATATTTGCTACGATGACACGGGCCTCAGATTCTTGTACGCTCTTAGTACCAAACTGATTATCAATATGATACATACGAGTTCCCTTGAGATTCAAACCACCAGAAGTCATATTGATAAACACAATCTGTTTATTAAAATTAACAGATTTAGTTGGCGTTGTAGAATTACTCTGTGCTTGCATAAGCACCTGCATCTGCGCCATCATTTCTTCCATACGCTTCTGCTGTTCGGCAAGTTGCGCCTTGAGCTGTTCCTTCTCTTTATCAACAACAGGTGCGGCTTCTTTCTTAGTAGTCGTCTTTGACGTGGTTGTAGTAGATTTATTAGTAGTGTTTGCCATTCCTTTTATTTTCCTTTCTTATTTCCGTTATAAATAGAGAGGGGCTATTAACCCCTCTCAAATAAATATTACTCGGTAATTTCGTACTTGCCGACGTAAGCAGAACCAACGAACTGGAAGTTATAACCCTTGCGAACGGTGAAGTTCTGGGAAATGTCAGCATTCTCATAGAACTGGTTGGAATTGGTAAGAGTCGTAGACATAACACCAACAATAGGCTTTGCAACTGCGGCAGAAACAACGAATAGAGTCTTGTCATCAAGAGCTAGACCGAAGTCCTTACCAGTAGGAACCTGTGGTAGCTCATAGATACCAAAGCCATAGAAATCCTTAACATAGGAAACAACTGGGTCACGACCATCAATAACTAGACGACCCCCAAGAGTGCTATCAGGAAGAACATTCATTAGAGCAGCAGCAGTGCCCATAATAACAGGCTTTGTCATCTGGTTGTAAGCCTGAACGCGCTGTGCAAGCTGAACAAGCTTCTTGCCGTCGAATGCACCAGACTCCTTGAACTCATGCGGATAAGTACCGTTAGTAAGACCAGCGTTAAGAGCTGCAACGATTTCGTTATTCATATCAATTTCAATAGAAACAATGATAGCACGAACAGCTTCAGCTAGGTCATCCTTACCGGCATAAACACGAGCCATATCAACATAAGTGGTGATGATGTGCTCGATAGGGCTAATTTCAATATTACCAGCGTACTTGCGCTGTCTGAAAGAAGTGCGCTCACCTCTTGCACGTTGTGTTCACATAGATTCGCAACATCTATGCCGTCTTGCAGAGCGCTAAACAAGACCGCTCATACTTTCATATGAGACCAGATTATTTCTTCATCTTATATATCTAATTTTAATTCAGTATAAGAATGATTATCCTTGACTAAATAATCAATCTTTTCTTTTATTTGTATTTGTGTAGGAATAGACCTTCTGCTTTTTATTCTTAATACTTTGTAGCCTTGGGATTTAACGTATTCATCTCTACGCCTATCCTTTTGCGCATCTCTATGCCAATAAGAACCATCATATTCTACATCAATCTTAATTCCGTTGATACTAATAACACAATCCAACAAAGCATCATCACAAGGTACATTCATATCACAATTACCATAAATGCTGGACAACATTGAAGCAACCTCTATTTGTTGAGATGAAGTCGGGCAAGTTCCATGCCGATAATAACTATTTAATATTTTCTCCCTTACTTGTTTTGACGCTAAATGTTTTTTACATCCGAATTTTTCTATACAAGTATTTTCATACTTCTGTGTAAATTCTGGATATTGTAAAGCATGGGTAACGCCATATATATCTAACATAGATTCTTCCATTTTCTTACTCCAACATTTTTTACAGCAATCCTTGCCTTTATGATAATATTGATGTTTATACTGTTGCCTATACGTATTGCCACAATAATCACATACCACGTCTACATATTTGTCACTACCTTTAGTTAAGTCTTTAGCTTTAACTAAAAAAGTATCAAATAGCTTGGTAAACTTATAACCAAGAGCTTCATATTTTTTTCTATTTCGTGAAACCCACTGCATTTCAATCAACTGAGTATCATCAAACACGACCTCATCTCCTTCCTTAATTATGCTATATTTAATTATATTTGTCAAGTTTTAGAATATATAAGAGCCATATTTTTCGACCGCCGTTAGCTTGCGGCCTACTCCCCCGTAAGGGGATAATCGTTGAACCTTCTCCTATTCGGAGAGTGGATGCTAAACACCCATTGCATAGATACTTAGGATTTAACCATATATCCATCTATCTCACTTTTTTATGCTTTCGCTACATATCACGTCTAAGCTTATTTCATCTTTGCGTTGTAGTGGAGATAGCTTTAGGGATTCAAAGCAATTAACATGGGATACTTGCCAGTCACCTGACAAGCAGGGCTATATATTGCCTTAAACAGCAATTTTGTTACCCCGAGAAACAGTATATAGAGTCTTGGGAGGAATAGTTAGATTAACGGTGTCAGCATAACCAACCATGCGGAAATCAACAAAAGGTGCAAAAGTGGAAGTCACATAGCCAGGTAGAACAACGTTAATAGTAGCGTTGATTAGTGCAAAGTTAGCATAGCGAATCATAGGATTGGCAAGAGAAACATCAAGATTGTCCTTGTCAATCTTCTGACCAGAAATGCGCTCTAGCTCTGCAAAATAAGCCTCACGAATTAGAGGTGCCTTCTCTGCAATAGTACGGGACTTGTCGTAAGCGCCCATATTCTGACCCCACTCTTCAGCGGCTTTGTGATTATGATAATCTGCAAATGCAACGTAGAAGTCAGTGTTGCCCTTTGCAAAAGTTACGACTTCATTAGAAATAGTAGCCATATTCTTATATCTCCTTTATAGTTATTGTTTTATGCTAATTAGACAAGCTTCATTAGAATCCAAGTAGGAACAAGTTCGCCACCGATGTCCATAGTGGAGGTAGTGGATAGAACCTTGAAAACTGCATTTGTAGCATCGGCAGCATCAACAAGCTTACCATTAGCGACGGTGGCATACTGATTAGCAGTTAGAGTAATGTCGCTCATCTGAGTAATCTCAATGCAGTCGCCCTTAACTAGATGCTTAACAGAAATAGGCTTGCCAATCTCATTGGTGAAATAGCGTGGATCAGTATAAACCTGAGCATCAACACCATAACCCTGTGCAGGAGTACCGGCAATGTACTCGCCATCAGTAGCGTCAGCGGTAACAGCAAACTCATATGCGCCATCGGCATTTGGGGACATATTACCAAGCTTTAGGAACATACCATTATCAATTTCAGTGGTAGCAATACCAACTAGATTTAGAGCATCTACGTCCCAGAAAGAGGCGTGAGTGCCATTAAAAACAGTGTGGGTCTTAGCCATAATTAAAATCTCCTTTATATTATATTACTTATTTTCTAGTTTTTCCCAAATAGTATTGTAGGAATTTTTACTGTTGTTGTCGATAGGAGCCGCAAAGCGGAACAGCCCATCATTTGTTTTCTTTACGTTCTTCTTCACGGCAGAGAAAGATACAGCCTTAACCTTATTTGTCCAACCATCAATCTCATCCATCTTGCAAGCCATGCCTTCTTCGCGCATTTCTTTATACTGCTCATCAGACATATATCCCTTGCATTCAGCCATGATAGATTCAACGGTTGCGGCTTTACGCTGTTCCTCAACTTCTGCCTTAAACTTGCGCAGTTCTTCTAGTTCTGCATCCTTTTCCATGATGATATTATCACGAGATTCAATGTCCTTTTCGAGTTCAACCATCTTTGCCTTCATTTCGTCTGCGGACATTTCTTCCTCTTCCTCATGCTTATCATCATCATCGTGGTCATGCTCGTCGCATTCGTCACAATCAGCTAGACGATATTCAGAAACATTCTCAGGTTCAGCAAATTTCTTGATATTATCAGTCTCAGTAAATTCCTGCTTGACCTCAACAACCTCATCTGCAAGAGTAAGACCGTCCTCAGTCAAACTAAAATCGAGCCGATATAACTTCTTGACATCATCAATAAGGATTGCAAATTTCTTATTGTCCTCCTCATAAATACCCTGAATGCCATATTCCAAATTACGAGCTTCGCGCATAGCGCCATATAGTCTACCCCACATATCGCCAATATCAACCGCGCTAAATTCAATTTCAGCCATTTTCTTGTCCTCCTTTCTTTCAGAATCGTCATCAAGGTCTAACTTCTTATAGATAGCCTTAATTTTATTTACAACCTCACTCTCATCATTCTGCTTTGCATATGCTAGTGCAAATGATAGGGCATTTCGGTTATAGATGAATTTGTCACCATCAAGCATCATAACTGGGTACTTGAGGTGTTCAGATGGCGCATCTTTCCAACCATCTTCTACAAGTAGATATACAGATTTAACAAGCGTGTCACGATTCTTAGCTTCCATGATTTTATCTCTCATAGCCGCCTTGTCGTAGCCACCCCAATCAGCCGTAGACATGGCTTCTTTAGACTTGTCAATCTTATACGTTTTCTTTTCAGCCATTGATTGTTTCCTTTCTTCAACAAATTGCTTTAGATTAGATAGAGAATCAGACTTGGCAAAATAAGCATCCGCATCCTCAGTAGAGAATCGCACCATTTTAATATCTGCATCTGGGCAGCTACCATTTATAGCTTTTCCAAGTACAGTCAATCCAAAAATGTCTAGCGCTACTACTTTACCTTCATCCTCATCGTTATCTGTTGTTACTGTCATTTCGACAGAGCTATTGCGAAGATTGTCAAACTCAAAGATGTTGTTTAATTCCCTACTATAATGCTTACTTACAACTGCATAAGCAGATGCTTTGGTAACGCCATCTTCCTCAACAAACTCAATCTCTTGTTCGCGCGGAAAATAGCCATACTGAATTTCTGAAGGCAAGTGCGTAGTTGCATCACCGTTCTGAATTTTCGCCACAAGCATATTACCAAGAATAGATTGAGCGTCGCGCCGTAACACATCATTACTGATATCTAGTTTATGTGCATTTGGCTTAGTGCTTAAAAAACAACACTTAAACACGGTGAATTTATGCTCTGGGTAATTATCACACCATTCAGGATATTCAACAGCATCTTCAAGCTGAAATTTTACATCTTTCTGCAATCATCTTCCTCCTTTCTTATAAAATTTTTTACAAGAAAGTTTATTTTTGCCCCCGTAGCACCATCGCGGCGACTTCCTCACGCTTAGCGTAGCCACCAGGACGAGTACCATCGGTGATGCCTTTTTCTACAGCCTGAGCCAATTCATCCTTTGCCCAAGCACTAGCAGTTGTATTTTTCCCTTTTAGTGTAATATTGATGCGCTCGTCAATTAGCGCAATCACTTCTGCTTTTGTCATGTCAATTTCCTCCTTTGGTTTCATTGCATTTGCCACATCTCTACGGAATCCTGCCATCGTATACGGCATACCCAGGCCGCGCCAGAGGTGCTCCGGGTCGACGTGGCCGCTGGCAATACCACGTTTTCCACCTTCATTGTGGCTAAGAATTACGCCGTCCTGCAGCGGGTTCTTGCCGTGGAAGCTGCATAGCCGTGCAAAGAGCTGCACAGCGTTCTGGTACGTCTTGCGGCAATACGCCTGGGCCGCAGCCCTGTCCCGCACGGTAAAGCTTGCGCCGACCGTATAATGAATCTGTGCCGGTTCGCACATCTCAAACCCAATGTACCCATTGTTCCCGGCAGGCTTCCCCGCGTGGGGCATACGCTTGACCCGGCCCGGGGTCTCCAGGCAGGGGGCGGTGAGGTAGACGGTGTCGGCGCCGATAAACCCGTTGATCCCCGCCCGGTCATAGCTGGCGCTGTCCCACTGCCGGATAAACACTAGTGGGTTAGGCTGAGGACATCCAACAGAATGTAGGAAAAAGCCTTTAAATTCACTTCCGGTAATCCATCGCCCGTCATTGAAGTACGGGTTATGCGTCATATATTTATTTAAGATTTGCATTTTCATCGACCTCTGGTAATCCCGCAATGGATGTAATTAAACTAACAACACCAGCTAGTGCAGCTGTGCCAGCAACAGTAACCCAATCCACATCAACAATTGTAATTGCAGCAGGAATTAAAGCTAATGCAGACTGACACATCGTTTTAATTGCTCTGACAAACGCAGCCTTTAGCCATGTTTTCCAATCTCTGTTTTTTATTTTCATAATTATCATCCTTCTATATTGTGGTTATCTAACCATTTTAATAATTTTTTGTTCTTTTTATAATAATAAGCATCCTCATCTAAATATTTAGCTGAGAATCCAGCTTGGTCTAATTCCCAAGCAAGCGCATCGTCAGCAATAAAATAATCTTCTGGATTCTTTGGGATTCCAAGGATAATCATTGATAATCCTCCAAACCAACAATGCCCCAACTGTCAATATGACGGTCATATTCATCATATTCTGTTGGCATCTGCTTGGCTTTATCATCCAATAGAATAATCTGCGATACAACTTTATTCATATCATGCATAAGCTCTTGTAGCATGGCATTTGCATTAAAATCTTTCTCTTCTTTAGCAATATAATACGTCTGCTTAATAACTTGATATAAGTCAAGCGTTTCTCTAAGCATAGTATCCATCATTTGCTCAAGATTGTCATATGTGCGCTTATCACCGCGCGTCTCAGGGTAGTATGTAGTAACATTCCACTGATGCTTAAAGTCGCTTACAGTATCAGCCATAAGCGGCCAGAGATGACTAAGCTTATGGTGGATAATATTTGCGGCATTAGGCATTGCAAATTTTACTTCCATCCAGCTGCAAATGCGGTCAAATGTCCTGTTCAAGGAAAAGAATTGCCCAACTAAAATATCTAATGCTTCACTTGTTCTTTCTGATAACATCATAATATCATTCCTCTAATGTTTCTCGGCTTGCTTCACCACTTTCAGTAAGTGATGTTCCTGACTGACGCGGTCTGCCACCTTCATTACTTTGGCTCGTTGTGTATGTATTCATGAGCATTTGGCTATATTTATCAATCCATCCAGTATATTTACTCTCAGCAAGCATCCTATCAAATGTAACAGGATTCATACCAATAGCACTAGCCCATGCAGACGAATTAAGCACAAGCCCCTTATCAGCCATTTTCATCATCTTATCAAATCTGGCATCCCGCTCAAATTGATAGTTAGAGCCAACAAACTCAAACTTAAACTTATATTTGCTCGTCATTTGATTTACATAAAAATCAAGGAAATTGTTGAATTGAGCATACATCGGCTTCATAGTTTGATAAACTTCATTAAGCGCAGCCTCTAGTTCAGCATTGCTCATCTTATCAGATGAATAAATAACACGGCTAATGCCAGTACCAATACCAGCTGTTGTGGTTAGTTCATTTGTATAGCTATTTGGGTTCTTATCTTCAAATTGGAAGAACTTGATATTCTCAAGCGGCATAGCGGCTAGTTTCACAGTATTCTTTAGACCATTAGCTGCTTTTTGCATAAATGCCCCAAGCGTTTTCGGGTCAATAGCAAACTGATTCGCCTTCGTTCCTGACTTGGCTGAATCAAATAGCCTAATCTCACCAGCTAGAATACCAGCCGCAGAAATTAAGTCTTTATTATACTGTAATTCACCAACCTCATCACTGCGTAGAACATTTGCTACATATGGTGCTAAGAACGGGTTATTAGCAAAGTTGTCTGTAGAAAATTTCCAAGCATAAGCACCATTAAGTGGTGACACATCTGCCCATAGAGCATATGAGCCAGTTCGTTGATCGAGCGGTGCAGATGGCTTGTAGTTTAACTTGGACGCTTCAAGTGCATCAAGATAAGTTTTGCGAAGTGTCGGATCGAAGCCATCCAGATCAACGCCCGGTTGTACGAAATACAGTACATTAAAAGACCACAACAGACCTTTTTCAAAATATCCAGTCAACATACAATAATCTTGTGGCATAATTTGTAAAGCATACTTCATCTTGCCGCGATTGCCGCTCTTAGTCTTTCTGAACCAAGTAAAATATGTATCTCTCTTTAGAACGTTTAGCAGAACATTATAAAATTCTTTTTTGTAGTCAAAGTTGGTCAAGAAATTATCTACTGTCTGCCGGTCTTTCTTATATTCCTCTGATTCATAGTCGCCTTTTGTATATGCGTTTTTACACGTTATCTGAAGGTCGAAAGATAGCGCATTTGCATAAGAATATAGAGTACGCTTGAAAATCATATCAAACGCTGATGCAAATTCTACAAACCCCTGTAAGTCAGCGCCACTATTCTTATAGTCATTAAGCGCCTTTTTTACCGCTTCTGCATTAGGTAAGCGCGGATTATTGTTTAGATTGGTCAATAGCTGATTGCTCAGAAATGGTGAGTAGAAATTATCAACCGCCATCAAGCCAGCACTAAAGTCAATAATATCCTGAAGGTCATTTTTAGATAGCTTTACATCTTCATTATTTTTTGGCATCTTCAACCTCCTTTCTTTGTTTTATATTTTTATTTTGTTGTTTTGATATTGTCACCAAACAAGCTGGATGGAGTCTACATCAAACTCATCTTCTTGTAACTGTTGTTGCCATGCGTTCTCAATCAAATCAATAATATAGTTACCATACATGATAGTTACAATTCTATCTTTAGTTCCTGTGCGCGGTTCTTCTAGCTTGATTTTGTCTTGCTTTATAATCGTCTTTAGATTAACAGCCTCTATGACCATCATATCAGTTTGACCATATGGCTCAAGCTGGTTAGCTAATTCTTCAGCGGTATATTGATAATATTCGCCGCTATCTGTTAGCTCATTCTGATAATCTTGCATAGAGATAAGGAATTTCATATTGTTTGTTTCAAGCTGTTTGCGCAATGAGAGCCAACCTTGGCTATTTATTTCTGGAGTGGCTATAACAGGAATTAGACACGGCACAGCATTTTTATCAACAACACGACTATGGTAATCAGCCAACTTTGCATCAGATACAACATGATATTTTTCAGCAGGACTCAAGCCACAGCTATTCCATCTAGCACCAAGATTGGGCATTGACAACGGCTCGGTTAAATGATTATATATGACCTCGCCGCCACTTCTTCCGTCAAATGCGGCATAATCCGCATCATATACCCATTTAAGGTATCTAAATCTATCAGATGCGCCGATTGTATCAGATGCGTCATGCCCCTCTATATAATCAACATGACGTTCAAATCTATTCTTTTTACTATTCCAATGCGCCGACATAAGCGTGATAATAGTATTGTCGTTCTTTGTGCAACCAGTGGTATTGGCAAAAGCAATGTCCATGATTACTAGCCGTATCTCATCCTCTTTCTTTTCTGGAAAGTCAGGTCGTTCGCCAGCAAAGAATTGTAATGCAGTAGGTGGACGGAAACACCGCTCGATGATTTGGTTTTCTTTAAATTGCTTAATTGTAAAGAAAGCATCTTCGTTCTCGCCTATTGCCTCATTTAGCATTTCCATTCTAAAATCTTGATCGTTCATGGTACGCTTTTTTTGGCGATAATCGCCCCACGTTTTCAATCCGTTCTCTATATTGTCAAAAAAGTCAGATGCAAATACATTATACCTAGACTTTTTATCCATATAATATCCAGTTACACAATCTTTCCAAGTACGATACCACCACTGATATTTATATTTTGAAGATGTGAGATAAATGCTCTTTGGCTCTTCAAGCCATCTTTTGTTATTTGCGTATTTAGGATTATTGAGATAAAGAGGTTGTCTTGGGAACGCCATACCTTCAAAAATCTGGTCGATTGCAGATTTTTTCATAACTGCCGCTTCATCATATATTGTAAAATTAGAACGACTACGACGGCTAGATTCAACAGGCGCTAATACACGAAGTACAGAGTTATTAAGCGTATTCTCAATTCTATATCCATCACCAGGCTTAGTAATAACCAACCATTGCTTTTCGTAGCAATAGCGCAAATATGGCGAGAGTTTGTTAATCAATTCTCGTTGTATCTTATCTTCAACAATGGCATTTGCCTGATCTACAGTTGACGCAGTAACAACAATCCAACAGTTTGGATAAAGCATGAGCTTACATATTGCCGCACAAGCTGTAACAAACGTTTTCGCACCGCCACGACCAGCCCTCCAAAAGAACGTATCACTAACACCAATCTCATGTATTGCGTCACGTTGATATGGTTTTAAGGATATGCCAAGATGAAATTCTGCATAGATGTCCCAATTATATCGATATAATGTGTCCCAATCTATTACTCGCTCTTCTGTTTCAATGTCAATGTTCTCATTGCCAGATACAGTTCCGCGCAACTTGTCAGCCATGTACGCCCTACGAATGCCACCCATTTGAGAGCGCCCCATCACGCTTCCTCCTTACTCACATCAGGATATTCACGGGTATTGCAAATTGCATTGCGTAAGCTACGCATCATCATAGCCTTTTCTTTTTCGTAGCCGACTTTATCAAGAAATTCTTTTAATTCCTCACATTCGGCCGGTCTAGTTGATTCTATAATTGCAACTCGTTTCTCAAATGCTCGTTCAGCATCCGACTTCTGATTGCTCTTAAAATCATCAAGTTTAAGTAGCGACATGAGTGTTTTAATCTGTGACTGTGTATCTTTGGTAACACCATCTTTGTACTGTTCAAGCTCTAGTTTACACAAGTCACGATAACGCATTTCCATAGCAGTGTCCATTTCAAATACACCAGATGTATAGCTATCAAACATATCGTCTAGCCATTGGCAATCCTCATCCTCATAGTCGCCACCCCATTGTTTGCGCCACCTTGCTTTAAGCGCCACCTCGTTAGTTTCACTTTTAGCTATATCACCCAAATCCTTGAAATTAGATAACTCCATATCACTATCCCATACACCTGTTAATTTATCAGGCGATGTAGACAAATATGTGTGATATAACATAAATAGACTAGGCTTTTTGCCTTTAGCTGCCTTTTCTAGGGTGTCAAGACAAGCAGTATATTCAGCACGTCTCATAGGAATACCAGTCTGCATACAGACTGACCATAATGCCGCACCTTGATCTTTAGTGAATTCAAAAGCTCGTTTATACAGCTCAGTCACACATGATTTGCATGGCTTAATATATTCGCCCGTTTTGATTGGGCTTTTATAGAATTGGCTCTCTTGCTTTTCTTTGCCACAATATGGGCAAAACATATTCTCATTCCTTTCCGTTCCGTTTATTTTCTACATATACTAATATTTAAATTCTGTTGCTTTTAAAGCACCTGTATTATCAACCGTAATTCTAAACTTTCTAGTTGTATCTGGAGTAGAAGATAATATAATTTCTCTATCAGAAATTCTAGTTATATTAAAAATTCCAGTTCCAGCAGTTACAGCGTCATTCCCATCTTTATAACTTGCATATAGTCCAGCAGATGGAGCTTCAAAGCTATAGGTATGACCACTTATTTCAAAATAACAAACCCCGGGTGAATTGACAATAATAAAACATCCGTACTCAACGCAATTATATCCCACATCTTTATAAGTACTTTTTCTGCCATCTGCTATCGTTACATCAAATGAAATGACGCTTGCTTCTTTTACATTGAAATCGCTAATTTTATAATAATCCAATGCATTATATCTAAATGTCTCTCGTCCAGACGTTACTTTGTCAAATGTAAATGAAAAAGTCAACAGAGAAGCTTTTTGAATTGCATCTGTAGCTGTGTCTGCTGTGGTTTGTGCCGTAGTTGCTTTACTATTAGCTGTATTCGCTGTGGTCAATGCTGTACTTGCTGTGTTCAATGCTGTATTCGCTGTGACTCGTACTGTATTAACCACTTTCTTTGTTACAACATCAAGATATTTTTCTGGAATCTTAATTTGGACATTCCCGCCAGGACTTGTCAGTGATGTAATATAAAGGTATTCTTTTGATTCATCGTTATACAATCGAATGAAATATGTGCCTGTAAGAGGAAATTCAATACCGTTATGTGTACCCTCTTTTAGAACAATCACGCATGCCTCAGTTACACTAATAACATCGTCTTTTAATCTAAAAATTTCATCTGTTAATTCAATTGTCTCCCCACTTACAAGAGTCATTTGTCCGCCAATCAATTGTTCTACTATAGGTGTATCCGACGAAATACGATAAAACGCGGTATTAGCATTTAATGTAACCGATGTCTTACCCTCTGTATTTCCATCCCATGTTATATTAACTGGTTCAAAAAACTTATCATAAGCGCCAGGTCTATTTTTAATATAATCTACGGCATCTGGGTCGTTTTGATTATAATCTGATTGTTGCCCCCCACCAACTACATTTAGTTGTTTGCCGTTTAATTCTAATCCGTCACCAATCTCGAACCCGCCACAACAAATTTTCTTTTTACCCATATGTTAAGCCTCCTTTTCATATAATAAAAGCGATTGGTATTATATATTAACCAATCGCTTTTATTATATCGATATTTAATTATCAATGTACAAACAACAGTTCCCATTGAGTTGGGCTTATTGTAGATATGAGCCAATTGGCTCCGATCACCTCCTTCTCAATTATACTTCGGATAAACCAGTGGATAATTTAAGATAGTGATGACCTCCTTTCGGATATTTCTAAACTTGCTATTGCAAGGATAGATTTAATTTAAAATATATTTCTTAGTCCACGTCTTTTGCCCATCTTCAAACAGCATGAGTAGTGCACCAGCTCTTGACAACTTGCGACATCTCTTGCTATAATCATCAATGCCAACGATGGACGGACATTTAATTACTTCCTTCTCAGTATTCAAGCCAATGCCAACTGACTGTTGCTCAAGATGATGAAAATGCCCAAGTAATAGAATATCAATATCAATCTGATGATAATCCTCAAAGAACACTATTTCTCTAGTTACATCCTTTGTATCATCACCGTGATACGCCAAGATATTCACACCTTGAATCGTCTTGAATCCACATTCAGCATAAGGCGCAACCTCAATATTGGGATTATCTCTGAGCCGCAACTGTACAATCTGCGTGATAATCTTGGCAATGTTATCTTCTGGCAAATCGCCCTTCTTCGCGTTCAATGATCGAATCTGACTATGATTGCCACCTACAGCAATATATTCAATCGGCACTTGTAGTCGTTCACTTAGCTCAACTAGCCACTGACTAATATACTCTGCATATTCCATTGAGCAGTCTACAATACCGGCCTTGAGCTTCATCAAGTCCGACATATGTATGATCCCTTGAATGGAATCCCCCATGTCGAACACTACTAGACGACTGAATAATGATACAGAATATGCGTCATCTTCAATATTGTTCATTAGCTTTTCCATTCGTGCTTTGAATACATCTGGATTATACACATTGACTTTTTCACCAAACAATGAATCCATATCAATCATTGTGCCATAATGCTCATCGCCAATGCACAGCACTCCAACTTGTTCTTTGATTGGGTCTGGCTCAAATTTACGGCTAAACTTGATTGGCTCAAGCCGATTGATAGCTGCAACGATTTCTTCATTGAGCATATCATGTCGCGCCACCTCGCGCTTATTCGCCGCATACTCAAGATTTTCTGTACGAATTTTAAGCCGTTCTTTCTCTAGCTCAACCTTAACCTCTCTAAGTTGTGATAGAATATTAGAATCGTCATCATTGGCATCATCGCTTTCATTCCTGAGAATTTGTCGGATGAAAACGGATGCACGGCGGGCATATTCATCGCTGAAAACACCCCTATAATCTTCCCCAAGACAACGCGCCGTCCATTCTTGCAAGTCAATTAACTTGCTATCTAGCAACTCAGTCGCTTGTCGTATCTTCTGTAGATTCATTCAATTTCTGTTCCTTTTCCTTCTTTTTCCGTTCATAATCTTCTTTTTTCTTGTTGATTACATTGATAAAATCATCATAACTCTGTTGCTTTGCTTGCTCAATGCGCTCATCTTGCATCTGCTTCAATGTTCGTTTTGCTGTTCGTTCCATTTCAGCTTGAGTTATCAGCTTTAGATCATTAGGTGTTAATTTACGCTCACGGACACGCTTGCGGTATCTCTTTGTAACGCCTCGCCCATTAACATTATTGATGAAATCATCATTGCTTTTATATGTAATTTTGAACCACGCCGGGATTGTTCTTTCTACAAGCTCACCATTGTCATCTTTTGCCATTCCAGTCCAAGACGGTACTTCTTTCAGCTCAAATGTTCCAACTCCAGGCATTTGGCATCTGCCATCAAAATGAAGAATATGGATAATAGTATCAACAAATCCCATCCAATATTTCTTGGCGGTCTGGGGCGATACATTGAGCAATCCGCCAGCATAAGCATAAAATTCCTGATTCAGCTTGTTATATTCAGCCATCTTCTTCTTCCTTAGCAAATTTGGGATTATCTGGATAATTCTCTAATACCCAAGCGTCCCATTCTTCTTTAGTTGGACCTTTCCCATACAATGTGCCGCCTTTAACAGCACTTGCCATATGTCTCTCAGCTTTAAATTCCAGCCGATAATAACCCTGTCTATCTGGGTAGTACATACGCCGTTTTTGAAAGCCATTCCAATATTCGCCAGCTGGCTTTGGTGGATGGTCTCGGAATGTAATAACGCCAATATCGGGTAGTGAATACTCCACGCCATGCTGTAGTGTCTCGCGGATAATATCATGATAATTTCTTAATACTAATTCAATAATTTTAGAATCAACGCCTGTACGCCGTCGTAACTCTTTGCTCATATCGGCTTTACCTAGCCGAGGATATTTATTTTTATGCAATTATATCGTCCTTCCCCTATTAGTTTACCACAATATGTTGTGGTGATTTCATTTTATCCATATATTTCCTACTATTTTAACCTGTCCCCCGCGCGGACAGGTGGTGCTTCACGCGATTCAATACGCCGCTGATTATCTGCTTTCTTATAGCATTCCTCTGAACAATAATGCTGGCATACATCACGCGGCTTGAAACGCTTGCCACAAATAGGACAAATTGGATTAAGTTGTGCCGTATTGATTCTCAAATTATCTACAATCGTCCAACCAAAACAAGCCCATAGCATTTTCTTATTGCTTGATTTTTTGACCGTATATAAATAAGCAACCAAACTATTGACAACAACATCTAGCGGCTCATTACTATATTCCATTATATCTTGTGCTATGCGACGATATTTATATAAATCGTTCTCATTGATATGTGGGTCATCGCCATAGTCAAATCGACGTTGATTTCTTATCCACCAATTATACCGCTCGATGATTGGCGAATTTTCTCTAGTAGTATAATCGACCGATTTATTTATCAGCATCGTCCAATCGAATTTCCCGATCTTGTTATTATAACGAATTCGAGAAGTAGGAATTTTGGCTGATATACGATTCATCGTGGAATTGTTAGGCGGTTCAACTTGTGTATCTGGGTCTTTGTCTTTGGCATAAATGAAAAAGTTAGGCAGTTTTGATTTGGTATATTTTTTAATAATATCAGCAATTTCTTTTGGTGGTTCACTTTTCCACAACGTTTTCGCAAAATCAATAATTTGATTATTCTTCATTGTAAGCCAAGCAATAACCTTGATTTGTTCCTCAGTCATTTTGCCACCATTGGCGTTTTTTACCTTCGAGATTGCATTGCTTATCGGGCCAATCGACCCGCCTGTATATGCCGTGCTCACACCCTCATATAATCTATCTGCATCAATTATGCCACCACGCGCTTTTTTGAGATCATATGACAAAGGTACGATTCCTTGCATATTACGCTTCGCTACGGTTGTTAGTGTTCTATCTTTTACAACCAAACTAATATCACCGTCAAAATCCTGTTGAAGTATACGACTAATCATATCATGACAACTGAAGTAAACGCATTTTGTTCCGCCTAACCATTTATCGGTTAGTTCATTCCGCTTGTTAATTCTAACTGCGTGTTCTTGATACAAGTGTGGACTTCTCAAACAATCAAGCTCATCGCCATCTTTGAATTGATTGGTGTAAACCTCTCCATTCTCAAGTATACCGATTGGAAATTGCTCACCTTTGAACAACCACTCACAAAATGCCACAGGGTCAGGAGAAATAAACAGATATTTACCGTTAATTCTCAATCTGCCGCCTCTTGCTTGCTTTACCAAGCTTTTTTTTGTTTGTTTCAACAACTCCCGGTTATACGCATCTTTGAATAATTCTGGATATATTGTCAACGCTTCTTGCATGGCTGATTTTGTTTGATTGTATTCAGTCGCGCCTAATAGCCTCATAGTAGTTTGATAGTCTCGCCCAACGCTATCAATTTCATCTGCTGTCTTAGCAATAAGCCGCTCAATCTCATTGTCTGTCATATCACTTAAAGATTGAAGCATCTGATAATTGATTCGCGCTTTTGGTATATAATCTTCCTCAACTTTGCAACAACCAAAGTAACAACCATAACTTTTGAAATTAGACTTGTAACACAACCAAGATGGATAAAACTTATACAGCTTGAACATTGACTTCGTTAGGATATACTGAATATCATCCTCAAGAATCTTCCATTCTTTACCATATATATCAGTTACAGTCCAATCGTCAGCGGGACAATATCTGTCTCTTATACACATCTGACGCTGC